>MTKW01001263.1_pt1 | contig 10789 bp, 11 predicted proteins | sample 1042761 | NCBI WGS metagenome assembly MTKW01 (sample SAMN06205366, study PRJNA360243) | anaerobic digester metagenome | biome: Wastewater treatment plant; feature: Anaerobic digester sludge; material: sludge; isolation source: anaerobic digester fed with sludge from wastewater treatment plant ...
ATGACCCTGCAAAACGGAGCGGGGCACGAGGTGGTCCTCTCTGAGTTTGCACCGCCGGAAAGGGTTATCATTGGAACCACGGAACACAACAGCTCCCTGACACCCGAGGGGGCAGTGCACCACGGCGGCGGAGGTAAGACCTATATCGGCCTGCTGAAGGGGGAAAACGAACGGCTGCAGCAAGTTGCCGACAGCTTTTCCGCCTGCGGGATCGAGACCTTAGTTGCCGACAATGTTCCAGAACGGATCTGGCGCAAGCTGTTTGTCAATGCCTCCGCGAGCGTGCTCACGGGAGTGCTGGGCGTAAAGTTGGGCTACATCTTAGACAACGCCCACGCCTGGCAGGTGGCCAGGCGCTTAATCGAAGAAGCGGTGGCTGTGGCCAATGCGGAAGGAATGCAGTTTGCCGTGGAAGAGATCGCAGGCGATGTCCAGGATCTACTCCGGAGGGTGTATCACGGCTACACTTCCATCTATGCGGATCTCCAGGCTGGCCGCCTGACCGAAGTGGATACCATCAACGGGACAGTGGTCCGCAAGGCCAAGGAACTGGGCGTGCCGGTGCCTACCCATGAAGTGATTGTGCACCTGGTCCACGCCCTGGAAGGGAAAAGGGAACAGCAGTAGGCTGCAAAACACGAGGTAAGGATGTGAGAATCTAGTGAGCGAGTACATGTTAGGCAACCTGCGCATTATCGACCTAACCAAGCTGGTGGATCCGGCCACGGAAACACGCCTGTGCAATCTACATCGTTTTTACACCGGCGGCCATATTCCAGACTATCATACCAACCTGGAAATTAACAGCCACCTGGGGACCCATGTGGAATGTCCCTATCATCACCACGACGACTGGTCCGATGTGAGCGCTCTGCCCCTCACCACTTTCCTGGGGCGGGCTGTTTACCTCAACTTCACCGACCTTGGGCCCAGGGCCTACATAACCCCCGAGGATCTGGAGCGGGTGAGTGCGGGCAGGATCAGGCCAGGTGACATTGTCATTCTCGATTCACCCTACAGGATCCCGCCCTTTACCGAAAAGACCAACACAGAAGAGGACCAGCGCCTGTTAGTGAACGCAGCCACTGCTCTATGGCTCCGGGACAAACAGGTAAAATGCGTGGGCTTTGGCGATGGTGTTTCTGTGGAAAGCAACAACGAAGATATTTCCGCTTTCCACGACATCCTCATGGTGGAAAACATTGTTTTCCTGGAAGTGTTGAAAAACCTTGAGCTGCTCAAGCAAGATGTGTTCTTCATGTCCTACACCCCCATGTACATTAAGGGGTTGGACTCCTCACCTGTGCGGGCCTATGCCATTGAAGGCTTGGCTGAGTTTTCCTAAGCAACTTTCAAAAAAGGAGAGATTGTCGTGGCCAGAAAGAGTCTCAAGCAGTTGATCCAGGAATCGAACGAAGCTATTTTCGCTCCTTGTGTTTATGACTGCGCCTCAGCACGCGCAATGGAAATGGTGGGCTTTAAGGCCATGATGTTCAGCTCCGGGGAACTGTCCCTGGGCATGAACGGCCTGATTGACTATGGTTTCACCAGCCTGCCGGAACTGGAATGGGCCGTAAGCCGCATCTGCGATGTCTCCCATATTCCTTTAGCAGTAGATATTGAAGATGGGTTTGGCGGGCCCCTCAGCGTATACAGGACGGTAAAGCGCATCGCCCGGGCCGGCGCCGCGGCCGTGCAGCTGGAGGACTCCTGCAGTATGCAAAGTGCCACCGAACTTCTGCCCCGGGAAGACTATTACGCCAAAGTGCGGGCGGCCCTGAAAGCTCTGGAAGGCACCGACTGCATCCTGATTGCCCGCACCAACGCGGATCCTAAAACCCAGATGGATGAGGGCATTGAACGCTGCAATGAGGCCCTGAAGCTGGGTGCCCACATGACCACCATCGTGCGCATCACCACTAGGGAAGAGGCCCAACTGGTGAGCAGCCGGGTGCCCGGTTGGAAGATGTTCCCCGATGTCCGGGCTGAGGGCGGCAAACCTGCCATTACCCTGGAAGAATGCTACAAACTGGGCTTCCCCTTTGTGACCACCCACTTTGCCCTCAAGGCGGCCATGGACGGGATGCTGGAGCACGGTAGGGAGAACCTGAAGAACGGAGACGTGTCCTATACCTGGCAGAAGAAAGGGGCCACGGGCATTTACGGCTTCAGTGCCACTCCCCTCTGGAACCCCAAGCGCTGGACCAAGCTGGAAAGCGAGTTTACCGGGGTAGAGAAGGAGTACACCATTGTGGGCAACAAGCCCGACGATCTGCCTGAAGAGTATGCCAAGGTCCTGGCCCAGTACGACGAGGAAGCCTAAAGGGGTTGGAGCGGAGATGTTCGCGGGCATCTCCGCTGACATAAGAAACAACTACAAGGAGGAAAAAGAATGAAGAAAGGACAGCGGATAGTAAGGGTTGTTTTGGCTGCAGTTCTCGTGTTGTCTCTCGGTCTTGGAACGGCGCTGGCACAGGTTGCAGATGGCGAACCCATCAAAGTCGGGCTCATGGATACCCTGACCACAACCTTGGCCGCATCTCTGCCCTGGTCCCACGTTGGTTATGAGCTGGCCGTGAAGCAGATCAATGAAAGCGGCGGCATTAATGGTCGTCCCATCGTGATTGTGCCCAAAGACACAGGTAACGATCCCGCGATCACCGTAGAACGCATGACTGAGCTCAAAGATGAAGGCGTTGTGGCTATCGTTGGTCCTTCTTCCGACAGCCTTGCTCCGGCGGCTGCCCAGTGGGCCATGGAAAACAAGATGGTGGTAATCACCCAGGGAACCTCCTCCACCAAGGTATCCGTGGAAAACGCTAACCCCTACTTCTTCAGCTCGGGCTTCAACGCCTGGCAGATCGGCAAACTCTTGGCCATGCACTGCGTAGGGGAAAAGGGCTTTGAATCCATGGTCTTTGTAGGTACCGACGGTGCGGCCCCCAATGATGTGCGCCACTTCTTCTTGGAAGAAGCACGCAAGATCAACCCCAACTTCAAAGACTTGGGTGATTTCCGGGTGTCCACCTCCAACACCGAGTTCTCCACCATCATTTCGGCCATTATGGCTGCCAATCCCGACATGGTGCTGGGCGGTATTGCTGGACCTCTGTTCATCTCCTTTGTACAGCAGGCTGAGCTCTTTGGTATGTTCGATACCATTGACTACTACGGCTGGTACACCACCGACGCTTCCAACACCCAAGGCTTTAAAGAAAACTATCCGGCAGGCCACACCCACGGCATTATCGCTCTGCCCTTCTGGTTTGAGGATGAGAAGTCCAAGGCCTTCGTGGAAGCCTGGATGGCCACTGGTGAAGAACTTGGCTACGGCGTAATCTACCCGGCTGACTTGGGCTATGGTTCCTACAAAGCCTTCATGTCCTTGGCCGAAGCTCTGAAGATCGCCGAAGACTTCAGCGCCGATGCCATTGCCGAGGCCATGCTCAAGATTAAGGTCGACCTGCCCTACGGGCGTCCCGCTTACTACCGTGAATTCGACCATATGCTGATCACCGATGTCTGGTACGGCGATACAGCTTGGGGCGAAGGTTGGGAGATTCCCATTGCCGTTAACCTGGTCGAATACGGTGAAGAGACCTATCCCAGCGAGGAAGACTTCTTCGCCCATGCAGAAAAAGTAGGAGTGGATGTAAAGGCCAGGCTGGGTTTGGAGTAAGCTGTCTCTAAACTTCCAATTCAACAGGGCAAGGAGTATGGTGGGCATACTCCTTGCCCATGCACAACCAAAGTCCTGAAACAAACTCACCAGCGGGGAGAAATGACATGAACTTTTCAACCTTCTTTAGAACCTTCGTGATTGGGATCAGTAACGGAATGGTCAACTACCTAGCTGTGGCCGGTATCGCCCTGATTATGGGTGGTATTGGTTTGGTGAACTTCGGTCAAGGTGCCTATTATGTGCTTGGCGCATACATCTGCTATTCCATGACCAGGATGTTTGGTTTTGGTTGGGGTTTACTTGGAGCCACCGTGGTCACGGGTTTAGTGGGCTTTCTTGTGGAAATTCCCTTCCGGAAGCTGTTTGGCAAACACATCGTCTACATGCTCATGTACACCATGGCCCTGGCCTACATAATCTGCGATGTCATGGTGGCCATTTGGGGTTACCGGTTGGTGAGCACACCGCTCCCCCAAGCCCTCAAAGGCGCATATCGAATTTTGGGGGTGCCCCTGCCCAAGTATTACCTGGCCATGATTCTGCTGGCGGCCTTGATTGCCATCGCCTTCTTTATCATGTTTTATAAAACCAAGCTTGGGATGTACTTCCGGGCCATCATCTCGGACCGCAGCATGGTGGAATGCTTAGGGATCAATGTGCCCCTCCTGAACTCTGTCATGTTTGCCATTTCCATCGCTCTGGGGGGAATTGCAGGCGCCCTCTATTCGCCCCTTTCCGGGCAGTCCCCTAAAGAGGGCCTGGCCATTTTCGGCAACCTCATGCCCATTTTGATGGTGGGGGGAATCCGCAACTTGAAGGGTGCCCTGCCTGCAGCTTTGGTGGTGGGACTCGTGAACGCCTTTGGCGCCATTTACCTGCCCACCATTTATGGACTGCTGCCCTTTGCCCTCATGGTCCTTGTGATGATGATCAGACCCCAAGGTCTGTTCACCAGAGCTGATGAGATGTAAAGCATGGGCATCTTCGGTGGCGATGCCAACCACATTATGAGTAAGGAGAAGACTTCCATGAAGAACAAATCACTTCAGCCACTTCTGAGCGCGGTACTGCTGCTGGCTGTGGCCATCATACCCGCCTTCTTCGCCGCCAACAGTACGGTCCAGCTCATGACCAAGATCACCATTATGGTCTTGTTCGCGGTCTCCCTGAACCTGCAGCTGGGCTACGCTGACCTGCCGGCTTTGGGCCAGGTCATGTACTTTGGGTTCGGCGCCTATGGTCTGACCCTCCTCACGGTGAGGGCGGGCTTTGGGTTACTGCCCAGCTTCTTCCTGGTACTTTTGGCCTCCATGGTCATGGCGCTGTTTGTGGGATTTATCTGCCTGCGCAGCGGCACCTTGTTTGGATTTGTGTTTCTGAATAACGGTATTGCGCTGCTCATCTACTCCTTCATCAACAAATGGATGTGGATCGGTGCAGATGGAGGCTTACTGGGAACCCCCAGGCCGTCCTTTGCCCAGACTACCGTTGCTTTCCACGTGTTTGCCGTGTTGGTGGTGGGTTTCTGTATCTTTCTGCTCTATCTAGTGAAAGAATCTCCGTTTACCTCCATGCTCCTGGGCTGTCGGGAAAACGACGAGAGGCTCCTCTTTTTGGGGGTTAACACCAGGAATGTGAAGCTGGTGGCCCACGTGGTGAGTGCGCTGTTCACGGTTGTGGCCGGAATGCTCTTTGCCATGCGCAACCGGGGTGCGTATCCCACTTATCTGATCAACCTCCTTTCCACCGAGATGATGATTGCCTGCATCTTAGGGGGCAAGAACTATTTCCTCGGGCCTCTCTTGGGCGCTGTGATTGTGACTTCCATCACCACCGGTGTTTCCAACTACACCATCTACTATCAGTTGGTTCTAGGGATCATCATCTTCGCCGTGGTGTACTTCCTGCCGGGGGGACTGATGCCTGGAATCATCAGCTTGCGTAAGAGATTGGCATCCATGGGCCAGAAGACCCAGCTGGAGAAAGGAAGTTGAGCATGAGCCAGAACAGGAGAGTGCTGCTGCGAACGGAAAAACTGTCCCGCAACTTTGGAGCCCTGCAGGCAGTGCGCGACGTTTCCCTGGAGGTTAAAGAACGGGAGATCCGGGCCATCATCGGTCCCAACGGGGCAGGGAAAACCACGTTCCTGGATTTGATTACCAACCGTACCACCCCCACCTCGGGCGAAGTGTATTTCAAAGACCAGCGCATTACAGGGGAAAAACCCTACAACTTGGTGAGAAAGGGTATCTGCAAGACCTTCCAGGTGAGCAAGCTCTTCCCGGCCCTCACCGTATTTGAGAACGTGAAGATCGCCTGCATTCAGCAGGCGGGGCACGTGTACCACATGTTCCCCAAACAGAAGGGTTACTTAAGGGATGAAGTACTGCAGACCTTAAGTTACGTGGGCATGGAACACCTGGTGGATGAAATCGCGGGCGAGCTGTCCTATGGTGACCAAAAGCGCTTGGAAATCGCGGTTACCTTAGCCATGCGCCCCGAGCTTCTGCTGCTGGACGAGCCCACGGCAGGTGTGGCCCGCCAAGAGGGCTATGCCATTATGGAGATGATCCTCAAACTAGCCGAAGAGCTGAAGATGACGCTGCTGTTCATTGAGCATGACATGAACATTGTGTTCAACTACGCCCACCGGATTTCCGTGATGAACGAAGGCGAGCTCATAGTGACCGGCACTCCCGATGAGATCAGGGGCAACGAGTTCGTGCAGCGTATCTATCTTGGAGGTGCACTATGATTCTCAAGATCAGCAACTTAGAGGCATTTTACGGACTGAGTCAGGTCTTGTTCGGCCTGAACATCGAAGTGCACGAGGGAAGTGTCGTCTGCATCTTGGGCCGCAACGGTGTGGGCAAATCCACCACTTTGAAGTGCATTATGGGGCTGCTCAACCCCAAGCTCGGCAGCGAGACCAGGGGCAGTATCGTCTTTCGCGGGTCGGAACTGGTGGGCCTGCCCAGCTACAAGCTGGCCCGCAAGGGCATTGCCTATGTTCCCCAGGGGCGCCGCATTTTCCCCAAGCTCACGGTGAAGGAGAACCTGCTTATCGCCGAGCGAACGGGAGTGGACGGGGAGAAGTTCTGGAACTTGGACCGCATCTACGAGCTCTTCCCTAGGCTGAAAGAACGGGAAACATCCCGGGGTGATAAGCTTTCCGGTGGTGAACAGCAGATGCTGGCCATTGCCCGGGGATTGATGCAGAACCCCAAGCTTCTGATCATGGACGAGATCATCGAGGGCCTCGCGCCCATTATCGTGGAGGAGCTCACCCAGGTGATGAAGGAGCTGCGCAAGCAGGGCATTACCATTCTGCTGGCCGAGCAAAGCGTGAAGTTCGCTTTGGAAGTAAGCGATCGCTGCTACATCATCGAAAAGGGCGAAGTGGTGTACACAGGCGACTCAGATTCCATTCCCTCGGATGTGCTCATTCGGCACATTGGTGCCTAGAAACCAGGAGGTTAACATGATCCGGCAAAGCAGCGAGAAAACCATTGAGATCAAAGAAGGATTGTTTGGCGGACAGGGCAGCGTCAAGGTGCGCAGCCTTTTGAACGGCCCGGAGGAGATGTATGGGAAGGGGCGCGTCTTCGCCCATTCCACCCTGGAACCAGGCTGCTCCATTGGCTACCATGTGCACGAGGAAGAATCGGAAACCTATTATTTCCTAAGCGGCGCCGGCGAGTTCAACGATAACGGGGAGATCAAGATCGTGCACCCGGGCGATGTGACCTTTACAGGTGCCGGCCAAGGTCACGGCCTGAAGAACATCGGCCAGGAGCCGCTGGAGTTTATTGCTTTGATCCTCTACAAATAGGCGCTTGATCTCGGTGAGGGCAACGAGCTGAGCTTGCGCTACTGTGTGGTATACTCATCAAGGGGAACCACAGTCAAAGTCTGGACAGCCGGGCTTGGCTGTGGTTTTCCTTGTGTGCGCAGCTGCTCAGGATGTACAACGGTTGGCAGCTTAAGCCTTGATCCAACGCGTGAAACACTATCGCTATTCAGCCACCTTACAAGATCAACATTTCGAAAATCTGGCTCCTGGCCAGCGCTGCGGGTACAGAGTATATTCCTGGTTTTGCTGTACCAGTGGTGGATACCGCGGCGGCCGGCGATGCCTTTAGTGGCGCCCTGGCTTCTGCGGTTTCCAGCGGGGAAGCACTCGCCGCGGCGGTGCGTTGGCAGTGACTGAAGCAGGGGCCATACCTTCCCTGTCAACCCTCAGTGAAGTCCAAGAGTTCATGGCCGGAAGGGCGGACTGAGCTGTCTGAGCAGCTTGGCGCCGCAAGACAAACCCAATGATCGAGTGATTGCGGTTTTGTGCAAAGAAAAGTGCCTGCTGGAGCGGACAATGCTCACCGATCCGGCAGGCCTTTCGGTTTGGCAGGTGGGCAGTCCACCTTCCGACATTTTTGTCAAAGAACTGAAGGAAAAGCCAGCAGAAGCTTTTGCTAAGCTGGAATTAGACCCAGGTGAAGCAATACAAGAGAACTGGAGGCCAGCTTAATGACTGGAAACCAGAAGCAAAACAGCATTCCCTGCCGTCTGAAGCACCGGGTGTCTCCTTTTGGTGTTTGCAGCGGGAGATGCGCTGCCACAATCCCCTTGCGCCATGCGGCTTGTCAGTTGAGGACGGCCGTTGGGCAGCATGGTTTGGTGGGCTACAAGGTGATCCCTCCCCTGTTGCCGAAAAGCCTAGATGGTGGCCAGGCCTGCCCCGTCTGGGAAGTTGAAGAAGAGCTGCGCATTCCCGTCTAGATCCACATTGGCCTTTTCGGCGGCAACGGAGGTTTAGCTGGTTTGCGTAACAGTAATCCCCTAGACTGTACTGGGTTTGCCGGACACGTAGAAAAAACCTATAATGAGGTGAAAGGACGTGTCCGGAACTATGAAAGAGAGCAAATTTCACAAAAAGTTTGATGACGAGTATAAGCGAGAAATAGTGCGTTTAGTAGAGGAGCTGGGTAGATCTCCAAAACAGGTTGCCGAGGATATCGGAGTAACCCCTCAGACTGTTCGTACTTGGGTAAAGAAGTTCGGAAAGTCCAGCTCAGATGCGTTTCCGGGTAAGGGTAAGCTACATCCCGCCGATGAGGAGCTGCGACAGATGAAGAAGAAGATCAAAGACCTCGAAGAGGAGAACTTAATCCTAAAAAAAGCTATGGCCATCGTGTGTCACGACGCAGATGCCCAGGAATAGGGCACTGCATGCTGTACGAGAGATGAGGGAGGGCCCCTCGGAATCGCTGTTCAGGCAGAGATTTCAAATCACCTTAAGGTGCTGTCGGGTAAACCGGTGGTGCTGAGCGTTAAGGAAAAGGCAGGGAAAGACCTGTCAGATGAGTGTATGGAAGATGAACGCAAGTGAACCGCTGAATCCGTCTCGAAAAGCTCAGTTGTTATCGAAACCATGGAGGTTGGCTACCATGGGACAAGTCCGGAAGATGCCTGATTACTGGCCGGATGGTAACCGGGATAAGGGCGGCATGAGCCATACATAGGCTCTCGTACGGAACGTGAGAACCTGCAGCTTGATGTGAAGGGAAAAGCCACAAGTGGGGCAACACAAGGGCGAAAGTACCGATGCAAGTTGTAGGGGCGGAACAGCTCGTAGTAGTGATGAACCTTCTGTAATGGAAGTGGAGCAAAGGGGCTGTGTTATCCAGTGTTGGCAAGTAGTCAACCAGAAATGGGAGGAGCTAAATGGCTAACACGAAGTCGTTTGGTATCACCAAAGAGATGGTGTATAGAGCCTACAAGGCTGTCAAAGCTAACCGAGGTGGTGCCGGTATAGACAATGTTTCGATGCAGGAGTTCGAGGAAAACCTTGCAGATAACCTGTACAAGCTGTGGAACAGGATGGCATCGGGGTGTTACTTCCCCCCACCAGTCATGGGAGTGAAGATCCCCAAAAGCACAGGTGGGACGCGGATGTTAGGCATACCAACGATTGCCGACCGCATAGCACAGATGGTGGTAAAGAATAGTCTGGAACCGAAGATCGACCCGATATTTTCGGAAAACTCTTATGGATATCGCCCCGGACGGGGAGCACACAAGGCAGTAGAGGTGACTCGCACCAGATGTTGGAAGTACAACTGGGTTCTGGAGTTTGATATTCGGGGGCTTTTCGATAACATTGACCATGCGTTGCTACTGAGGGCGGTAACGAAGCACACCGATACCAAATGGGAAATCCTGTACATCAAGCGATGGCTGATAGCTCCAATGGAAGACCGGGAGGGGAACAGAATCCCACGGACAAAGGGAGTGCCGCAAGGTGGGGTCGTAAGTCCACTACTTGCGAACCTTTTCATGCATTATGCGTTTGACAGGTGGATGGAAAGGGAGTTTCCCCGAAATGAATTCTGCAGGTACGCGGATGATGCTGTGATTCACTGTTACAGTAAAGACCAAGCTGAAGAGATCCTGGGTAGGCTGGGGGAACGACTGAAACAGTGTGGTTTGGAACTACATCCCGAAAAGACTAAAGTGGTCTACTGCAGAGACAGCAATCGAAAGGGGAATCACGAGAACGTGAGTTTTACGTTCTTGGGGTATACCTTCATGCCACGCAAAGCCAAGGGAAGGCAGGGTGTTGAGTTTACCAGCTTCTTGCCAGCCATAAGCCAGAAAGCTCAAAAGCGGATAAGGCAGGAGGTAAGACGTTGGCCGCTTTTAAAAACGCCCAACGTGACTCTTGAGGACATTGCCGACAGGTACAACCCGGTCATCAGGGGCTGGCTCAGCTATTACGGGAAGTATGGGAAAGCAGTCTTGGCTGATGTTCTGGAAAGTATCAATGCGCATCTGCAACGCTGGATCCAGAAGAAGTATCTGCGGTTCAAGCACAAGCCGAAAAAGGCGCGAGCGTATTTGGCCAAAGTAGCCGTGCACAATAGAGAACTCTTTGCCCATTGGAGCGTTGGGATTATGCCAACGGCTGGATAATGGGAGCCGTATGACGCGAGAGTGTCACGTACGGTTCTGCGAGGGGCTGGAGGTGAGAGTCCTCTGGTCTACTTACCTTTGCGAAAAATCTGAAGTGAAGTATGAACTCATTCGTACTCATCCCGAGTATCCTGTGAC
>MTKW01011387.1_pt1 | contig 10789 bp, 9 predicted proteins | sample 1042761 | NCBI WGS metagenome assembly MTKW01 (sample SAMN06205366, study PRJNA360243) | anaerobic digester metagenome | biome: Wastewater treatment plant; feature: Anaerobic digester sludge; material: sludge; isolation source: anaerobic digester fed with sludge from wastewater treatment plant ...
AAAAGTATATAAGAATGCCCTATTTTCCCTTTGGTGGACAAATGTTAGCAGTTTCGCACAGTTAGGACATTAACCAGTGGTCCCTTCAAGGTAAAACATGGCTCCAAACAAATCTTACTTTAGTAATGGCTTTATTAAGCCAATAAAGCGATTATAGAAATTTATAAGCCTTAGAAAAATTTGCGTTTCTAAGGCTTTTTTCGTGCAAAAAAGTATCAAACTCGACAGGTGTCAGAACTGATTGATTTTTGTAAACTCGACAGGCGTACGAACCGAAATTGGTAGTTTTATATTATCTATTTTGAAAAGAATTTTTAAAAGGCAGATTCTTTGCTAATAATATTTTGATACAAAAATTAAAAAATATCATAATTAACCCCGATTTATTAAAAAAGTTTATCAAATATGATAATATTTAAGTGTATATATCTATTTTTTTGATAAAAATTATAAAACTTTATTTAATTTAAATAATATATGGGGTGATAAAATGTGTTTTATTAAAAATAATGCTAGGTTTGGATTTACATTTCAAAAAGCTATTTGTGATTATTTTAAATTGATTCCATCATCTAATGAAGCGATAAGACAATTTAATGCTGCTTATGATAAAAAAGTAGGACGTGAAATAATTCCTTTGATAGAAAAAATTTTTACTGAACTTAGTTTGACTCCAACAGAGTGCGTTACTTTTATGAGTTCTAAGAGTAATGAAGGCCCTTATAATTTTGCTTTATCTGATAATTCAACTTTATCTATTAGAACAAATATCAACGGCTCTAAAGTTGCTCCAAGAGAAGTTGGACAAGCTGGGTTTCCTAAGCTTAATGAATACTTTGGGAATATTTACGGTAAGGAAATAGTTGACCAAAATGATATCAAGAAAATGATAACAGGACAAATATCTGATGTTTTACCTATTTTTTTTGAACATCTTTTTGATGCGGATTATATTTTATGGGTATCATATCAAAATGAAAAGTATAATTATGATTTAATTAAAGGTGATGTTGGTGTTGATATTGAGTATAAAAATGAAAATTTCTCTTTTACTAGAAATTATGATGAATGGGTAGAAAGCACAACGCTGAAATATAAAGGGACGTCCATTGCAGAAATTCAAGTTCATAAAGAGAGATCTTTCAAATTTAGATTTATAATGAAAAATGTAATGCCGTTAATTGTTTCAAAGAATATTAATAATGAAACGCTTGGTATTACTGCAGAAAGAGCTGTATGCAATATGTTTAATTTGCCGACCCCTAAAAGTTTTTTGAATCGATATTCTGTGGAAATGGATGCAAAAATAAGACCGACCCTTGAAGTTGCATTCGAAAAATTACCTCCAGCTATTAAGCATACTGGAGATGAAAAAGGTAAACGTGGAGGGGCCAGCAAATGTTCGTATGATTTTATTTTAAAGGGGGATAAGACTCTTTCTTTAAAAACAAATACTGGCAAAATGGTTTGTCCACCTGAAGTTGGACAACCAACTGCGTCAACTTTTTATTTATATTTTAACCATTTAACGCCAGAAAATTATGTTGATGAAATAATCTTTAAAAAGATGGTCTTAGAAAATGTTGATAAGATGTTGCCAATTTATATCAACCATATGTTTTCTTCGGATTATTTATTGTGGGTATATAAGAAAAATGATTCATTTGATTATATTATATTAGATTCAAACTATGCCAAAAATATAGAATGGGATAAAACTAAATTATCTTTTACTAGAGATACTTTGGAAATGTGGAATGAAAGTACCACACTAAAATATGATGGAATATCAATTGGCGAATTTCAATATCACAAAAATAGAGATTGCTATAAGTTTAGATTTAATTTAGAAAACTTTATTAAAGTCGTTGAGGGGGAATTTCAAAATGATTCAAAAGTTTAAGGCAAGAATGTTTGTAGTAGATGAAAATACTATCGTTAAAACTAAAAACAATAAAATGGTTTCCATTGTGGTTCCAAAATTAGATGGTGCAAAGTGGGACATTACAGTAACTGATTTAATCGCAGATATGTTACAAATAGAAATTGGTGACTATATATTTTTATGGGAAATGAGTTCTAACAAAGAAAAAAGTAAAATACACGGAGTATATAGAGCAATCTCAAAGCCTTTCTACCAATGTAGTAATCCTAACGATAGAATGCCCTTAAAAATACATATTGAAGTTGCATATGATTTCAAAAAACCAGTAGAAGAATATGATGTGCTAAACTCGCCATATATTAAGCATAATCTTTGGAACATAGTTGGAAAAAAAGTAAAAGGGAAAGCAAGAGGTACATCTCCTCTATCAATGGAAGAAACCAGAGTTTTAACAATGCTATTAATGGAAAAAAACCCAAAATTTAAATTTTATCCATATAGCGGAAATGTAGTTACAGTTAATAATCCATTGAAAATTGATTATTTAAATTTTGGAAAGAACCAACGACCAGATTCTTTAAATTCGTTTCATCCAAACAATTTATATTTTTTTAAAGATGAAAAAAAGAATGTAAGATCTGAAAAAGTCTTGGAGGCAATTTTAAATCAAGAAATGTCAAATAGAAATGCAGAGGTATTTAGTCAAATTGGAATAGATGTAAATAAAGTAATATGGTATAGCAATTATTTACCATACAGCATTGAACAATCTGAAATGGATTATGTAATAGTGGAGTCTGAAGATGGCAGAATACCAAGTAGGGTATATGTAATTGAATTAATGACAGGATACCTTGATGAATCCCATGTTCAAAGAGTACTACTTTATAGTAAATGGGTCAATGAAACTCTACTTATGAAAACAAATATTGTTCAACCAATTATAATATGCAAAACCTCTGTTAATTTTGATGGAGAAAAGGCACCCACAAAGGTAGAAAAACTTAATGGACTTAAAAATATTATTAAACCGTTTGAAAACAACAATAAAATGAAACCTTTAAGAGTGTATACATATGATTTTACAAACAATGAGGTGAAATTCAACAAAAAAAGATAATATCATCAAAGTTGTTGACTCTTAAAAAGCAATAAGATATAATTAAATTAAATTACATGTGAAGTGGACATTTAGGAGGTTTAAATATGATTATTACTATTGCTGAAGCTGCTGAAATTTGTGGTAAAAGTCAAAAAACGATTAGAAGAGCAATCGCTGCTGGTAAATTAGCAAGTACTAAAATACAAAATAAGATTAGAATTTATAAAACCGATTTTGATGAATGGTTTAAAAATGGGTGTGGCGGAACGGAAGAACAGCCAAATAACTTTGTAAGAAGTCAAGATATAGTTGAGTGGATAGATGTATCTGATCAGTGGAAAAAAGATGGTTGGAGTAACCCAAAAGATAGACATAATTACAATTTCATTGATTTATTTTCTGGAGCCGGTGGATTAACTTGCGGTTTAGTTATGGCTGGATTCAATCCAATTGCGAGCGTTGAAATAATGCCACAAGCTGTTGAAACTTATAAATATAATTTTATAGAAAAGAAAAAATTTGATGAAAAAGTAGAAACTAGAGATATTAGAGAAGCTTCTGTTAAAGCAGAATTATACAAATCTGTATCTAATAAAAAGGTAGATTTAATTGTTGGTGGATTTCCTTGTCAAGGATTTAGTATGGCAGGATATAGGGTTGTTGATGATCCTCGAAATAGTTTATATAAAGAAATGAAAGAGATCGTAAAACACATAAAACCCAAAGTAGTAATTATGGAAAATGTTGAAGGCATTCGATCAATGCTAAATGGCAAAGTAGAAGAAAAAATATTAAAAGACTTTAGAAAAATAGGTTATGAAATAAATGTGACAGTATTAAATAGTGCTGATTATGGGGTTCCTCAAATAAGAAGAAGAGTAATTTTTATAGGTAATAGGATAGAACAGAAAAATTATTATCCGCAACCTTTATATTATGAATCTAATTATGTAACTTTAGGTAGTGCAATTAAGAGATTTATGGATATGCCAGAAAACAAAGAAATCAATCATTTGTTTACTAAGCATACTCCTGAAATGCAAGAAAGACTTGCTGCTGTTCCGGAGGGAAAAAGTCTCTATAAGAATTATTCGGATGCATGGAAAAAATCACCGTGGGATAAGCCATCTAGTACAGTAAAGGAAAACCATGGAGGCACAAATATTCATCCTAAGTTGCCAAGAGTGTTAACTCCAAGAGAGTTAGCAGCTCTTCAATCTTTTCCAGATGATTTTATATTCAAAGGAAGTAAAAAGTGGCAACTGGTTCAAATTGGAAACGCTGTTCCACCACTTATGGCTAAAGCAATTGGGTTATCTGTCAAAAAAATGTTAGATAAATACTATCAAAAATAAAATTAGGATGATGATAACAAATGAATGATGATTTTATCAAAGCCCCTATCTATTGCAATTATAGATGGCCAATAGAAAAAAAAGACGATCAGTATTATATTAATGCTGAAAATTCGAAAGAGATTATAATGTTTTTTGGTAATGGTAAGGATAAACTTAGAAGTTTTTGTGTATTATGTAATAATGAAGAATCGTTTACCACAGATTCAAAATTGACATTTGAGCGTAACGGAATTTTAAATAATAAATATTTATATAAAATCAATTATGGGGGATATGATTTGTTTTATAAATACCTCCCAGGTAAGGAAATATATTTAAACGATTTTGAAATTAAAAAGGCTTATTTAAAACTAGTAACAATTACATGTAATTATGATGCAAACCATTATTATGTTATTTACTACAAATTATCACATACTGAAAACGAATTTATTATTACTAAAATAGGGCAAAATATTTCTCCTTATGAAATCGGATTACCAAAAGTTAAAAAGTTTGAAAAACAACTTAAAAAGTTTGATGCAGTTGATGACTACAAAAAAGTTCATATACATCGTGCTTATGGCGACAATATTGCTGCTTTACTATATTTAAGAAGAGTTTTTGAAAAAATGACTAATAAACTATTAGATGGAGCAGATTTATCCGATAATCGATTTGAAACCAAAATAAAAAAACTTAGAGAGGATAAAAAACTTAATCCTCAAGTCGATAATTTGGCTAAGCCGGTTTATGAGCTGTTATCTAAAGGGATACATGAGTTGAATAATGATGAGTGCAATGAATTGTTTCAATCTTTAAACTTATTTATTGAAATGCAACTTATATATATAAAAACAGAAAAAGAGAAGGAGCAAACGCTAATTGAATTGAAAAATGATATTTCGCAAAAACATTCTAAATTAAAATAATAACAATGGGAAATCATTGAATCAAAAGTGTTTCAACTATAATATAACAGTTGTTAATAATGCTAATAACCTATAAAAATTTGATAAGTATAAAAAGACTGATAGTATTTGTCAATAATAACAAACGTTATTATTGCTTTGACTTATCATAATTTTTAAAAATTAAGAAACTAGTCGAAAATAATTAAGAGATACTATATAATGTAATGATTTAGGAAACTAAATGGAAGATTATGGGGGAAAGCATTCAGGAGTTTATGAATATGTATCTTAAAAGGAATGATTACAATCGCCTTTCTTTTATATGTTATGTAGAAGCTTTGAATTAAGTCTATATAAATACAATTGTAGAACAAGTATTCGATTTTCCTCTAAAATACCTCAAAAGTACTCCATTTCCCCTTTGATGGACAAAAAGCACCAGTTTAGGTAAAATACCCAATTGTCCGTTGGAATACCCAAAAAGTATATGAAAATGCCTTATTTTCCCTTTGATGGCCAAATGTTAGTAGTTTCGCACAGTTAGGACATTAACCGGTGGTCCCTTAATAGAAAAAGACAGCTCCAAACTTATCTTTGATTGGTAAGTTAATAAAAATGGCTTTATAAAGCCAAAAATAAAAATCGAAATAGAAACTGTTTTAGATTAAAAATAATGTCTAAAGCAGTTTTTTTATACATTTATCCCATTGCGTGGTAGGAAGTCGAACTCTATGAAAATTCTTTATGCGGTAGGGAGTCGAACTCTTTTTGCTTAACATACTTTAAAAAAGTACTCCTTGCCATATTAAGTATTTGTGCAGCTTCATTTGATGTTATTTCTCTATTTATATATGAATTAGCGACTTCATTAAAATTATCTGGTAAGACATATCTAGGGCGTCCCATGTGGACGCCTCTTTCTTTTGCAAGTCTTATTCCTTCAGCTTGTCTTTTCTTAATATTTTCTCTTTCTGTTTCAGCAACAAAGGANNATATCTGCTTCAATTACTTTTGTAATATGATGCCATTCTTCAATAATCATTTTATAATCACGCCCTAAACGATCTATTGACTTAACAATTAATAGAATATTTTGTGTTTACAAGATAATTAACTCCTATAATAAAATTACATTAAAAGTCCCTAGAAGGTATAGTGAACAAAAAAGCCATAAACGGCAAAAGTGTTCATTTTGGTCTTGATTAATAGATAAAAATATTATATTATATAAGTGAACGAAAGTGCCGTAAATGGCAAAAGTGTTCAACGGAGGGGTTTATATGATTATAAATAGAAATGAATATCTAAACAAGTTAATTGAAAGCAAACATATCAATTTAATCAAAGTTATCACCGGCGTTAGAAGAAGTGGAAAATCATATTTATTAGACCCACTTTTTACTAATCATCTAAAAGAATCTGGTGTTGATGAAAATCATATTATAAAGGTTGACTTAGATCAACTTAGAAATCACAAGTATCATGATCCTTACCTTTTAGATGAATATATTAGGAGTAGAATAATTGATAGTAATATGTATTATATTATTCTTGATGAAATTCAATTGGTTTCAAACTTTGAATCATTGCTTAATGGGTATTTAAACATGAACAATGTTGATATATATGTTACGGGGAGTAACTCAAGATTTCTATCTTCAGATATTATTACTGAATTTAGAGGTAGAAGTCATCAAGTTAGAATTTACCCACTATCATTCAAAGAGTTTTATGAGACACAAAAACTAAATAAAAATGAAGCGTATCAACAATATATTAGATATGGAGGTATGCCGTTACTTATATCACTTAAAAATGACCAGGAAAAATCAAATTATTTAAAGAACTTATTTGAATTAACATATTTTAAAGACATTATCGAAAGAAACAATGTTGAGAGAAATGATGTATTGACGTCTTTAACAAAGATTGTTGCATCTTCGATAGGATCATTAACGAGCGCAAGAAAACTTACCAACACATATAAAAGTAAGGGTAATAAGGAATTATCAATTAATACTGTTATCTCATATCTAGGATATTTAGAAGATTCATTTTTAATTGAAAAAGTGGACAGATATGACGTTAAAGGTAAACAGTATATTGAATCACTTAATAAATATTATTTTACAGATATTGGTTTAAGGAATGCCATCCTAAATTTTAGACAACAAGAAGAAAATCACATCATGGAAAATATTGTCTATTTAGAACTCGTAAGGAGAGGATATAATATTGATGTTGGGATTGTTGAAATCAGAGAAAAAGATACTAGAAAACAACTTGAGGTTGATTTTGTTTGTAACCAACATCATAAAAGATACTATGTGCAAGTAGCTCTTAATTTAGATACAAGAGAAAAAACAATTCAAGAAATTAGACCTTTTGTTAATATTGATGATAGTTTTAAAAAAGTTATTATCGTCAAGGATGAAATATTACCTTGGATAACAGAAGAAGGCATATTAGTTATTGGGATAATAGAATTTTTACTAAATCCTAACAGCTTAGACATTTAGGTTCAAGATATGATTGATATTATCAAAATCAAATATCAAGACATATCTGTTTATACGACGGAGAAGTTGAACTGGACAATACGTTTGAGTATTATCAAGTAAAACAAGACGATCTTATTTTGGGATATTTTCCTGTACCATCATATTTTAGTTCTATAAAGGAAGCGCACTTAAAAAGTGCGATAAAAGTTCTGTTAATACAATTTATATCATATATAATGATGGTAGGAGGGGTTGTAGATGAAGTTAAGTGAAAAAATAAAGAAACTAAGAATTAAAAATAAGTTAACACAAGAAGAACTAGCATCAAAATTACATGTTTCTAGACAAACTATTTCTAAATGGGAACAAGAAGTAACCGTTCCAAGTTTAGATACATTAAAAGAATTAGCCTCTATATTTAATGTTGAACTAATTGAACTTATCGATGATAAGTCAACAACTACATATGTTGAGGATAAATTTAGAAATAAAAACAGAGTTATGTTTTTACTTAATATTTTTGTAGTGATAGTTAGTATATTAAGTGGAATGATTTTATTTAGAGGCATGGATGATATCATTCCAGCACATTATGATTTTCTTGGTAATATTACAAGATATGGAAAGAAGGTTGAATACTTAGTTATTCCAGGTATTACACTAATCTTTTTATCATTTAGTATTTATTTTTATTACGGACTGAGTAAAATAGTAGAGTATAAGAAAGCTTCGTTTGGTTATCAAATTTGGATGCTATTACTACAAATCGTTATACTATTTTTTACTATTTATCTTGGATTTAGATATACATCAAATGTTAGGATTATACCAACAATAACTGGACTAACATTAGCGCTCATATTTGTTGTCATGTTATTTTCACATCCAAAAATTAATAAAACAAGAAACGTAATATTAGGTGTTAGAACAAATTTCACTTTAACAAATGAAATTGCTTGGAAGAATGTGAATACTTTTAGTAGTTATATTGGTAGTATAACAACCTTAATCGCATATATTCTAACATTAATTACTTTTGATGATTGGAATCTATACTTAATTTCAGTGGTAATGATTACTATAATTCCAACACTAATTTATCATGAAGTACTAAGAAAGAAGTTTAGTAAATTAGATACGAGATCAAGGTAAAATAGTGTGTTAGCAAATTGAGACTCAATAAATTATAAAGAGTTTTAAAACGGGATATAGTTATTAATCAATGTGCCAATCGGATTTGAACTAAAAATGAAGAAAAATTGAAGGTTTTAGGTATTGATTTTATGAATGACGAAAGAGAAAAAAGCCCTGAACTTAGTGGCTCACTACACAATACTAGAAGCCGCGATATAATAGATTACTTAAATAATTATAGGCAAGATATGGTTAATCTTTATACAAAATTAATTTCAATCGTTTCATCAAAAATTGAAGGCATAAAAGAAGAATTAAGTGCTAATAAAGAATGGATAGAAGTTAAAAATAAAGATGATAAAACAATCTATCAAGTGATGTTTTTTAAAAGAAATAGAAGAGTAAAAACTCAGTTAATAATGCCGAAGAATGATGAATTAAAGGAATTTGGAGAATTTGATCAGTACGCTCCAATTTATAATTTTAGATTTTATTTAAAGAGCGAAGAAGATATAATAATGTTGGTTGCATTGATTGAAGATACAAATGCACAAATTAATAATGGTGAGTTAGATTAGGTGATACATATGTTGGGATCAATTATTGGAGATATTGTTGGTTCAAGATTTGAATTTAGAAATAATAAAAGTAAAGAGTTTGAATTATTTAATAATAAATGCACATTTACAGATGATACAGTAATGACTTTAGCTATAGCAAAAGCTATATTAAATTCAAAAAAAGATTATGGTGATTTAAGTTATCAATCAGTAAAATCTATGCAAGAAATGGCAAAAAAATATCCAAGAGCTGGTTATGGAATGCGATTTATTCAGTGGATGTTATCAAGTGAACCCAAACCATATAATAGTTTTGGAAATGGTGCTGCAATGAGAGTCAGTACCGTTGGATTTATAGCAAACACAATAAATGAAGCAATTGAACTTTCTAGAAAAGTAACAGAAGTAACTCATAATCACCCCGAAGGTATTAAAGGAGCAGAGGCTACTAGTGTATCTATCTTCTTAGCGAGAAATGGTTATAGTATTCCAGATATTAGAGATTATATTGACAAGAATTATTACAAAATGGATTTCAAATTAGATGATATTAGGAAATCATATAAAACAGATGTTACTTGTCAAGGAACTGTTCCACAAGCAATCACAGCATTTTTAGAATCTACTGGCTTTGAAGATGCTATAAGAAATGCGATTTCTATTGGTGGCGATAGCGATACAATAGCTGCTATAACCGGAGGAATAGCAGAAGCTTATTATGGTGTTCCAGTTGAAATTAGGGAAAATGCATTAAAATACCTCGATGAAAATCTAAAATCTATTTTATTAGAGTTTGAAAATAATTTCTTTGATTAATATGTATATTAAAAACTGGAGGGCTCTATGTTCCCCTAAATTCCCTTATTATTACCTTGAAGGTAAAAATTAATCAGTTAAGCACTGTTACCAACTTTCTATGGAGTTCCCCCAAAAGTATGTAAGAATAACCAAAAGGGCTTATGAGGGTAAAAACTAACCCGTTTAACTTTTTTAGAAATTTTTGAGCCTTACCCATTAGGGTCAATAATGATTCCAATTTGATTTTGTATTAGTATTATATATAATGAAATTTATAGCTTAATAAAGCCATTTAGTTTTAAGTAATAAGTCTATCAAGGTTGTAAAATTACTTCCAAGATAGACTTTTTTACTTTTATATAGTTGGAAGTTTTTATTGGGTGATAGGGGGTTGAACTCTATACTCAATACGAGTTGAACTTGTGCCTCGAACGGATACGAACCTTAAACAAGATAAATGATTTCATCAATAAATTTAATTAAGCAATGTCACTTCGATGTCACTATGAATTTATTTATAAAAACTTATTTAAATATTATAAACATATTGTTGCTTGT
>MTKW01016794.1_pt1 | contig 10788 bp, 13 predicted proteins | sample 1042761 | NCBI WGS metagenome assembly MTKW01 (sample SAMN06205366, study PRJNA360243) | anaerobic digester metagenome | biome: Wastewater treatment plant; feature: Anaerobic digester sludge; material: sludge; isolation source: anaerobic digester fed with sludge from wastewater treatment plant ...
CGTTTATATATCAGGTATAAATACATGGACCTGATATATAACGGCGAGATGACTTACTATTTTGCCGAGACCACGTGGAACCCCGCAACGGGCGTTCCCGTAATCTTCACCCTTGAAGCCGAAACAAATAACGGTTTCGAGGGTTATTGGCTGTACAACGAAGACAAAAAACCGATATGGTTCTTCGAGAAAGCCTATTTACAGTCTCTTGAAGACCGTATCATCAGTCTTCGTCAGGCCATCGACGACAAGGAGATGCCTGCAAGAGAATCCGAAGAAATGCACGGATTCCCCTGTAGGACAAAGACATCCCTTCTTGACGTCGAGTGCCCCTGGCGGGGCATGTGCTGGGAGCAAGAGATGCAGAAATACTACGACCCCGGCACCTCGGTCCGCCTTGGCGATCTTGCAAGAAATTACAAGACCGTAAAAGATCGCCAGCGGGAACTCAGTAACGAGCAGAAACTTGCTCGTATGGAAGCGTCGTCCATTGAGAAAGAGTTCGACAACTTCTTCGAGTTCCTAGGCACCGACAGAATAACGTCGGACGGTCTGACCATAAGCCGTTCGATTATAAAAATCCCTCCCCGACTGCAAGACGGGTATACATACTCCCGTTACACGGTCAGGGAGTAATCATTTCCGGGGCGGCAGACACCTCCCTGTCGCTTCGGGAAGCCCGTGTACTTTTGCGCGGGCGGCGGTTACGCAGACTAACCGCAAACAGGGAGCAGGCGTGCCAACGCCTCTCCCCTTTATTTTTTCCTAGATCTCCTTCGGGCGATCTCAACCTGCCTTTGGCGGGTAAATCACAATTCCGTTTAACGGAAAATTAAGGAGGTGAAAGCCTCTCTTGTATTTTAAGAGGGGCGCTTGCGTCTCTCTATCAATACAAAGAGGCGCAAAGAATGAAATTTTTAAATCTTGAGATCGGTTCTCCTGAGTATCGGAGAGCCGTTCTAACCCTGACGCACCGCAGGGAACAACTTCAAGAGCAGTTCGCCAAGTGCGAACTCCCGAAGAAGAACCTTGCAGAGTGCGAAGCTTGCCTGACCCGCCTGCAAAAGACGGGTCAGTTGGAGATCGAAAGAGTCAATTTTTTCGGCCTCCAACACCCAAAGTACTACCCTTGGGTGGCACACGTTAAGTAACCCCCTTTTTTTACGGGGGTACCCGGATCAAGTTCCGGGCAAATAAAGGAGGTGGCCATTGGCCTGAACGCAAGTCCGTTTACCTGTACGGACGACAGAGCCTACCGTATACGGGGGCAAACAGGTTCCTGCCTCGTGGCGTACCACGGCATCTGCCGGTTGCCGTCACGAAGACCGTACTCCCCCCTTTGGGGTGCGGAAGGGATAAAGAGGGACACCATGGGCAAGTTCGGCATCAGCCCATGGTGCACGAGCAGGAGGAACCCGTCGGTTTATATCAGAAAGAACCCGTAAAAGACATGCGAGTTACTTCTTTTACCGGGGAAGCCTCCATCCAAAAAACGGGCTAGTCGCGGCGGTGATGCTGATACCGTCGCGACGTTTTCCAAAAAATTCGGGGCGGGCGGAGAACCCCTAAAACCGCCGGAGGTATTTTTACGAAAAGTTTTTTGAGTACCCTGTCGGAAACAGGGTATATCGTGACGGATCCCGTGGCAGCCGCGTCGATGTGGCTAGCGATACGGGATCGTGGCAACGGTCACATTCCGGCCGTTGTCCTGGATGGACCCCCGGGGACAGGAAAAACGTTTTTGGCGGAAAAGACCGCTGAAGTCCTTGACGCCAAAGTTTTTTTCTTCCAGTTCTTCCGGGGCGCGGGAAATGGAGTCATTCGACATACCGACTCATGCTTGCCCCCGGGGTACGCTTTATTTCCGGTCACATGGGGTGGGAAACGGGGTCTATTACGGAAGGATTGGGCGATGCCACGGGGCACCGTCCGTGCGACAGATGGATTGACGTCGCCAACGCCCTTGGAGTCTCTCTCCCCGTTGCGCAAGAATTCTTCAGAATGCATTACCCTAAAATATCGGAAAAGCTTGATAACATAGAAGCGGACTTGGCGTCGATAGACAAAAGCACCTCTGTCGGTGTCAAAACCATCGCCCTGACATACGGCAACCCCACCCGCAGAATGCGTGAAGAAGGGTATTGGTCTTGGCCCGTACGCATCCTTGACAATAAAAACAACGAAATCGGACGTATTTCGTCAGAGGGGACGCCCTCCGGCGATATAAAACTGCTGAAACGCACGAAAAGCAGTGGTCACGGAGGTGGCTATGTCTCACTCATGATCGCCGCCCCTGACAATTGCCGTGCCGAGCATGGTCCCGCCCCCCACGTTGTTGAAGAAACCGAGGAAGATCGTGTAAAGATACTCTCACGTGAGCAAGGCAATGCTATGATAAAAAAATTGCGTTTATAATAAATAGCACGTATTTTTAATAAATGCTATTTTGCCCTGAACTGCAGGGCTTACTTTGGGGGCAGTATTTCTGCCCGAAAAGCATAATGACACCCCAACAGATACCCCATAAGTGAAAGGAGGCAAGTAAAGCGACAGGGGTGTTGTTATGGATATTGGCAGGGCAATATCATCCTGCCGCTATAAAAGGGAGGTATAAAATATGAGTCACTATCCTGTAGGTGTCATCGTGGATCATCCCGATGACATAGATGAAGTTCTTGAACCCTATTATGAGGGGTTTGAGGTTGAACCCTATGTCTACCTGACAAGGGATCAGGTAGCGGAAGAGTTTGAGAACATAAAAAGAGAGATACGTAAAGGTGAGAATACGCATCTCTCTGAACAGGATCGACAACATATCCTGTCAATGACACTCGATGAGTTTATCGAGTATCATTACGGGGGTATAGAGGTAGATGAAGAGGGTAACCTCTTGACTACCTACAATCCCGAGAGCAGGTGGGATTGGTATGTTGTTGGGGGGAGATGGAATAATCTCCTTCGCCTTAAAAACGGAAAACGTGCAAACTACGCACGCATCCGTGAAGTTGAGTTCTCCCGTGATGAGGAGGCGTATAGAGAAGCCATTGAATTTTGGGAGAAGAACATTGACGGTAAGGGGGACGGGATTCTGCACCCCCTTCACTCCCCTGACTATTACAGGGGGATTTACGGGAGCAAGGAAAATTATGCGGAATATTATTCCACATACGAATTTTTTGCTCTCGTTGATGAATGGGAATGGCATGAACAGGGAAGGATGGGGTGGTGGGCAATGTCTGACACTACTCATGAAAGTTTCACATCCTTCAGAAACACCATGACCCAAATACTTGAAAATACTGATCCGGACAAATATTTGGTCGTGGTTGACTGCCATATTTAAATAGTAGCCAGCTTGCCCCGTTTGTGTTACATAGTTTGTCTGTACCGCAAACGGGGTTTAAAAAGGAGGTTCTTGTAATGAAAAGAAGTTTAAGCAAGTTTATTGAAAATAAGAACATCGGCATCATAGAAAGAAACAACACTTTGTTTATCACCCTTGAACCTTACAACAGGGTTATAGACAAAGAATATGCCGATTGGTTCTTGAAAAAACTAAAGCAACTCAAAACAGAATTATTGGAACATTTCGGCAAAGAAACGTTCGTGTTTGCAATCACGGACCACAACGTAGACGGTCTGTATGAAAGTAACAGCCTTCTACTTAACCCAAACAGCATGGCATACCCGAATTATTAGGGGGTTGCCAAAAAACGCAACATCTCCGCCGAAGAACTTTTTGGAGAACTCTATACCAAGAAATACATCGACAGACACAGAAACATTATAACTTCTACAAAGGAAGCCCTCTTTGCCGAATATCCCGAATTTGCAACGGGACTCAAAGGAGGAAAGATCGAGAACAGAAACAAACACAGAACTACCCCCATAAAGATCAGAAAAAGTGCTTATTACAGAAATTTCGCCATTCATCCCACAACTTTAGTCGTGGGATGAATGGCGTTTTCTTTCAAGGAACCCATTATACAGTTGACATCTGTATGGTATATATGCTATAATATACCTATGAAGAAACGTTGGAAACACTCTAAAACAACTGTATATAACATAGCTTATCATTTAATCTGGTGTCCCAAATATAGGCGCAATGTGCTAGTCGGAGCAGTTGAAGAAAGGTTGAAAGAGCTGCTGTTAGAAAAAGCAGAACAGCTTGACCTTGAAATTAGTGCTATGGAAATTATGCCGGATCATGTCCATCTATTCGTTAAAGCAGCCCCTGTGGACAGCCCACACTTCATAGTGCAACAACTAAAGGGCCATACTTCCAGGATATTAAGAAAAGAGTTTGCCGAGCTTAGAAGCCGGATACCTACTTTATGGACACGCTCTTATTATTGTGAATCTATCGGCCATATTTCCGAAGGTACTGTTCGCAAATACATTGAGGATCAGAAAGGGCAATAAGATGATTGTCAACCGTACCTACAAATACAAGCTCTATCGTTCTAAGAAGAACAAGCACCTGCACAACCGGATTAATATCGCTGGCATTATCTATAACCACTGTATTGCTTTGCACCGTCGATACTACCGGCTATATGGCAAACACCTGAACCAGTATAGGCTGATGAAACATATCACCCGGCTTAAACGCTTGCCAAGACATTCCTATTGGAACAAGGTTGGTTCTCAGGCAATCCAGGACATAGTACAGCGTATCAATAAAGCCTACCAGTTGTTTTATCGCAACTTAAAACACGGTATTAAAACATCTCCGCCGGGCTTCAAGAAAGTCAGGAAATACAGGAGCATCACGCTCAAGCAGTCCGGCTGGAAGTTGATGGGCGATAACTGTATTAAACTTGGCAAGACAGTCTACAAATACAGTAAAAGCCGTGAATTGCCTGAAGCAATTAGAACAGTAACTATCAAGCGTGATACATTAGGTGCCTTCTGGCTCTGCTTCTCAGTCCAGGAGGAGATTATCGTACCTGACAGGTCGGGTAATAACGCCGTTGGGTTCGATTTTGGGCTGACAACATTTTTAGTAGGCTCCGATGGCACACGCTTTCATGCGCCGCTGTACTACCACCAGCTATTAAACGAGTTAAGACAAGCACAGAAGAAACTTAGTTCCAAGCGAAAAGGCTCTAATAACCGGAATAAGGCTCGGCTGAGCGTAGCCCGTATTCACCAAAAGATAATCAACCTTCGCAGGGACTATTTTTTCAAGCTGGCGCATGAGCTAACCGATAGCTACGACTATATCTTCCTAGAAGATTTGAACTTAAAGGCCATGCAACGTTTGTGGGGCCGCAAAATCTCTGATTTAAGCCATGCAACATTCGTAAATATTCTAAAATATGTTGCTTTAATAAAGGGTAAGGAAGTAGTCTTTGTGGACCGCTTCTTTCCCAGCTCTAAGACCTGTCATATCTGTGGCAGGGTCAACCATGCTCTGTCTTTATCTGATAGAACTTGGGCTTGTCCCTGTGGTGCAACCCACGACAGGGACGTAAACGCTGCTATCAATATTCTTATGGAAGGGGCATCTCCCATTGGGCTAGGAGCTGTAAGACCTGCTATTAAAGAGGCATCCTCTGCTTGAACCCAGAATCCCATGACTTTAGTCGTGGGAGTATGTCAAAACACACCTTCATTATTTGAGGAGGAGTAAGATGATAAAAGGTATAGACTTATTTTGTGGATGTGGTGGTTTAAGTAAAGGATTCGAAGAGGCAGGCTATAAGATTGTAGCGGCATTTGATAACTGGGATATTGCTACAGAAGTTTATAGTATGAATTTTAATCATACAGTAATTAAGGCAAATATAGAAGAGTTAGATATAGAAGAATACAAAAAAGAAGATATAGACCTGGTAATTGGTGGTCCACCTTGTCAGGATTTTTCATCTGCCGGCAAGAGGGATGAATCTTTAGGAAGGGCTGAATTAACAGAAGTTTTTGCAATAAAGGTCTGTGAGATATTACCCAAGTGGTTTGTTATGGAAAATGTAGAAAGAATAAAAAAGAGCCCTTACTTATTGAGTGTAAAGGAAACATTTAAAAAAAATGGATATGGTTTGACAGAAATAGTGTTAGATGCATCGCTATGTGGTGTTCCTCAAAAAAGAAAAAGATATTTTTTAATAGGTGGATTAAAAGAAGAAGATGATTTTTTAAAAGAAAGCCTTGAAAAGAATTTAGCAAAAAAATCAATGACAGTTAGGGAATATTTTGGTGATAAATTAGGAGTAGAGCATTATTATAGGCATCCTAGATCATATCAAAGGCGTGCAATATTTTCAATTGATGAACCTAGCCCAACTATAAGAGGTGTTAATAGACCAATACCAAGTACTTATGTTTTTCATAAGGGGGACACTTGTAAAGATAGGGAAAAAATCAGAGCATTGACGAGTGAAGAAAGAATGATGTTACAAACATTTCCTAAAGATTTTAAACTGAAAGGAACAAAAACTGAAATAGAACAAATGATAGGTAATGCTGTTCCTGTTAATTTAGCTAAATATGTAGGAAATTGTCTTAAAGAATATATTAATGAAAAAAATGTATAGCATGAAGAGAGGTAACATGAAGTTTATGTTACCTTTTTTATGCAAAAAAAGGAGATATAGATAAATGAAAGACAAAAATAACCTTCTTGGATTTATTGATAAGAAAAATAAGGCACTAGAAAAGGAAAGGCAATTAAAAAATAAAGAGCAGATAATTTTAAACAGGAACAACCTTAAGGAGATGAAAAAGAAAAATCAAAGATTATTAACTAGGGGAACTTATCTTGAAGAAATATTACTTCTAGGAGAAAATTGGACTGATGAAGAGGTAAAAGAACTTCTAAAAAGTTTAGCATCTTCAAAAACTTATCTTGAAATATTGGAGAAGAAAAAGTTTAAGGAAATAGACTAAACTTATTAAGTGTGTCTACATTTTTAAAAAGAGATAAAGTGATGACCCTTCTGTCTTTTAGAAGGGCGAAATTATACACCATACTGGTGTAATTTCGACCTGCGGTGCTTTTTTATCCTTGCAGGGAGCATATATCAGGCAAAGCCTTCATATTTTTTATAAGTAGTTTTATCAATTAAAGCCGGTCATTTTTTTAAAGTCAAGGGTAAACAAGTTCGCTAAGGCTCACCCTTGACTTTAAAAATTTGAAATGATTATTAGTAGTTAAGCCAGCATACGAAAACAGAAAGAATAAAAGTTTTCTTTGCTGGTTTTTTCTATCCTATCATTTCAAATCATTCCCTAAGTCTATGGCATAAAAAGAAAATATTACTAAGACCAGCACCAAAAACAGAAAGGAAGTGATTTATATGGCTGATACTTTTCATTTTAAAATAGGAATAATAACTAGGGGAAAAGGAAAGAGTGTAGTAGCAAAGTCTGCCTATATAAGTGCAGAGAAAATAAAAAATGAATGGGATGGAGAAACCCATGATTATCTAAAGAAAAAAGGAGTTTTGGACAAAGGAATTCTTCTTCCTGATAACGCACCGAGAGAATATTTAGATAGGAAGATCCTATGGAATAGTTAGGAGGGATTTACAATGATAAAAATTATTGGGGAACTTGGCAGGGAACGTATGCTTTATGACATCGGAGAAATAGACGGCATCACAATAGGAAGCGCGCTTCCGGCAAGGGGTACAGAAAAAGACTCACTCCTGTCCCTTTCACGACTTTATATTAACGCCTACACCGAGCATTTTGACAGACCGCCTCCGTGTGTATTTGACGCATCTTACGCTATAACAAACCTGCCCCATATCCATAACGAATACAACGAAACGGGAAGCCTTTTTCGCATAGCTCTGCCGTTCGGGGAAAAGGGCGACGGAATAACAAGCATAGACACAAAGATTGCGGGTTACCGATCCATGCTTGACCTTGAAAAAAACACACCCCCAAAAACCGATCACGGAGACGCTGTAAAGACCCTGTTGGGACTATCCGAACGCGCCTGCACAACCAAAGATAATATTGACCTGATCTTGGCCGAAGAAAAAACCATTGACCCATCAAATAGAATCGAAAAATTAAAAGCCCTTGGTAACAGAGTATCTACCCAGCAATTTGTCATATAAGCGATATAGGGGGTGACCAACCGTCGCCCCCTTAAGATCAAAACAATTATTTTCCATAGATTGCCTTCCGGCGATCTTAACCTGCCCTTGGCAGGACAATAAAATGAAGGAGGGAAATAATGAGAAGGACAAGGAATTATATCAAGAAAGTTGAACGTGATACCGGACTGTATAATTATTATTGGGGCGAATATGGATATTACGACGTCCATGGAGCCCTCGACAAACTGTACCCCGGCATCGTGATTGACAAAACAGATGAAATAGAGAACACAGAGTATTTCGAGTACGTAGCCAAGGGACGACGGCACTACATGGTGCAATCTACCATACGTATAGACGTCGATGGGTTCGCGTAGGAAACGTACATTTTCGGACGCAAACAGCGACACGAAGACGTCATGTTGTTGCGTGAACTGTGGCATCTCGAAATAGACCTAGCTTTGGGGGTACTCAAGCCGCGTTTTGTTTGTGGCCTTTGCGGTCACAAAAAAACATTGGCTTGACATCCCATGCAGCCCGATACAAAAAATCGGGTATCTAAGAGTCGGCCATTGTTGTTTGGCCTATGAGGGGGGACCGTTATGATCTTCAGACTGTTCCCCAAAGCTTATGACGAAGACGACCCTTATTGCAAAGAATGTCTCTGCATCTCTTGCAAATATTTTCACAAGAACAGCGGAGATTGCAACGAGGGATGTTACGAATGCGGTGCCAACGCCCATATAGGCGATTGCTATACGTTCGATGAAATCGGCGATTGGGACTGAGATCGCCGGAAAAAAATGCCCGCCCGGGGCTAATCCGGGCAGAAAGGGAGGTATACCAATGAAAAATAGAGTGTTAAGATTCCTCAAGGACATTTGGGGGACACGGAAAAACACGGGTTGGGTGCTGCACCGTGCCGGGGCGTACAGCTACGATAACAAAGTAACCCTGTTCGCAAGCTACCACGGACAGGGAATCGATGAAGTCGTTCACAATAACACTTACGACGACATCGTAGAATTCGTCGATATCATCCTTGACGAAGAATATCTGGATGAGGATCGGGTCGACCTGATCCTTGAGCGGATATCCGAGATGGAGCGGAGCTACCTGTTCAGCGACGAAGAATTGCTGAATAGGAAAAACTTCGCCGACCTGGGGGAGGCGGGAGATTTCTACGCCGACGCCTTGGTCGTAAACCAATGTGCCCCGGGTACAGTAGAAGCCCAGGGCGTTCTTGTCAAGGGCGAAAATGAAAGAAAAGCACTTCTTTCTTTCATCCCCGAATTCAACGCCGACAAAGCATTCTCCGCAGGCGGCCTTTTCAACTCCCCTTGGGATGAATGGCAGATATTCATCGAACGAGGAAAAACGGAATGGCTGCTTGACGAAGAGTGGTACGAAAACGTCACCGGGTATTGGAATGGCGAGCCTGTGGTCGTAGACATGGTGACCGGAAGCGTAGCATTTGTCAGCGAGGGCGAGGGGCTTAGATTAGACTGTGAGGGCGGACGCTATTACGCCTTCATCAATGAGGGCAGATGGGTCTATCATCTTGACCCCAACCCGCCCGCCGACACAGTGCGGTGGGACGGAGACGATGAAGTAGCCCGTGCCGCGGGCTACACCGAAGACATCGACTAAAAAATAAAAAAACCCGCAATCGCGGGTTTTTTAAAGGCTTTTATCAGCGCGATAACTGTCTTCAAAGAACCCACGATTGGCATTTTTATATAAACCTTTATGTAATACATAAGGGTTTTTCCCTTTTTAAAAGGGTAAAAAAATAAGAAGGGAGCTGAAAGTATGGGCTTTCACAGCTTTACCAGGGAGCTTCCCTGTCCGATATGCGGGAAGCCGGATTGGTGCGGATACAGTGATAATTATATCATCTGTATGCGCGTTCCCGAAGTTGCGGGGAAAAGAAAGCCCACCCAATCAAGAAACGGGGGCTTTCTCTATTTTGCGGAGGACTTTGGCTCTTTCAAGCCGCCTCCCGTAGAAAAATTTGTCCCCACGACTGACAAAAAGAGTGCGGGTAAGATAAACATTGTCTACCGTGCCCTGCTCGACGTCCTTGATTTGGACGAGCGACACCGCCAAGACCTTCGGGATCGTGGCATGTCGGCCAAAGAGATCGAACAGGGCGGGTATCGAACGATGCCACGCTTCACCCGCAAAATAGTGGAAAAACTCCCCTTTAAAGATGGCGACCTTATCGGAATTCCGGGGTTCGCCTTGAACAAGTACGGGGAGCTAGTACTGTGCAGTCTTCCGGGGATTGTAATCCCTGTTACTCCGGATCAAAAGCATATAGAAGCATTACTGATCCGGGGCAACAAGGGATACCGATGGCTGTCTTCAAAGCGGATGGCATACGGTTCATCTCCGGGGGCGCCTGTCCACCAAACGGGATCAGGCGATCCTGTTTGGATTACGGAAGGGCCTTTGAAGGCCAACATCGCTTCCGTAAGGCTGAAGAAGAAGTTCATCGCCGTTCCCGGAATTTCCAATTGGAAACGTGCGATAGAACTAACGGGGGACATCGTTGTCATTGCTTACGACAACGAATACTCCCAAAAACGTCAAGTAGGGCGACACGCCCGTAATTTGGCGAATGCGCTGCTTGATTTAAATAAAATCGTCTATGTCGCATTATGGGACGACCACAAGGGCATAGACGATGCCTTAGTAGCCGGTAAAAATATACGGCTACTTAAAATAAAAA
>MTKW01019399.1_pt1 | contig 10786 bp, 7 predicted proteins | sample 1042761 | NCBI WGS metagenome assembly MTKW01 (sample SAMN06205366, study PRJNA360243) | anaerobic digester metagenome | biome: Wastewater treatment plant; feature: Anaerobic digester sludge; material: sludge; isolation source: anaerobic digester fed with sludge from wastewater treatment plant ...
CCTCTGGAACGAAACCTGTCAATTGTCCATTTTAGAACGTAGTCAAGGTGAAGTTGGAGCACAAGGATAAAAGGCGCCGGATGAAGAATAGCTATTTATAGGCGCGCATTGGAAATGCAAGGTGCCCTGGAGGTCGGAACTGTGGAACTAGTTATAGCAGGTGGCAAGCGGCTTGTGGGGTCGGTTCGCGCTGGTGGAAGCAAGAACGCTGCAATCGCGATAATGGCAGGATCACTCTTGGCTGAAGGCGATACCATTATCGAGAACGCGCCTGGCGCCAGGGATGTCTCCGCGATGTCGGCAGTGCTTCGAGAGATGGGGGTCAGTATTAGGAGGGCGGGCCCCTCAGCTCTGCGTGTTCGCACACATCGCTTGATTCATCATGAACCACCATATGAGCTCGCCAAGACGCTCAGGGCTTCCAGCCTTTTGCTAGGCCCTCTCCTGGCAAGAAAGGGGAAGGCAAGCATTCCATTGCCAGGCGGCGACAGTATTGGATCGAGGCCTATGGACTTGCACATTAAGGGGCTCCGCGCCCTTGGCGCTGACATCGAGGTTGAACACGGATACATCGTGGCCAAGGCTCCTCGCCTGGAAGGAGCCAGAGTTTATCTTGATTTTCCCAGCGTTGGCGCCACAGAGAACATTATGATGGCTGCTTGCCTTGCAAATGGGACAAGCATCATAGAGAACGCCGCTAAAGAGCCTGAAATTGTAGATCTTGCCAATTTCCTCACCTTGATGGGCGCAAACATACGTGGGGCTGGGACTGATACGATTCGCGTCGACGGGGTCGATTCATTGAGAGGAGTTGCTTACTCCGTAATTCCCGACAGGATTGAGGCCGCCACTCTTCTGGCAGCGGGAATAATCACCCATGGGCAGGTTAAAGTCGGCAATATCATCCCTACGCATCTTGAGTCTGTGCTTTCCAAGTTTAGCGAAATGGGCGCTTCCATAACAGTTGGCGATGACTATGTTGAGGCAGCAATGGATGGCCCGATACAGCCATGCGACACAAAAACCCTTCCTTATCCAGGATTTCCTACTGACATGCAGCCACAGCTTTCGGCTGTCCTGTCCGTCGCATCAGGGGTGAGCGTCATTACTGAGTCGGTGTTTGAAAGCCGTTTCTTCCACGTGGACGAGCTCAAGAGGATGGGGGCTGATATTCGCCTTGAGGGCAGGAGCATCATAGTCGAGGGGGTACCTGGCCTCACTGGCGCTAGGGTACATGCTGGCGATCTAAGAACAGGTGCGGCGCTGATCTTGGCAGGGTTGGCTGCGGAGGGCGAAACAGTGATCTCTGGGGCGGAAAATATCGACCGCGGACACGATGACCTCTGCTCGAAGATGAATTCTCTGGGCGCCCGTGTGAAGCGGCAGGATTCTCAGAGGTGTGTCGCGGCAGGGGAGGAGAATGAGACATGGGTGAACTAGTCCTGGCAGCTCTTGCTCCACATCCCCCAATAATCGTTCCGGGAGTGGGAGGGCGTGAGGCTGCAAAGGCTCAGAAGACCATCGATGCAATGGAGGAGTTGGCCAGGGAGTTCGCTGCAGCGAGGCCGGACACGGTGGTGGTGATCTCGCCTCATGCTCCGGTATTTGCAGACGCTATAGCCATAGATGGTCGTCCGCATCTTTCAGGCGATCTGGCCCAATTCGGCGCCGATGTTGAGTTAGACTTTTACAGCAATCTAGAGCTTATGCAAGCCATCGAAGATGAAGCGCACGCCGCAGGTATTTCTGTGGCCGTACTTGAGCCGGCGCTTGCTAGGCGTTACAGGGTGCCGTCAGGGCTCGACCATGGCGCGGTTGTCCCACTGTATTTTCTCGCTAAGGAACATTATCCGTTCAGATTGGTTGCAGTATCGATGGGTGTGGGCGCATTGAATGAGCTTTACACGTTCGGCATGTGCATGGCTTCTGCCATAGACAAGTCACAATACCGCGTTGCCGTGATTGCCAGCGGTGACCTGTCGCACCGGCTAAGCCCGGATGCACCGGCAGGATACGCCCCTGAAGGCAAGATCTTCGACGAGGCGGTAGTCGGCGCCCTTGGGACCATGGACGTTGCAGCCCTAGCTCGGCTCGATGATGCACTAATCGAGGCTGCCGGCATGTGCGGCCTCAATCCGATTATCATGATGCTAGGATCGCTGGACGGTATTGAAGTGGAATCGGAAGTGCTCTCCTATGAGGGCCCTTTTGGGGTAGGGTATGCTGTCGTTGCCCTGCGCCCAAAGGGTAGATCAGAGGAAGCCCGCCGTTTCCATGAGCTTGTTGAAGGCGGAAAAGAGAAAACGAGGAAGCTGAGGCACTCGGAGTCAGCTTTTGCAGCATTGGCTAGGAGAGCTGTGGAGGNNGTCATTGTGAGGAATGGGGGACGGGTGGGGCTTCTCCTTCCAAACCTCGAGGGGATTAACACAGTAGAGGAGCAGATCTCTATTGCGCGGCGTAAGGCCGGTATAGGTCTGAATGCGCCTGTAGAACTTGAGCGGTTTGAGGTGACTAGATACGAATAGAGAGGCTATGCATGCCAGGGTAGAAGATTCGCTCGGTATTTGTGAGCTGTGTCCCCGTAGATGCAAGCTTCAAGAGGGTGCAACGGGAGCATGCCGGGTTCGGACCATGATCGGNNATAGAGAAGAAGCCTCTGTATCATTTCATGCCAGGCTCGGGAGTCTTGTCTGTGGGGACGTTCGGTTGCAACCTGTCATGTAGATACTGCCAAAACTGGGAAATATCGCAACGACACGCAGAATCCAGATTCTTTACTCCCGACCAGTTGGCGGACTTGGCAGAAAGCATGCGGGAGCAGTCAGTTGGTGTTGCTTACACCTACTCTGAGCCTTTCGTTTGGTACGAATTTGTGTATGATTGCGCTAAACTCGTGCACGAGATCGGGCTTTCCAATATCCTCGTCACAAACGGCTACATCAACCCTGAGCCATTGGCGGGAATATTGCCTTACGTTGATGCGATCAATGTCGATCTCAAAGGATACGATGATGAGTATTACCGGAAAGTGTGCGGAGGAACTCTCGCGCCGGTAATCTCAACGATTCGTGCTGTGTACGAATCAGGTTGCCATCTCGAATTGACTACGTTGGTAGTGCCAGGCTATAACGATTCTCCAGAAGAGATGGAACAACTTGCTTCGTGGGTTGCAAGCCTTTCGCCGGAGATTCCGTTGCACATATCGAGGTATTTTCCTAGCTATAGGATGGACGAGCCGCCAACGCCCATGGCAACAATGGAGAAATGTGTGGAGGTGGCCAAGAGACGACTGAATTATGTGTATGTAGGGAATGCCAGCATCCCTGGCGGCAGCGATACGGTCTGCCCCAACTGCGGAGAGNNTCGTGTCCCAAATGTGGCCACAAGATTCCTGTTAGGCTTGCTGGGGGCGAGAGCGCCGGAAACAAATATTGAAGGCGGTGGAAAGATGACAAAGGCTCATCAACTACTCTACGACGAGCTTGGGCGCAGCTTTTCAGGGAAGGACTTCCTATCAATTCATGATTTCACTAGTGAGCAGATAATGCGGGTCATGGAATTGTCGGCGCTTCTCAAGGCAGAGCAGAAGGCGGGGGTGCGCCATCATCTCCTCGAGGGAAAGACGTTAGGCATGATATTCTTGAAACCATCGACGCGAACGAGGGTCTCGTTTGAGACGGCCATATGGCAGCTGGGCGGTTATGGCCTTTTTCTCAGTTCAAACGATCTTCAGATCAAGCGGGGTGAACCTGTGCCTGACACAGCGCGGGTGTTGTCGCGCTACCTTGACGCCATAATGATCAGGACTTTTGGCCACGATGAAGTTGTTGAATTGGCTGAATGGGCATCCATTCCCGTCATCAATGGACTTACCGACTTGCTCCATCCGTGCCAGGTGATGGCCGATGTGTTTACCGGAATCGAAAGATTTGGGGATCTCAGAGGCCGCAAGCTTACGTATATAGGTGATGGAAACAATATGGTTCATTCCTTGATGTACGCCGGCGCCAAACTGGGGATGCATGTTACGTGCGCATGCCCCGATCAATACCAGCCCGATGCTGCCGTAATGGAGGCTGCAAAGGCCGATGCAGTTGCCACCGGTGCTAGGCTCGAGGTTGTGCGCGATCCGAAGGAGGCGGCTCGAGGAGCCGATATCCTATATACGGATGTATGGGCGAGCATGGGGATGGAAGCGGAGCAGGAAAAGAGAAAGAAGGACTTCCAAGGATACTGCATCGATCAGGAAATTGTGGATGCAGCCAATCCTGATTGTATTGTGCTGCACTGCCTTCCTGCACACCGTGGCGAGGAGATCACCCATGAGGTTATGGAGGGGTCTCATTCGGCTATTTGGGACGAAGCCGAAAACAGATTGCACGTTCAGAAAGCCATACTTGCGTTGGTTATGAGCTGATCTGGTGTTTGAGAAGGATAATCGGGGCGCGGATCCCTATCGCCGTAGCAGGGGTCCGCGCTTTGTCGTAGGGGCGAGACCGTGGCGGCCCGGGTTGGATAGGGCGCTCCAAACGAGATAGGGTGGGACGGCTGCAGAAAACCGTGCTGACGCTGGGTAGGGGTCAGGTCCATCTCCCGTTGCAGGCGAAACGACCCGTGGAGCATTTGAGCACCCCCAAATGGCTGTAGCCCGACAGGTGGGATGCGAGTGTGGCGATAGCGCAAAACTTGACCAGGGGTTGCCTTCAGATCGTATGATTGGCTTGCGCCGATTCTAAGGCCAAAGAACCGGTACAACGCTGTCTTTCTGGTCAACCGGACGCTCAGCCCTTTTCATTATTTGCAGAACGCACAGGCCCTGCTGCATGTTCTCTTCCTCAAGGTATTTCCGAGATCATCGACACTTGCTTCAAAGATTGACGATTTCCAGCTACGTCTTTGCTCCGTCAGCGTAACGGCAATTGTGTCATATTCCCCAGCGCTGCAACAGGAGACCAGGCGGTGCCGAGCAATTCCCGAGTATCCTCTGCGTGCCCAAGGAGTCTTTGTTGCGTATGGCTCAGACCCTAGCTGCCGAAGAGGGGTCAAGCACTTTTTGAGACTTGTTTTTACCAGTTGACGCGAAGAATTTTGCCAATACGCAGCAATATATGTCACAGATACCTCCGTACCCACAACTTACACCTGTTCAAACCCGCCTTTACCTGCAGGAACAACGCTCACAAACTAGAATTGATATTGCAGAACAGGCGATGATGCCGAGGCGAATACCGCGACCCCGCCTGTTCGCGACCGCAATATGATGCCTTTGCCATGGTGAGGGGCGAGAAAGGAGGTGCACCCCCGATAGCTCGAAAGCCCATGTTCCAGGGCGCCATACTAAGCAGCAACGCTGTGTATGCAGAGGAAGGCAACATGGACACTTCCCCGGCTAACAGCGAGACGCAGCACACATCGGAGCAACTATATGTGCCACAACAATGAGACGCAGCTATAGACGAACACATCATAACAGCAAATGCGGCACTATACGAAGTAACCAAGGGGGAACAAACATGAAAAAGCTTGCAGTGATACTTGCAGCAGCTATGATTGCAACCGTGGCACTGCCTGTCGCAGCCGCGAACGTCAGTGTCGGCGGGAAGCTCGACAGCAAGATGATGTATGACTTTGGCGCCGATACTCCCAGCGCCGAGACGAATCTCAAACTCAACTTGAACGTTGGGCCCATAGGCAGCCAGACTATCACCGGCGTGATTGAATTCAATCCGTGGCTGATAGCTGAGAAGAACGGCTGTGGCATGGCGCCCAAGCCCGTAGAGAACGGTGATCCAGTACCGGGAGCGATAAGAAGGGCGTATCTCGAGGCAGTCGGTCCTTACTGGACTGATGGTCCAGCTGTAACAAGCAGGCTTGGAGATCTGGAACTTGCATACTCTCCGTTCATACTCTCTACGGAGGCTCTGAACGGGATGTCAGTTTCTGGCATTGCTTATGGACCTGTCGAGGCTGGCGTGTTCCACGGATTCGACAAGGGAATCCGCGCCAGGGGCGCTCGCGTAGCGGCTGGAGTAGCCAACGTGGCTGTTGATGCTTCAGCAGTGAAGGTCGGAGACGATGAACTGGATTACGCAGCCTACGCCATTGCGACGCCGATTCCGGGCCTCGCGCTTGACGCAACCTATGCTGCACAGACCAATACGAAGGCAGCGGCAATCAGGGCCAATGCGGCCGCTAAGGTTCCATATCTTCCGCTGGATGTGATAGCCACGGCTGGTTATCGCAGCACAGACCTTGCCTTCAATCCCACTTACAGGTGGATGGAAGAGGGCAACCCAGTCGACGGTGAGCAGGGGAAAGCCGCTGTCACCGCTGGCCTTGCCACATCATACGCCGGATTCGACGTGGCTCTTAACGGCGAGATTCTCGGCGATGACGACGACGGCAAGCTCGATGACGGGCGTTCCATCGGCGCTACGGTAGGAACTGCTATCTCGGGGTTCGATCTTACAGCCGGCCACAAGGTGACACAGACCATGGGAGAGAAGATCGAGACCCACAACACCACTACGCTCGGCATAGCCATGAAAGAGCGCGAGGTGCTGCCCAATATGCTGATAAGCGCCAGCTATAATGCATCGATGCCTGATTTTTCACTTGCGGAAACCAGGCATATTGCGAAAGCCTCTGTGGATGCAGATGTTTCAGTGTTGAAGGGCATAAAGGTGTCGGCACTGTACGATACGAAGCCTGCGACTGGAAAGCCTGGGCGCGAGTTGGGNNGAGTATGGCGCGCCTTGCGGTGTCAAGCTCGGCTACTCGTGCAACGACCTCAACACCAACATGGTCTACGCCGGTATGGAAGTGGAGTTCTAGTATCGATCACCGGCAAGCTTCGTGATCCGCGGACTGGGCGGAATCACTGAAGAATCGAGTAGGGGGGCGGTCTGTCCGCCCTCCTACCTCGCCGGATAAGCTTGAGCAGTCTCTTGTCCATCGCTCTGCGAAATCAAGATCCGTATTTACAACCCCATGTGTATCCCTTTGCTTTTGGCCCGTTCAATGGCGCGGAAGCCGTAGCTTGAATCTGAGGCCTCCGGGCTGAAGGCGGATGTAAGAATCTAGTGAATAGGCTGGTCCAAAACCGTTGGGACGCCAAACAGCATAAAACTCCTGTAGTTTCTCCAGAGTCATTCCATCCACTTTGGGAGTGCTGCAAAGATGTTCTGCTGATCTACGATCAATCCCATCAGCGGATGCCCTGCTTGTCCGCGGGAGTGCTCGTCGGGTTGTGCCGAAGAAACGCTATGCTTCCCCATACCATTGCGAACTCACCGTATCACTCGTTTGCTCCTTTTATGGCATACGCAAGAGCTGGCCGGGGTATATGTCGCTGCTGATCATGGTATTTGCTGCGATTATTGCCTCCACTGGAATGCCGAATGCTGCCGATATTGAGTGCAATGTGTCTCCTGGCTGAACGACATATTCGGATGCTCCGCTCTGAGCTCTCATCTGCGCGGCAGTCCGCGGACCTCCGGGTATGCGAAGTCTCTGTCCAACATATATGTTCGTGCTTGTCAGGTTGTTTGCAGACATAATTGCCTGAACTGTTGTGCCGAATCTCCGGGCAATCAGGAAAAGCGTGTCGCCTGGCTGTACAACGTAATCTGTGCCGATTATGGGTGGAGCTCCTGTCGGTCCAGGCAAGAACAGAACTTGGCCTACTGAGATAATGTCGGTAGTCAAGTTGTTTGTCCGCCGTATTGCCTCCACTGTCGTGCCGAATCTACGGGCGATGAGATAGAGCGTGTCGCCGGACCTTACAATATATGTTCCCGGGGCAGGGGTCGGAAAAGGGACTCCCGCGTCAATCACGACCGGGGTACCCACCGATACCTGGGTAAAAAGGGATTCTACGTCCGGAGTATACATTCTGATGCAGCCATTAGAAACGGCATGCCCGATGGACTGTGGTTGATTTGTGCCGTGTATGCCGTGCCCCTGTCGAGTGAAGCCCATCCATCTTGTGCCAAAAACCCCGCCGGGGTTGAGGGCTTTGTTCAATATGCTCCAGTTGCCCACGGGAGTTGGGGTTGCTGGTTTGCCTATGGCCACAGGATACTGTGCCGACTCCCTTTCGCTCTGCAGGAGTGTGAGTCTGCGTTGGGATAGGCTGACATGGATTGATGGGCCCTGCCGACTCTTCGAGCTAGCGGAAAGGGCGAGCTCAGACCCGCCGTTTGTGGATTTGTCTTTATCTGCTGAAATACACATTCTGCCTGCGGAGGACCGATCGGAATATCCACGGTAATCCACAGTATTGTCATAGCGAAGTGAGTCATCGGGACAGAATACCTCGTCCGGAAGGGGAAGGCCGTCAAAGAGGAGTCTCCACGTCTGGGCGTCTACGATCCCGGTTTCTGGCAGGCCCACACTAGCCTGGAATTGCTTTACTGCGAGTTCAGTTCGTATTCCGAACACGTTGTCCACTTCGCCCAAGGGGAAACCCTTGAAGGCGAGTTGTTCCTGGAGATTTCCCACGGGTATGGCTATCATCCCGCGCATAAGCACGAGCGGCTTGCGTTCATCCAATTTCCATCACCGCCTATTGCCTTTCTGAGGTATTATACGCGCTCAGGCACAAATAGGTTGAAGGATTCCTGCGACGCTTGTTGAATATCAGAAGTTAGCAGGTGGGCTCATATGCCACCGATTAATATAAAGGGAGGTTACACCATGGCTGGTGTCACATTAGAGCATGTGACCAAGAAGTTCGGAAACGTAGTCGCAGTAAACGATGCAGACTTGGAGATCAAGGACAAGGAATTCTTAGTGTTGGTTGGGCCTTCTGGATGCGGAAAATCGACCACCCTCCGAATGGTGGCGGGACTTGAGGAGATAACCTCGGGCAACATATACATCGGAGACACGCTGGTCAATGATATCCCTCCAAAAGACCGCGATATCGCAATGGTATTTCAGAACTACGCGCTCTACCCTCACATGGACGTCTACAACAACATGGCTTTCGGCCTGAAGCTTCGCAAGTTTCCAAAAGAGCAGATTGACGAGAGAGTCAAAGATGCCGCGAGGATACTCGGCATAGAGAATCTCCTCGATCGCAAGCCGAAGGCGCTCTCAGGAGGCCAGAGGCAGCGTGTGGCTGTGGGCCGCGCCATCGTCCGCGAGCCCAAGGTGTTTTTGATGGATGAACCGCTATCCAACCTCGATGCGAAGCTCAGGGTCCAGATGAGGTCAGAGTTGTCAAAGCTCCATAACAGGCTGCAAACGACTATCATCTATGTGACGCACGACCAGACTGAGGCCATGACCATGGGCGACCGCATAGTAGTTATGAAGGATGGTTTCATCAAGCAGGTCGGTGCGCCGCTGGAGATATATCAGTATCCAGACAACATGTTCGTCGCAGGCTTTATTGGAAGCCCGGCGATGAACTTCATCCCTGGCGTTCTGCGCAAAAAGGGTGATGGTTACATCATGGATTGCGAGAGCTTCCAAATAACGGTGCCAGGGAACAGGTTCAAGGATCTCGGCAAGTACATTGACGAGAGAATGGTTCTTGGAATTCGTCCTGAGAATATCCAGGATGCGGATTTCGTGGAAGATGCGCCTGCAGACAGGACGGTCAAGTGCATGGTTGACGTGGTTGAGCCTATGGGCGCAGAGGCCTACCTGTATTTGACGGTGGGCCCGCATTCCTTTGTGGCAAGGGTCAACCCTCGGACAACGGCGCGAGACGGGGAACCGCATGCAGTCGTGTTGAATATGGAAGAGTGCCATCTCTTCGAAGCAAGCACGGAGAATGCCATCGCCATTAAGTAGACATGGGGATAATAATGCCGGGGCCTCTCTTTGGCCCCGGCATGCTATTGTACGGACTGATATTGGACAGGGGGCGCTGAAATGAAGAACAAGATTGAGCATGGAAAACGCCATTTCATCGGTGTAGATTTGGGCGGCACAAAGATCGCTTCGGTGCTGGTCAATGAGGATAACCTTCCGCTAGCCAATGTTCAGATGCCAACATGTCCCGAAGAGGGGCAGGATGCTGTAATGGAGAGGATTATCGCTTCAATTAGCGAGCTTGCGTCGAAACTTCCAGGGGGAATCGATGATGTTGAAGCCATAGGCATTGGGTCGCCAGGCCCTCTTGATAAGGAATTGGGTATGGTAGTGGATGCGCCAAACCTCAAATGGAAAGATGTCCCAGTCACATCAACGATACATGTTGCGACCGGACTTCCGGTATATCTCGAAAACGATGCCAATGTGGCCGCACTGGCTGAGAACCGTATGGGAGTGGGCCGCGGGACGAAGAACATGGTCTACATAACGGTGAGCACTGGTATTGGAAGCGGACTTATCCTCGATGGCAGACTTTATTCGGGAACCACGGGCGGTGCAGGCGAACTAGGTCACGTTACCGTGGTGCCTGACGGTCCTATGTGCGGGTGCGGCAACAGAGGTTGTCTTGAGTCCTTGGCTTCGGGGACAGCGATTGCCAAGCGTGCGCGGGAGGCAGCTACCCGTACCGCTGGCAGCGGAATTCTTTCGGCAGCCGGTGGCAAGATCGACAATATCGATGCGGTACTCGTGTCCTCTTGTGCTGAAGCAGGAGATCCTATGGCGACAGCAATATTGCGGAACGCTTTCGAATATCTTGGTATTGTGGTCGCGAATATGGTGAATTTGCTCAACGTGGAGATGGTGGTTATCGGCGGGGGGGTATCCCAGATAGGCGGCATGCTTTTCGACACGGTCAGACGGGTAGTGGATTTGCGCGCTTTTCCGTTCATGGCTAAAG
>MTKW01009032.1_pt1 | contig 10782 bp, 8 predicted proteins | sample 1042761 | NCBI WGS metagenome assembly MTKW01 (sample SAMN06205366, study PRJNA360243) | anaerobic digester metagenome | biome: Wastewater treatment plant; feature: Anaerobic digester sludge; material: sludge; isolation source: anaerobic digester fed with sludge from wastewater treatment plant ...
CACTGTACCCGAGGACTATTTTTCCAGGTTAAACGAACAGATCATGAACTGTTTGCCTGAAAAGGAGGCAATAGAGCCCCAAAAAGTGACCATGTGGGACAGGGTAAAGCCCTGGATCTATATGGCTGCGATGTTCCTTGGATTTTTCTTCGCCATTCAATTTCTGACCAAGGAGACCGGCAACCATGCCGGAGCCGGTCAGACTGCCATAAATTTCACCGACGACTACTGGTCGACCGTACAGATATCGGAGGAGGAGTTCTATCAATATCTGGAAGAGCAGCTGGTACGCGACGGTTACTACGATTACATATACAACCAGTTTTACATGAATTGACTGAAAGCATATCTCTTATGAAAAAGAACATTACACTTCTCTGTTTCGTCTTCCTGATCAGTCTTTTTTCATTCAGCACCCAGGCCCAGAGGCGTAAAATGAATATGGCCGACTACGAAAAGCGGAAGATGGAATACATTCGGAAAGAGGCGGGATTGACCCAGGAGGAGGCTGCCAAATATTTCCCGTTGTACAACGATCTGTCGAAGAAGAAATTTGAACTCCACAAACAACACAGGGATAAGGTGGAGATGATGAAACAGCGCAACAAGAACATGACCGACGAAGAGTACAGGCAACTCCTGGAGAACGACGTGGATCTCAAGCTAAAAGAGGCAGAGCTGGAGAAGCAGTATGCCGAGAAACTGGAGAAGATCCTCTCCCCCGAGAAGCTCTACAGGGCGCAACAGGCGGAACGGAAGTTTATGCAACAGGAGGTAATGAAGTTCAGGGGAAACTAGTGGAACGACATCGGTAACCTATTACCCCGTAGCTGCAAGGTTCCGGGGTTTTTTATTGCACCGGGAGCGGCAGGGGAATAGGCTACGGAGCAATAGTGAAGCTTAAAAAAGATTTTGATTTTTACAAAATAAAAGGAATCCGGTCAAAATTATTACCTTTGTATCCTGTTTAGCGGAAATTGATTGATTTTTTCCGTAGAATTAGTTTATAATTATATAATATGCTTCAAATCTCAGAGCGGGGTATACAGATGCCCGCCTCTCCCATCAGAAAACTGGCACCCCTTTCGGATCGTGCAAAAGCCAACGGAGTAAAAGTATATCACCTCAATATTGGCCAACCCGACCTGCCATCGCCTCAAGTGGCACTCGATGCCATTCGCTCCATCGACAGGAAGACGCTGGAGTATAGTCCCAGCGACGGGTTCCGTTTTTTACGGGAAAACCTGGTGAATTATTACTCGAAATTTGATATCCATCTCGCCCCCGATGAGATTATCGTAACGGCGGGCGGTTCGGAAGCCGTACTTTACGCCTTTATGGCATGTCTCAATCCGGGCGACGAGATCATTGTCCCTGAACCGGCATATGCCAATTACATGGCTTTTGCGGTATCGGCAGGAGCCGTTATCAAAACCATTCCGACGAGCATCGAAACCGGATTCAAGCTTCCTGAAATCGAGAAATTTGAAGCGCTTATCAATCCGAAAACCAAAGGAATTCTCATCTGCAACCCGAACAATCCAACCGGATATGTCTATACGGCTGACGAGATGGAACAGATCAGGCTGTTGGTGAAGAGGCACAACCTCTACCTCTTCTCCGACGAGGTCTACCGGGAGTTTATCTACAGCGATGCTCCATACATCTCGGCCTGTCACCTGAAAGAGATTGAAGAGCATGTCGTGCTTATCGATTCCGTATCAAAACGGTACAGCGAGTGTGGAATACGGATCGGATGCCTGATAACAAAAAACAGGAAACTGCACGACACGGTAATGAAATTCTGCCAGGCACGGTTAAGTCCCCCGCTGGTCGGACAGATTGCCGCAAATGCTTCGCTGCAAGAAAACGGGAGCTATATGCAACGCAATTTTGACGAATACAGGTGCCGCCGCGATTTCCTGATCGACCGGCTCAACAAGATACCAGGAGTCTACTCTCCTCAACCCGAAGGAGCTTTCTATACACTGGCCAGCCTTCCCGTAGACGATGCCGATGCATTCTGTGCATGGTGCCTCTCCGATTTCCGATACAAGAACCAGACAATCTTCATGGCACCCGCATCGGGATTCTACGTCACTCCCGGTTTGGGGAAAAATGAGGTGCGTATAGCCTATGTGCTGAACAGGGAGGATTTGAACAATGCATTGATCGTTTTGGAGAAAGCACTGGAAGCCTACAACGAAAGATGAATACCGAATTTTTTATTGCCAAACGGATATACAAGGGAGACAAGAAGAACGAAAAGCGGGTCTCCTCGCCTGCGATAAAGATTGCCATCTCGGGGATAGCACTTGGACTGGCGATAATGATTGCCGCGGTCTGCATCATCATCGGATTTAAAAAAGAGATCCGCGAAAAGGTGATCGGATTTGGCTCGCATATCCAGATTACCAGCTTCGAGAGTAACAACTCCTATGAAGACCATCCCATCGCCTTCTCCGACACGCTGAAGAAACGGTTATTGAACAATCCGGCCATTGCCGGGGTGCACGGCTTCATCACCAAACCGGGAATTATCAAAACCGAGCAGGATTTTCTGGGTATCGTGCTGAAGGGGGTATCGGACGATTACGACTGGCACTTTTTCAAGAAAAACCTGATCGAGGGGAAGATCTTCAGTCCGACCGACAGCGCCGGATTCAATCCTGCCATCATCTCCAGGAACATCGCCAACAAACTTCACCTCTCGCTGGGTGACAGCTTCACCACATATTTCGTGCAGGAGCCGGTCCGAGCCAGAAGATTCACCATTACTGGAATTTACGAGACCAATTTTGAGGATTACGACAAGCTTTACGTGTTGACCGACGCCACGATCCTCTCCCGGTTGAACGGCTGGGAGGATGATATGGTTAGCGGCATCGAAGTGCTGGTGAGAGATTACGACCGGCTCGACCAGACAACCCAGGAGCTCTTTTTCGAAATGTCGGCCTATCAGGATCGGTTCGGGAGCAGGCTCTATACCCAATCGATAAAAGAGATCAACCCGATGATCTTCAACTGGCTCAATCTTCTGGATATGAATGTCTGGGTCATCCTGGTGCTGATGATTCTTGTCTCCGGCTTCACCATGATCTCGGGGTTGCTCATCATCATACTGGAACGGACCAACATGATCGGAATGCTGAAATCGATGGGAGCCAGCGATTTCAGTATCCGGAAAGTATTCCTCTACCTTTCGGCTTTCCTTATCGGGCAAGGGATGATTTGGGGCAATGTGATCGGGCTCCTTTTCTGTCTGCTGCAAAAACAATTTAACATTTTCAAACTGGACCCGTCGATCTACTACCTCACCGCGGTACCCATCGACCTGAATCCAGTCTTTCTGATCCTGTTGAACGCAGGCACACTGGTCGTATCCCTGATCATGATGATTGCACCCTCATATCTTGTGGCAAAGATTACTCCGGCAAAATCTATCCGGTTTGAATAGGCCCGAACAGTGCAAACTGTTGATAACCTGTTCAGAAGTTGTTCACAACTATGACCTGAAAAATTTGGATAGTGAATATGCGACAGTGTATATTTGTGGCGAAGAGATTCCCCAAAAAAGATATTAGGAGTTCTTTGGCATTATGTTCACAAGCGTATTTCGCCGTTTAGCGTGCTCCGCGGAGCTATCCGTGTTCAGTGCGATAAATGACGCTGCTATCTCGCACAAAAGATAGTTGTTAAGAAAAGTTGAGCCATCCTTGTCATGCATGACGTTTGAACAAACAGGTTCATTCTCGCTTCTCTCTGTTTGAAGATCCTCACGAATAGCTCCTATTTATCAGGCTGACAACAGGGAAATTGCGAAGAGGCATCAACATTCTTTTCAGACCTTTCGGAAGTATTGTCTTGTAAATGACGGAGACTTATCAAGTTAACGGTTACCATTTTTTGTGCTTCGAAGTTTGAAGCGTTAATCTGCCGGTTTTTGATACGACAATTTCAATCGAGGCATATGACAACCTGAGGTTGCACGAATGGGTTCACACTGTTTTTGACACCTTAGGATGTATTCACATTTTGAAGTACAACAGCATGCTTTACTTTCCGAAATTGAACATACGTTTTGACAGTCTGAAAGCAATTTTTGCAGCATAAGCTGGAATACAAATGTGCACAGAATACCTGGAACTCCTTCCGAACAAAAAAGGCTGGTTTTGTAAAACCGGCCTTTTTTGTTTATCTTCGGTCGCTGTCACAAGTTGGCGAGCTAGTTCATCGACAGCACCATCCGATGATCATCTGCCATTTTACGCATATTCAAGATCGCATAACGCATTCTCCCCAAAGCAGTATTGATGCTTACGCCGGTCTTGTCTGCAATCTCCTTGAAGCTCAGCTCCTGATAATAACGCATATCCAACACCTCCCGCTGAGAACCGGGCAGGTGTCTTACCAGTTTTTTCACATCATCCAACAGCTGCTCCCTCACCATGACCGTCTCGATATTATCTTCGCAGAGTCCGGCATTATTGAAGAGATCAAACTCATATTCATCGTTCGAGACCCAATTCTCAAGCCTCTCCTGACGAAAATAATCGACAATCAGGTTATGTGCAATACGCGTGATCCAGGCGCGAAATCTTCCGCTCTCGGTGTACCGTCCCTGTTTGATCGTGAAAATCGCCTTGATAAATGTATCCTGAAAAATATCGTCAGCCAGATCACGGTTGCGGACCCGGTAAAGAATATAACTGAAAAGGGGATGTTTGTGCCTGGAAAGCAGAACTTCAAACGCACGATCGTTACCTTCGGCAAAAGAGACGACCAACTCCTCGTCGGTCATCGACAAAAGAATTCCCATTACCAAAACTATTTAAATATTAATTTAAAACCGGTTGAGTAATGTCATTCCGATAGGCAACTTCTTTTAAGGTGTTTATTTCTGTCAGTTAAGCAAAGAAAATTATATTTTTTGTAATAACCAAGAGCGAATGGTAAAAAAGCGGAAAGAGTGATCACTTTCCGCTTTTTTCGGACCGGGAGATCTACTCCTCCAGGACCGGTTTATAATATCCCAGATCTTCCACCTGCAGTTCGCCTACAAAGTTAAAGTTCTTCACTACCTCAATCTCTCCATAGTGGATATAGACTTCGGCACTGCGGCGGAACATTTCTGGATCCTTGTTGGCATCCTGCAGGAGGAGATGTCCCATGATCACATGACCGGCACTCTCAACAAGCCGGCGGGCGTGAAAATCGAGGTACTCTTCATCTTTGGGTGCAGTAACCATCTCAACCATCTTTTCATACATCTCAACCATCTTGGCCAGCGTACGTTTCAATGTCTCCAATTCGGGCAACACAGGCATCGCCTCATACTCCCTGATCCGGTTCAGGTAGGTTCCGGTTGTGACGTGGCGTATGGCGGCAACAACCTGCAACTGGGTAGTACCCTCGTAGATATTGGTTATACGGGCATCACGATAGAGCCGTTCGCAGGTGTAATCCTTCATATATCCCGACCCGCCATGTATCTGGATGGCGTCGTAGGCATTCTGGTTTGCATACTCGCTGGTCATTCCCTTACCGAGCGGGGTGAAGGCATCCGCCAGTCGCGAATAGTATTTCATCTCATCCCGCTCTTCCGGAGTAAGTTTCCGTTCCCTGGAGATATCTTCCAGGATCTTGTACATATCCACGAAGCGGCAGGTCTCATACAGCATGGCACGTGAAGCGTCGGTTTTGGCTCGCATGTTGGCCAGCATTTCGTAAACGGGCGGCATCTCGATGATCGCTTTTCCAAACTGGCGTCGCTCACGGGCATAACTGTATGCTTCGCGGCAGGCAGCCTCGGATATGCCCACCGACTGGGCCATGATGCCTAGACGGGCACCATTCATCAGCGACATCACATATTTGATCAGCCCCATACGGCGGGAACCTACCAGCTCGGCCTTCGCATTCTTGAATACCAGTTCACAGGTTGGTGCCCCCTTGATACCCATCTTGTTCTCGATCCGCCGAACAGTAACACCTCCGCTCTTTTTATCGTAGATAAACATCGATAAACCGCGGGCATCCTTGGTGCCCTCCTCGGAACGGGCCAGAACCAGGTGGATATCGGCATCACCGTTGGTGATGAACCGCTTCACGCCATTCAGGTACCACTGGTTTTCCTGCTCGTTAAAGGTTGCTTTCAGCATAACCGCCTGCAGGTCGGATCCGGCATCCGGTTCCGTCAAGTCCATCGACATGGTCTCCCCTTTGGCCACCCGGGGAAGGTAACTCTTTTTCTGCTCTTCCGAAGCAAACTCATAGATGGTCTCGCCGCAGTCCTGCAACATCCAGATGTTCTGGAAACTGGCATCCGCACGGCTCACGATATCGGCCGAAATCATATAGGGGACCATCGGGAAATTCAACCCCCCGAATCGTCTTGGCAACGCCATACCCATCAATTCGGCCTTGTTCAGGGCATTCAGGTTCTCCTGGGTGGGTGAGGCGTATGTCACTCTACCGTTGGAGACGGTCGGCCCGGTATGATCTACCCGTTCGGCGTTCGGAGCAATGATCTCGCCACAGATCTCGCCCACTACCTCCAAAATCCGGTCGTAGCTGTCCATCGCATCTTCAAAGTCCATCGGGGCGTAGTCATACGTATGTTTATCCACGTAGTTTCTCTCCTTGAGTTCCACAATTCGCTTCATCAGTGGATGGTTCAGATAATGCCTGAATTGTGGTGTGTCGGTATAAAAGTTTGCCATTTCTTCCTATTTTGAATTTTTCTTGTAATATTTGATCAGTTTCGGGATAACTTTCTCGATATCACCGGTGATGACATAATCGGCTATTGAGTTGATGGGAGCACCCGGATCGTTGTTGATGGAGATGATCAGCGAACTCTCCTGCATTCCGGCAATGTGTTGGATCTGTCCCGAGATTCCACATGCAATATAGAGTTTGGGGCGCACGGTTACACCGGTCTGCCCGATCTGACGTTCATGCTCGGCAAAACCGGCATCAACGGCTGCACGCGAAGCGCCTACCTCTGCCCCCAATACGTTGGCCAGATCGTAGAGCAGTTGAAAATTCTCTTTCGAACCCACACCATATCCTCCGGAAACGATGATAGGTGAATTCTTGATATTGACTTTCGACTTTTCCACGTGACGGTCGATAATGGAGACCACAAAATCGTCGGGAGAGACATACTCATTCACATCATGTTCAACCACCTCCCCTTTGTAGTTCGGATCGGCAATCTCTTTCTTCATTACTCCCTCACGCACAGTAGCCATTTGTGGACGATGATCGGGATTGATGATCCACGCCACTATATTGCCGCCAAAGGCGGGACGGATCTGGTAAAGCAGGTTTTCATACACTTTCCCGGCCTTCTTCTCTTCATGGTTCCCAATCTCGAGGGAGGTACAATCTGCCGTCAGTCCGCTTCCCAGAGCCGATGAGACACGCGGTCCCAGATCGCGGCCGATAATTGTTGCTCCCATCAGGCAAATCTGCGGTTTCTCCTTTTTAAAGAGATTGACCAGGATGGAAGTATGAGGTAAGGTGGTATATGGCGACAAGCGATCGTCTTTAAAGATGTGGAGCAGATCCACCCCATACGGAAAGACCTGTTTATCGACAGTATCGAGCGAAGCTCCCGCGGCAATGGCTTCGAGTTTGCAGCCCAGCTGTGTGGCAAGCGAGCGTCCTTTGGTAAGTAGTTCCAGGCTCACTTCCGCCACGGTGCCATCTTCTATTTCGAGGTATACGAATACGTTGTTCATTGTTTTAACCAATTGTGTGATTAGCAATTAATTCTTTGATCAGGTCTTCCAGTTCGGTATCGTCATCGGTCAGCCGCTTACTCTCCTTAGCCTGAAACACCACATTCTCTATCTTCTTCACCTTGGTGGGCGAACCCGACAATCCACATTGTACCGGATCGGCATCTACATCTGCGACACTCCACTCGGTCAGGTTCAGATAGGGACGTGAACTGTACAGGTCAATATAATCGATATTTTCACTTTGACGCTCGGTAACGGTTCTTGCATGTTTGTATTTCTGCAACAACTTGGCGTTCCTGGGGCGACAGGCCCTGGCCGTTCCGTTAACGGTGATCAGCAATGGCAAGGGAGCTTCCACTACCTCCACACCATTTTCCAGGCGACGTTTCACACGGATTCTCTTCCCGTCGATACTCTCGATCGCTTCGGCATAGGTAACCTGGGGAATTCCCAGCTTTTCCGCCACCTGTGGACCCACCTGCGCAGTATCGCCATCGATGGCCTGACGGCCTGAAATAATCAGGTCAAAATCACCCAACTTCCTGATAGCCATCGACAATGCATACGATGTAGCCAGCGTGTCGGCACCGGCAAAAGCACGATCGGTGAGCAAGACACCATCGTCGGCTCCCCTGAAAAGTCCTTCCCGCAGGATCTCCGCCGCCCGGGAGGGTCCCATGGTCAGCACGGTAATTTTTGTTCCAGGATATTGATCCTTGATTCCGAGAGCCTGCTCCAGCGCATTCAGATCCTCCGGATTGAAAATTGCCGGCAATGCCCCTCTGTTAACTGTTCCGTCGGCTTTCATCGCATCCTTCCCAACGTTGCGTGTATCGGGAACCTGCTTTGCCAACACAATAATGTTAAATGCCATTTCCTATATCTTTTTATGTTGATTTGGAGATGGCAAATTTACAGAAAGAATTCAGCTTCGCAAATTAAATCGGTGCCAACTATCGAAAAAAATGCACAAAACACCCCATTTTGTGTAATTCCTCTGCAACATGAAGAGTAGAAATATTTCTGAGTCTCCTTAATTGAATGAGGAAGAGTGATTGACGGCAAAAACAAAAAACAGATCGAACGGAGAAATTGAAACAGTTTCCAAATTAATTTGTATTTTTGATTCCAGAAACATAACAGACTCAGACTAGATTTTGACATGAAACATTTGCCATACTTTGCCATACTGTTTTTTTTACTGCTTTTCTTCAGCAGTTGTGCCGGTATCCAGTACCTGTCGATCGAGACGCGCGAACCGGCGCAGGTAACCCTCCCCGCCGAAGTGAATTCGGTATTGGTGGTGAACAACGTGGTCAAGCAGCCCGACGATATCGGACACAACATCAAACGGCTGGGGAAAAAGCAATTCGACAATATCAAGGTATCGGCCGACAGTGTTGCTATTTTTTATACCGAAGCATTGGCCCAGTTTTTGGATGAAGAGGAGTACTTTGGTGCAGTGAAATATTACCAGAAACCACTCAGAAGCGATACCGACTTTTGGAAGGAGCTTCCGATCCAACCCGAAACGATGAACGAGTTACGCAGGTCAACTGCCACAGATGCAATAATTTCACTCGACAAACTTCTTCTGCAAACCGAGTGGGTCGACTTTTTCCAACAGGAGGGGGTCAAGTATGCAGGCCTGACAGGAAAGATCCAGTCCGTCATTCGCGTCTATCTCCCGTCGATGGAGGGCAAGATCCCCTCTATCCAGTTCCACGACAGCCTGAAATGGGAAGGATACGACACCCGGGGTCGCCTGGTTTTTGCGGAACTGACACTCCCCACACAGGAAGAGGCATTAAAACAACTTGCCGTATATGCAGCCGAAAAGATGACAAAAGTCTTTTCGCCACATTGGGAACGACAGGACAGATGGTATTATACGCACTTCAACTCCAGAATGCGTGAAGGGGAGGTATATGCCAGGGGTAACCAGTGGTTGGAAGCCATCGAGAAATGGAACGAATTCTATACAAGGGAGAAGAAGATGCTGAATCGGGCCAAAGCAGCACACAACATTGCGTTGGCGTACGAGATGCTCGACGAGATGGAGAGCGCTTACGAGTGGGCTACTGTTGCAAACGACCTGTTCAGGCAATCAACATCACCAAGTTCACTGGAGCGTCGCCGGTCGGCCCTCTTCAAAAAAGAGATAGAACGTCGTCGTGACGCATCCCGGAAATTAAATATGCAGATACAATAGAGGAGAACTTAGGGCCGATAATCTCCGCAAACGGGATTTTTTAGCAAAAAAATTCTCCAGTTGCCCTTTGTTTTCAAAAAAAGCATTACCTTTGCACCAGAATCTTCTATGATAAGTGAATATATTCTACGAATATTCACTCAGCATTTCAAAAAAATCATATTGAGTTTTTGATCGTTGTTCGGAATAACCTTGTTTCCTTCAAACATTATTGTTAAAACTCAGTTTCAATCATAAATATATCAAACCTAAACGTTTTTATTAACGAATAACTAAATGGCCTATAACATTATTGAGCTTAACGAAAAGCTGACTACTGAATTACGTGCTCTCGCCAAAGAACTGGGCATACGGAGACCCGATGCATACAAGAAAGAAGAGTTAATTTACAAAATCCTTGATGAGCAAGCCATCGCCGGCACTAAAAATCTGAGCGCAGCTCCTCATCCCAGGCCAACAAGCGGGAAAAGGTCCAAAGAAAACAGACCGACACAGACACAACAGAAGTCTGAGGCAAAAACTGAGTCGGCACTTCCCGCAGAAAAAGAGAAGAAAGAGTTGACGGAGGAGAAGGAGCAACCCCGGCAAAAACCGGAGGTAAAAGCAGCTGCTCAGCCTTCGAAGGAGCCCCCTGTCCAGAGCAACAAACCGGTCCAAAGTGCAAAACCGGTTCAAAGTACAAAACCGATCGAAGTAAAAAAACAGGAACCGAAACCGCAGCCTGTTGTGATTGCTTCACACCCTGCCATTATTCCAGACACCGTGGTAAAAGAGAGTGTTCCGGCAGAACAACCAAAAACCGAACCGGCACCGGCAACA
>MTKW01012444.1_pt1 | contig 10780 bp, 8 predicted proteins | sample 1042761 | NCBI WGS metagenome assembly MTKW01 (sample SAMN06205366, study PRJNA360243) | anaerobic digester metagenome | biome: Wastewater treatment plant; feature: Anaerobic digester sludge; material: sludge; isolation source: anaerobic digester fed with sludge from wastewater treatment plant ...
CCCTCTGGCTCTGCTGCCTCTGCTGGCTCTGCTGCCTCTGCTGGCTCTGCTGCCTCTGCTGCCTCTGCTGGCTCTGCTGCCTCTGCTGGCTCTGCTGCTTCTGCTGGCTCTGCTGAACCTGTTATTTCCGTTCCGGCACCTGCAGAGCGTCTGGACTCTCTGGGTCGCTTCACCTACGCCTATAAATACGGCCGCACTCCGGGCATTTTCACACAGGATGTTTTGATTGTCCCCTTCTCCAAAGACAACATAGACGCAGAAACCATCGATCGCCTGAAAACACTGCCTTACACCTGGCCACTCCTGCGTTGGGAAGACAATTGACAGAAGAAATACGTTATTTACACGGAACACTGTACTCTTTTGACGCAATACCGTCCTTTTTGACGGAACTTCGTTCTTTTGGCAGAGGGTAGTAAGTACTCGAAAATTACGACTTTTATAAAGTCTTGATTCATAGCATCTTGTATAGAAGTGCGGTATTCTCTACTTACTACCCTCCCCAGAAAACACGAAAAAGCCCTCTTTTTCCCGAGGGTAGTAAGTACTCTAAAATCACTGCCTCTGCAAAGTCTTGATTTGCAGTGCCTTGTGAAGAGGTGCGGTATTCTCTACTTACTACCCTCCCCAGAAAACACGAAAAAACCCTCTTTTTCCCGAGGGTAGTAAGTACTCAAAAATCACAGCCTCTACAAAACTCTGACTTATAACATCTTGTAAAGAGGTGCAATATTCTCTACTTATTACCCTCCAATATAAGCAGGTGCTCAGCAATCTGTACGGCGTTCAGGGCGGCGCCTTTGCGGGTGTTATCGGCAACGGTCCACAGTTCCAGTCCGTTTTCTATGGAAGGATCGCGTCGGACGCGTTGAAATTAGATTTAAGACTTGGTGCCGCGTCACTACGGGTTTATTCTTGGTCGTTTAGTAGTACCTCATGGACCCACGCACTAAATGTATAGCACTTATCATATTGCATCGTAAGTGAGTGTTTTTTTATTACATTTACAGCAGTATTTGTAACTGGCTTAGTTTTTTTAACACACTGTCCATAAGCCCAAATACACACATTTCCCCCTTTTTCCTATTGTTAGACATATTAAAAACATGTAGTATGAACAAGGATACAAACACACAGGTATCTCCCGGCAGCGGGAGAGAACCGGACAGTTACACTCCACCTATCCTAGAGGTTACAGACATATTCGTAGTACAAAACGTATCAGACGAAGGTAGTATGATTCTTCCGTCTATGGACGGCGAATATTATTAGGCAACAGTAACACACAGAGTATTATGAAAACAAGCGCTTTAATCAAAGCTACAGTTTGCTATGCAGCTGTGCTTTTGCTGACGGGTTGTATATTTGACAGCCTGATCAACCTGGAAGAGGACTTATCAGCCACAGGCAGAACCATCACAATAGAAGTCGCCGTGCCCGATGAGAACCCCCAAGACGCTCCCCAAACACGTTTATCCTTGGAAGAGGATGGTTTAAACATTATTATGGCCTGGGAAGCAGGGGACAACATCTACCTGGTATTCACACAGGAAGGTGCGATCAAAGGCAAACAGACCGTAACTCTGACGACCGGAAACATCAGCAACGAAGGTAAAAAAGCTGTATTTTCTCTTGTAATTCCGGAGGCTATCACGGAAGGAACTTTTAATCTGTATGGAGTATGTGGAGGAGAAGGATTTGCAGGAGAGGAGAGTTATGAACTGTACCTACCCGAGCTACCTTGGAGCGGAACACTTGCCCAGGTACAGAATAAAAAAGTATCGCTGTTACGGTTTGCAGTTGATAATATCAATATAGCCAACCCTTCTGTATCAGCTGTTTTTGAACATGTAGGCTCGCTCTTCCACATTGCTTTTAAAAACAGCGGTAGCAACACCCTGATGGACATTACGAAGGCCGAGTTGACGGCAGCTACAGCCATTCAAGCATACCAGAACATCGGCAGTGCAACGTATAATCCTGTTACAGGAGAATTTTACGGAGTGACAACAGCGGGTACATCGCTGCCTTTTGTTTTCACTTCAACAGATTTACCCATGAACGGTATTCTGCATTTTTGGGGCTGGCACGCACCTGTAGCCAATCAAATTTGGCCTGCACTTAGCTTACAAATAACAGCTGACGGCGGTCCTTATACCAGCACCAATGCCAGGCCGGCACGTATTACGGCCACGGCATGTGGTAAAGCGTACCATTTTTATGCCGTTATTAACGATGCTACTCTGAAGTTTATTGACACAGATAGTGAAGGTTATATTATTGACACCCGAGACAACAATATCTATAAGACCGTAACCATCGACAGTCAAACCTGGATGGCTGAGAATCTAAAATTTCTGCCATCTGTGAGCAATCATTATGAAGGAAGTGATTCGTCTCCTTATTATTATGTATACGATTACCAAGATGGTGATGTAACAGAAGCAAAAACCAAGACAAACTACCAGATTTATGGTGTTTTGTACAACTGGCCAGCAGCTATGGCCGGTGCTTCAAGCAGCGATACTAATCCCAGTGGCATACAGGGTGCCTGCCCGGCCGGCTGGCATCTGCCCAGCGATGCAGAGTGGACGCAATTAACAAATTTCTTAGGAATAGTAAGTATTGCCGGGGGAAAAATGAAAGAAACCGGCACAAACCATTGGAAATACCCCAATGAAGGGGCCACAAACGAAAGAGGTTTTACAGCTCTTCCTGGTGGCTACCGATCCGCCTATGATTATTTCTACTACATAGGTGAATACGGGATTTGGTGGAGTGCTACGCAGGGCGATTACAATTCCGTCTACAGACGGTACTTGGGCTACAATTATAGTGATATAGGCCGTAACATCGATAATAAGGATGATGGGTATTCTGTTCGATGCGTCAAAGATTAAGATTGAACACAGCTTTTTTCACCGAAAAACCTTCTTTTCAATGTAAGCAGGGCCTCGGCAATTTGTACGGCGTTCAGAGCGGCGCCTTTGCGGATGTTGTCGGCAACGGTCCACAGTTCCAGTCCGTTTTCTATGGAAGGGTCACGGCGTACGCGGCTTATGTACACGGCGTCGGTTCCTTTTGCGGTGAGGGGAGTGGCGTATCCCGCATCTGTCAGTTCCAATCCCGGGAATGAAGACAGCAATCTGCGTACTTCTTCCAGGGTAAACGGACGGGTTAGCTGCACGTTCAAAGAGACACAATGCGCTCCGTACACGGGTACCCGTACTGTAGTGGCCGATACTCCAATGGAGGAATCGTTGAAGATCTTCTTTGTCTCGTCCATCATTTTTCGTTCTTCTTCCGAATAGCCGTTTTCCAAAAAATCCCCGATTTGCGGAATGACATTCAGGTCAATGGGGCAGGGATATGGACTAACCGGGTTGATGTGGTAGTTGTTTGACTGCCGACAGGTTTGGGTGTGTTCGAGTTCCGGTTGTGCTTGTTGGTTTTGGTTGTGTTTGTGTTTTGGTTGTGCTTGTTGGGCTTGGGTGCGTTCGCGTTCTAACTGTGCTTCGCCTTTGCGGCCGGAGCCGCTGACCGATTGGTATGTGGCGGCGACTACGCGTTGCAGTCCAAAGGCTTTGTGCAATGGGGCTAGCGCCATGACCATTTGTATGGTGGAGCAATTGGGGTTGGCAAGCAGGCGGTTGGAAGGCTGCAACAGGTGGGAAGGCTGCAACAGGTGGGAAGGTTGCGACAGGTGGAAAGGTTGTAGCAGGTGTCCGTTGATTTCCGGAACTACCAAAGGCACCTCTTCTTTCATCCTCCAATAGGACGAGTTGTCGATCACCCGCCAACCTTTTTCTACGAACAACGGAGCCCACATTTTGGAAACAGAACCGCTGGCAGCAAACAACGCTATGCCCGGCGGTGCAGTTTGGAGGGCTTGTTCCAGGGTGATAACAGGGACGTCTACACCGCGGAACACGACGGTCTTACCGGCCGATTGGGCCGAGGCAACCGGAAGCAACCGCTCCACAGGGAAGTTCCGTTCTTCCAACAACAGGATCATGGTTTCACCTACCCGGCCGGTGGCACCGGCAATGAGAATCGGAATCTTTTTCATACGCATTGGAATATATCGTTAATCAGGCCCGAGGCCGTTTGGTCGGCACCGGCACCGGCACCGGCAACGCGGATGCCGTTGGGGTACAGGCGACTGTACAAAATGACGGAAGCGTCTGTGCCCGACAAGCTGTAAAAAGGATGGTCTTCAACCACAAACTCCAGCCCTACTTGCACAGCACCTTCTGCCTTCGCAGTACCAACAGTCTCTGCAGGGGCAGTCTTTGACGTTGTGCTTTTTGCGTGTGGAGTGCCTTTTTTCGGAGTTGCTACGGCAGTCTCTGCAGTACCGGTTTCAATGCGGGCTACATAGCGGGGGCGGGTGTTGTTTTTTTGACACTCTTGCCACAGGGCTTGAAAGTGGGTTTCGTCGGGCCAGGAAGGGGGTAGGAAGGAATGGCTTTCCACGTGGTTTTCTTCTATGTCCAGGCCGCATTCCCGGGCCAGGATAAGGGCTTTGCGGATGACATCGGTACCGGACAGGTCTGTCATGGGGTCGGGTTCTGTGTAACCCAATTGCTTGGCTTCTTCTACTACCTGATGGAACGGGGTGGTGCCGTTATAAGTACTGAACACGTAATTGAGTGTACCGGATAAGCAGGCTTCTATACGTGTAGGGGTGTCGCCGCTGCGGATCATCTGCCGGATGACAGAGATGACGGGCAGGGCGGCTCCTACGTTTGTCTCGTACAGGAACCGGGTTTGTTCGCTCAATTCCAACTGCCGGATTTTTCTGTATAAATCCATAGGCAGGGTGTTGGCAATTTTATTGCACGCCGTAACAGAAATCTTGGAGGAAAGGATATCTGCATATCTAGCAGCAATATATCTGTCCGATGTACAGTCCACAAAGACGCAGTTCTGCAAATTCAGGGCAATCATTTTATCAATAAACGCCCCGTTGCGATTGGTCTCTCCATCTTTTGTCAAGCCGCAATCCAAGGCTTCCGGATCCAATCCGTTTTCATGGATAACCATTTTGCGGCTGTTGCTGATTCCGCAAATACGCACGGCCACGCCTTCTTTTTCCAGCCAACGGTCACGTTGGTTGAAAATCATGGTAGTCAGGCTTTTGCCTACGTTGCCCCAGCCGGCTATAAAGAGGTTCAGTTGTTTGGTGGGAGCTCCAAAGAACTCTTCGTGTACGGCTCGGATGGCTTCTTCTACATGGCGGGTGCTGACCACGGCAGATACGTTTTTCTCTGAAGAGCCTTGCGCAATGGCCCGGATGGTGATGTTGCGCCTACCAATAGCTTCAAACATCCGTCCGCTGGCACCCGATTGGTTTTTCATATCGGCGCCTATCAGACTGATAATGGAAAAACCGTTTTCTACTTTCAAGGGTTCTACTTTGCCCAGAGAAATTTCGTAGGCAAACGTTTCGTCAGCCGCCTTCTTAGCTTTTTCGGCGTCTTTTTCTTCAATAGCCACCAACATGGTATGCACGGAAGAAGCTTGGGTAATGAGGATGATATTGATTTGCTCTTGTGTGAGCGAATTGAACAAGCGGCTGGAATAGCCCGGCACGCCTACCATGCCGCTTCCTTCCATAGAGAGTAGGGCAATGCGGTTGCTGCCGGATATGCCGCGGATGGTTTCCCGTCCTTCCGGTGGATCCTGTTCAATGAGCGTTCCCGGTCTGTCTGGATGGAAGGTGTTCTTTACCATAATGGGAATGCCTTTAGCCACTACCGGTTGTATGGTAGGCGGATAGACTACGCGGGCGCCAAAGTGCGACAACTCCAGCGCTTCTTTGTACGATATGTTTTCTATGGTATGCACGTCGGGTACCGTACGCGGGTCGGCCGTCATCATGCCGTCCACGTCTGTCCAAATCCACAACATACGCGCTTTGGAACCCACGGCCATCAACGAGGCTGTGTAGTCCGATCCGCCTCGGCCCAAAGTGGTGGTGCGGCCTTCCGCATCGGAAGCGATGAAGCCCGGTACCAGGAATATCTTTACGGGGTTGTTCTTCACCATTTCACGGATGTTTCTGAACGTGGCGGCCGTGTCAACGGTAACGGAAGCCGAGGAGGGGCTTGTGCGGATGATTTCGCGGGCGTCAATCCAGCGGCAGCTCAGCCCTTGCAGGGTGCAGAGCGCTTCCAGGATGCGCGTGGAGAGCAATTCCCCAAAGCTGATGATCAAATCCGAGGTGGCCGAGCTCAGTTCCCGGATGAGAAAAGCGCCTCGGCAAATATCGCGGAGCTTTTCAAAGAGTCGGGCGAGCGTATTGTTTACGTCTTCCCTAAAATCGGTCGGGAGCAGTTGTTTGACAATCCGGGCGTGCTTTTTCTCCAGTTGTTCCATCCGATCCAAATACGCCGTGTCGCCCAAAGCGGCCAGCTTGCCGATTTCTGTAAGGGTGTTGGTTACCCCGCTCAAAGCCGAGGCAACGACTATGGTTTTATCGCGGGCTCCTGCATCCGCAATAATGTGCATGACTTGTTGTATGGAAGAGGCGTCGGCTACGGACGTGCCTCCGAATTTAAGAACTTGCATAGTTGTGAGGTGATTTGTTCGTGTTCCAATAAAAATCCGTCGTGTCCGAAATCGGACGAAAGGGTACCCATTTGGGCACCGGGAATGTGACGGGCCATGTCNNCTGCGCGTAAGGGTATAGTAGCTGTAGGCACAAAACCGCTCGGCCAGTTTTTGTCCCTGGTATTGTTGGTAGGAACCGGCACGGGTAGCTGTAAGGGCGTCGTTTTCTGTTTCTGCTTGTGTTTGGCAATAGCCTTCGTAGGAGCGGTAAGAGAGGAGAGCAATAGATCGCGCCACGGCCAGTCCGTTGTAGCCGGGCGTGGTAGTTGTCTCCGGCTTTTCGTTGTTGCCGGGCTGAGAAGTTGAGTCGTTTTGGTTCTGCTGAGTGGTTGCAGTGCCTTGGTTGGTCGTAGGTGTTCCGTTCCCATTAAGGAATGTGGGGTCGGCGTGGAGGGCCATGCGTTGCGATTCGTTGAGGGCAGTAGCCCAGGGGCTGATTTGGGCGCTGCAGGCAATCAGGCACAAATTGTTGCATATGTGGGGATGGCTTACGGCCCATTCCACCGATTGAAATCCGCCGCTCGATCCACCTATGAGCAGGTGGACGTTGTCAATGCCCAAATGTTGACGGAGCTTTTCATGGGCTTGCACCATGTCGCGGATGGAAATGACCGGAAAATCAGGTCCGTCCGGTTGGGTAGATCCGTAACAGGAACCCAGTACATTGGCGCAAATGAGATAGTCTTGTGCGGGATCAAAAAATTTGTCTGTTCCCACCAACGTGGGCCACCAATCGGCCGGATTGGAATTGGCCGTGAGTGCGTGGCAAATCCAGATGACGTTGCGTCCCGTATGCGTTCCGTAGCTGCTGTGGTAGCGTACCGTGATGCCGGGAAGCACCGCACCGCACTCCAGCGGAAAGGGGTCGGGGAAGGTTATCGTGTGCTCCTGCAAAGAAGTTTGTAGAGGCTGTGTTGTCATGGCTACACGTTTTTCAGGGCTTGAGTGAGGTCGGCTTTTATATCGTCTATGTGCTCAATCCCAACGGACAGGCGCAGGGTGCCGGGACTGATGCCGGCCGTCTTTAGTTCCCCTTCGCTCATTTGCCCGTGTGTGGTAGAGGCCGGGTGGGCAATCAACGTTTTGTTGTCTCCTACGTTGACCAAGTGGGTGATCAGCTGCAGGCGCTCTACAAAGCCGGCCGTTTGTTTTCTGTCGCCTTTGAGTGTGAAGCTGAGCACGGCACCAAAACCGTTTCTGAAATACCTTTTGGCGTTTTCATGGGAAGGATGCGTTTGCAGACCGGGATAGCTGACGCTGTCCACTTCTTTGCGGGACTGCAACCAGTGAGCTAATTCCAGGGTATTGTCCATGGCCCGTTGCATGCGGAGTGACAACGTTTCTATGCCTTGCAAAATGAGTAGGGCATTGAACGGAGACAGGCAGCATCCAAAATCTCGCAGGAACAAGGCTCGGGCACGTGTGCAGAAGGCTTTGTTTCCGAAGGCTTCCACGAAGTTGATGTTGTTGTACGATGCGCAGGCTTCTGAAAGTTGTGGAAAACGACCGCTGTTCCAGTCAAAGGTCCCGGTCTCGGCAAGGATACCGGCAATGCTGTTCCCGTGGCCTCCCAACCATTTGGTGGCCGAATGCGTAATCAACGCGGCGCTGTGGCGGGCCGGTTGGAACAAATAACCTCCGCCTCCAAAGGTGTTGTCCACCACAAGCGGGATGCGGTGTTTGCTGCACAGATCGGCCAGGTAGTCGAAATCGGGTACGTGGTAATCGGAATTGGCAATCGTTTCTATGAATAAGGCTTTGGTTCGTTCGTCAATGAGAGTTGCTGCAGTCTTCGGGTACTTGTTCGGAACAAAACGGAACTCCAGTCCCAGATGGCTCAGGCGGTCCCGGAACAACGTATGCGTACCTCCGTAGAGCGAGGGAAAGGTCAAAATGTTGTCGCCCGGAGCGGCCAGGTTTTGAAAGGCCAGAAAATGCGCCGCCTGTCCGGAAGATACGGCCAACGCTGCTGTACATTGTTCCAGAGCGGCTACGCGTTCTTCCAATACGGCCACTGTAGGATTGGAAAGCCGGCTGTAAATGTGTCCTTCCTGCTGCAACCCAAACAAGCGTGCAGCGTGGTCCATGTTGTCAAAGCAAAAAGAAGCGGTTTGATACAAAGGTGTGGCACAGGCTCCCGTGGCCGGATCTTGCGTATGCCCGGCATGGACCTGAATGGTCTCAAAATGATGAAATACAGACATGAGTCAGTAATGATAAAATTAGTAAATACGGTTGGAAAGGGGTGGGGTCACAGATAGACACCCGGGCGGAAATGCATCTTAACGATGCATACGCATTATCATAGAAAGTATGTGAGAAAGATTTTTCACGGTGCAAATATAACAACTTTTCTATAAAATATTAGGTTTATAAAATAAAGTACTTTATATTTGCAGGTGAATTTCAAATACAAATGCTATGGAACATCATCTGACAGAAAAAGAAAGTCTGGATTTGATTGCCAGAACTATTGAACAGACACGCTCCAGGGTAGAGCAAAAAGCCGCTTTACCTATGCTTGTCTTTGGGTATGTGAGTGTTATCACAAGCCTGCTCATATGGATATTGATTACTCGTACGGCCGATTACCGGTACCATTTTTTGTGGTGTGGTATTCCCGTGGTGGGGTGGGCTCTCTTTTTAATCCTTCGTAAAGGCCGTACTCAAGCCGTACAGATGCCCCAATCGCATATGAGCCGATTGATTGCTAGGTATTGGCTGTTGCTTTCGGGAGTATTCATTCTTTTGATGGGTGTCGCTTTTTTACAAAAAGGCTTTGACAACTCTTTCCTGTTCATCTTGCTGGTAGGCTTGGGAGTAGCTACCACAGGATTGATTGTTGATTACAAACCGTACGTTGTTTGCGGGATATTGGGGGTTGTGCTATCGGTAGTTCTTCCTTGGTTGCCGGGTAATACGTACTTATTGGGGCTGGCTGTTTTGTTTGCCGTAGTTATGATCATTCCCGGACATGTAATGCATCGGGCTTTGCAAAAAAACAAAACCAATCATGCGTAAAGAACTGGATCCGTTGTTGCATTCCGCGTTGCGATTGAAGATTGTGTCGGTGTTGGTTTCTCTGGAAGAGGCCGACTTCCTTTTCCTGCAAGAGCAGACGGGATCCACATCGGGCAATTTGAGTGTGCAACTGGACAAGTTGGCGTCAGCGGGATATATAGAAGTAGAAACAACCTTTCAAGGGAAAAAGCCCAGGACGTTGTGTCGCATGACTTCCAAGGGCATAGAAGCTTTCAGGCAATACGCCGATGCACTTAAGGCATATCTGAATGTGTAAAGAGGGGATGCGGCAGGATTCCTTCGGCAATCAAGCCCGACAAGATGTCGATGCATTCTTTTTCTGTCATCAGGCTCAGATGTGAAAGTTTCTTGATATCGTACTTGTTTTGACTGTTTTGTGTCTTGAGCACTTCCAGCAAACGAATGTGGCGGTTGTCCAGCGTAAAAGCCAGAGGCTTAGGAGAGCGGATTTTCCTGAGCACGGCAACTTCCAGTTTGGAAGCGATTTTGTTTTCATCGTCTTTGCGTATGTAATACGTAGGTTTCCCGTTTTCTGAAGGCGCCTTGTGGGGTGCCTTCGGGCTTTTTGGAATACGTACCTCCAACACGGTTTTTCCTTCATAGGACCATTCTTTGATGTGGTAATCTACCTTGGGTTTGCAAAAGACATGGGCAGCTGCCTCTATGACGTACGCTTCTTCCTCTTGGTGTTTTAAGCCTACAATGTTTCCGTTGTCTTTTACTCCTACCAACAAACGTCCTCCTTTTGAATTGGCAAAAGCTGCCAACGTACGGGCAATCTTTCGGGTGTCGCTCAGGAAATATTTAAAATCCTGACTGACGTGTTCTCCTTCACGTATCATTTTCAAGAGCGGATGCATAGTACAAAGATAAGGAATGGAACGCATTCCTTTTTTTATATCTTTGCTTTATGGAAAAAGCAATCTTTGCGGCGGGCTGTTTCTGGGGCGTGCAGCATTACCTGGACCTGGTTTCCGGTGTTATCAAAACGACGGTAGGTTATACGGGGGGACATAAGGAAAATCCTATTTATGAAGAAGTTAAGCAGCGTATGACAGGACATGCCGAGGCCGTGGAGGTGGAATTCGATCCCGTGTTGGTTACCTTTGAAGAGCTGTGCAAA
>MTKW01012968.1_pt1 | contig 10780 bp, 4 predicted proteins | sample 1042761 | NCBI WGS metagenome assembly MTKW01 (sample SAMN06205366, study PRJNA360243) | anaerobic digester metagenome | biome: Wastewater treatment plant; feature: Anaerobic digester sludge; material: sludge; isolation source: anaerobic digester fed with sludge from wastewater treatment plant ...
TGCCATACTGTTTTGGGGTTTTGGTTGTTCCTCAGATGATTATTTGTCGGATTATGAAATTCAACAAATGATCAACAATTCGTTAAACAATCAATGGACTATCGTCCATATCACCGTCCGAAAATCCGATTGGGTTTGGAACAATAGCAAAGCGCAATGGGAGGCCATCAAAAATTTACCCGAACTAACTTCGAATATTTACGAGGATGGCGCGCTGATTACCTATTTGTTTTTGGGAAAACAGGGAAAAGACGAAATACAGAAACTGCTGCCTTACGTGGAGACTTGGAGCGACGCTGATGGTAATATCTTCACCGAAACAATCAGTTGCGACTTTCAACTAGGAAATCCGAGTACGGTGGCTTTCTTTATCAAAGACTCCGATTTATACCAAGATCTCAATGCTCCGCAAGATTATAATTTCCGGATAGTTTTACTCTATTAATGGGATAAACAACTGCTGACTGTGTCCATCATCCAATCAGCATCGCGCCCTACGAATAATTTACATTAGAGTTCTCATGTAAAATCGGTAATCTCATTGTTTTATCACTTTCTTAACCGGCTTGTCTATTTCGCCCAGTTCATCGGCAGTTTTTATGTTGATAATTCTGTCGATGAAATCATCAGGCGTTTCCTGAATAAGATCAACAAAATAAAAAGCTCTAAAAAGGTTTTTATACGGATTGGCGTTTTTGTGCGAACCATTTTTCCTAATCGAGAATGCCGAAGATTGACCCTGTTTGATATAATACCAAACTACTGGGGTTTCCATCAATTGATCTTTGGCCGTTCCGTTTCTCTAATTTTCGTGATAGTCTGCACTGAAAAAAGACCTTGACAACACAAAAGAAGCGCTCTCAATCTCATTCAGTATCAATTCATCTTCATGTAAAGTATTCAGTTTATCCAAACAAGCGATATCAGATGTAAGAATTTTCCAGTTGATAAAATCCGAAACAATCAACGTAAAATTATAACCACTCCCCGCCCTAAATTGACCCAACAAATACCCCACTAATTGTTCTTTCGCACGTTGATAGAAAACTTTCAGATCGTTTTCATATTCAATAATAATGCATAAAGTGTATCATCACTACCACAGTATGATTTATCTTTTCTTGTAATATTTACGACGGTCGCTTCACCACAAAGCGTAATTTTGTCGATAATTTTTTGTATTTCCTCATCCGAAGCATAAAGTCTGTTTAATAAATTTTTAAAAGCTTTTTTGGTCAATCCCTTATTTGAAGCGATAATTTCCTGATAGTACTGTCGAATAAGGGGTCTTCTTTGTCGTTCATATTGATGCTGATTCGGCTTCCCAAAAGGAATTAAATAATCTCAATATCTTAAGGTTGATCTGATAAAAATGATATTATTATTTGGTATTCAGAAAAATAGTTCCATTTTTATTTGAAAAAACTCGGAATCTCGTATTTTATAACTTAATATTATATTTAAGGTATAAGCAAAACAAATAGATTCAAGGTCTCCTATACACTTATAAAAAAGCAACATTTTTAATTTAATCATAGAGGGGGAATTCCCCCTCTATGATTTTTTGCCTCGTATCGCATTTACTAATTGAACTTACAATCAATACATTTTCGGTCCATATAATGTCCATTCAGCCACTTGAAGCAATCCTCCCGAATTATTCGTCATATCCAATTTATAATACTTATAAGCGGTTGAATTTTCAATCTCGAATGTCAATGTCTGGAACCTAAGCGGAAAATCAATGTTATCCCGTTGATCTAACAAAATCCAGTTCACACCATCATTAGAACCTTCTAATGTCCATCTCAAAGGATCCCGATCAGGTGCATCGTTCGCAGAAGTAATGGAATACTTTGTAACTACAGTTGGAATAGACTGCTCAAATATCACCCGTACAGAAGGTTCAAAAGCTAATAATTTTGTGTTAATATCATTATCAATCAACTTTTCTATTCCTTCATTAGGTGGATTTTCGGCACTTGCTGTAATAGTACCTCCCAACCTGGTTAAATTAATGATAATGGGCTGAACCATAGTGGTGATCTCATTCGTTAAAGAAACCTCATCAATGGAAGTCAAATTGCCCATGATAGGCCAAACAGATACGGTGTAAGTGAAAGTGTATTCACCGGGCGGAAGAAAAGAAATTCCTAGTTCTGTTACCGGGACAGAAAGATTGTTTATTGTATTTATCACTTTTTCTCCTGTCACGGGATCAGTAGTAATTACCTGATCGGTCAGATCCAATTCTCCAGATTCATTGATACCCATAGGGCTGGTAATGGAATAAACAATCTTACCTGAAAATTCCATTAGAACATTAGATAAACCGAAAAAAGATAACACCTGTTCATTATCCTGTACATCAATCACTAAAGAGGGAGGCATTAATGTCTCTACAAAATCACGGGATATTGGGAATGCCGTTATAGAAACAGGGACAGATAAATTTTTATATTCATCTTGTGTGTATACAATAAATTCATAACCTATCCCTGCACTCAAACCTTCAATTGATACGGAATCTACAAGAGTATCATATGTTGCCTGTGTACTGTCCGGACCGTAAATGATCAGGATGGATTTCGATTTCTGATCCTTAGGGTTATCCCAAGCTAAAACGACACGTTCATAACCTGGATAAACACGCAAATTAGTTATTTTTCCGGAATAATTGTATTCTTCCAAATATTGCTCGTAATTTTCTTCCATACTGTCACATCCATAGAGAGACAGCAATATAATCAATAAACAACCAACTATATATTTTATTTTCATGTCAATATAAAAATTAAAATTCAAGTTTAAAAAACTATTCCCATCCAGGTATAGCACCAGTCAACACAGTGGGATCTTCAATAATGCTACCATCGGCTTCCGTTCCAAAAAGCGTTATTTCAGATGCGCAACCGCTGTTGCCATTGCCAAACTGCTTGATAGCTTTATATCTCAGATAACGGAAAGGCTTCGTGAAACGCGGATTATCCGGATAGAGCATGTATTCATGCCCATCCCTCGCCCTATTTCTCGCCTCAATTGCGGAGGATGGTTTCACAATTCGGTAACGCCCAACATATTCCCATCCGTCAAAAATACCATCGCTTGGATCCTTATCATCGCTGATCCAAATCTCCCATATTTCCACATTCTCACCGGTGTACAACATGCCCCATGCATCTCTCTGCCATATCTTGAAACGACTGGCTTTAATTTCGCGACCCATATCGATAAAGTATGAGAATGGATAAGATTGGGGTCCCGTATGAAAATAGTTTAGATTCTGAACCGGCTCATAATCATATTCATTATCCCAAAATTTCTCAATTCTACCCTCATAATACGTCATCCTTGCATTCTTTAAACTATCATCCCTGTATGTACTCTGATATTCGGGAAAAGGTTTCTGCTTGAACGGATCAGTGCTACTGTCATAATCCCATTTATTACCATATAATAGTTGATCACGCAAAAACAACCACTGTTTCTTAGAAATGGGTCCGTCTATATAAGGAGTAATTTCTCCAAAACCTACCGTCTCGGTCTGATTTCCATAAGTATCTCTAATAAATACCGAAACACTATGGGGCACACCTTTCAAATTTTCTATGGAGAATCGGTCTTTTAATAGGTTTGAAGCACAAATCTTGGTCACCTCTGTACCTGCTACCGAAACTTTTACATAAATAGTAATCGGTTGTTCCAACTTATTTTCCCAGTTCAGTACAATAGAAGAGAAGCCCGGTTGTACCTGAACAGTTTCCAACACCGCGTTAGTTGTGGGGGCTAACGGCGTAATACGCATCACAACTGGTTCAGACTGGTTATTGTTTCTATCCACAGAGTATAATTTCACCTCATACTCCTTTACCTGACCGAATCCTTCAACAAACAAAGTGTCGGAATATACACTGCTGGTTTTTGATATTAGCTCCCCGCTATCAATAATATATTCGGCTCTTACATAGAGAAAATCCTCATCAGCAGGAATTGTAAATGTAAAGTAACCCCCGCCGTTCAACGGTGTAAATACCACATTCGTTATCTGACCCGGTGGTGTTGTATCTTTTTGCATTTCATCATCACAGTTCGTAAAAAAAGTAATGATCACTAGACCGATAAACGTAAAAAAATAATAGAAGTTTTTCATATTCATTTTAGTATTAAAATAATAATTACCATCCCGGATTTTGTATCAAATTCGGATTCCTATCCAGATCCCAAAGAGGTATGGGCATCAAATAGTCACGTGGTGTCTGCCATACACGAGTTTGTAATGTTAACAATATGTAAAATTGTTCGGGATCAACACCGGTCGTATTCCATCCTTTTACAGGGGAGGTAAAATATTTATTAGCCTCTTTCCAACGAAGCACATCAAAATATCTCTTTCCTTCAAAACAAAGTTCAATAGAACGTTCCTTATGAATGATATCGCGTAAGCCTTCTTTTGTTAAATGTTTTCCAACATTTTTCACAATTTCTCCATTGCTCCACACATCTTCTACAGGTTTCAACCCCCCTCTAGTACGAATCTTATTTAACGCATCATACACTTCCTGATGAGGTCCGTAATACTCATTATAGGCTTCAGCATACATCAGATATAAGTCAGATAACCGTATGATCGGATAAGGGTATTTCACAACGCGTGCCCAGTGACCTGTTCCTGATTCCGGATGCACTAGCTTTTTCACTGCGATTCCCGTCCAGTAAAAGTCAGTGGTATGCTGCGATCCCCTACCACCAGGGAATTCATTATACCGCATTTTTACATCATTCGCAATATCGTGTGTGCGCCATATGCAACGATCTACTGCCAACCAGGCATAAAAACGGGGTTCTCTGTCCAAATGAAGTTTTATTGTTGTTTCCCCCTGCTGCATATATCCTTTATGATAGTTATCAAAAGGAATGGTAGTAAGTTGCAATCGGTTATCATAATCGTACGTCCTATCTTCTTCGATGGGAACCCCATTCTTGGAATAAAACATTTCAGCCATACGATAATCTGCTCCTAACCATTGCCAAGCATATTCCGGTGTTGTAGGTTCTGCAACACTGCGCATATTGGTTGCGTGAGCAAAACCTCCCTGACCGGTAAAATCCAGACCAGAGTAACCCCATATAATCTCATCATTCCATGGATCAACAATAGAGAATCGTTCATTATAACAGTACTGAATGATCTCGGATGTTTCGAAATTTTCCACATCCCAGAACTTCGGCTGGCCTTTATACTGATACAATTTTTTTCCGTTGGATTCCGCAAAATCAATGGCTTCTTTAATTGCATCTAGTGCATCTTTCCATTTTTCCGGATCATCTTTTATCGGGAATAACAGCTCGCCTTTCTTTCCTTTGAAATTGCTATAAAATTCGCTGTTCCCGTTAAAAAGAGGACTTGCTCTGGTTAAAAGGACCTCAGCTTTGATAGCTCTTGCGATCTGCTGGTCAATCTGTCCTAAATAAGAAGTCCCTCTTTCCACGGCCAAATCATCTTCATCCAACACTTCGTCTATTAACCCTATCACATAATTGAAGCAAGAATCGATCGATTGTCTCTCCTGACGTACTTCTTCAACGCTTGAATAAGGTTCAAGGTTTTCGTCAACAATAACTATGGGGCCATATAGACGAATCAGATAATAATGGTAATACGCTTTCAGAATTTTTACCTGTGCAATCCAGTCCTTTATCTCATTTGGAGTTAAATCGGGCACATTATCTATATTCTGTAAAAAGATATTGCATACACGGATACCTTCATACAAGCTGTTAGCTCCACCTCCACCTGCCCAATAGTTTAAAATAGGATCATTTGAGTTGTTCCATCCCCGCATTAATTTTTCTCCTCGTGTATTCCATCTTGCATCAGCCACTTCAGCGTCTAGGCGTCCTACCCATTCATCCCCAGCAAGAGACATCGACTCATGAAGTTTCTCATAATTAGGCATATATCGATAACAGGTTGATAAAGCATTCAACGCTTTATCTCTGTTTTCAAATAAACTACCTACTTCTACTACATTATCAGGTACAATGTCCAGATAATCACATTGTGTAAAAAGCAGTAGTATTCCACATAAACAAATTGTAATTATTTTTGATTTCATATTATCTTTGATTTAATAGAGAAACAAATTAGAATGATATATTTAATCCGATACTGTAAACTTTTTGTAACGGGTAATTAAATCCTTCTCCTCCCATTTCAGGATCCCATAACTTGAAACTGCTGAAATTAAATAGATTCTGGCCAGAAAAATAAAGGCGTGCACTTCCTACAGGTAAATTCCCGAATATACTGTTTGGAAGTGTGTACCCTATTTCTGCTGTCTTTAACCGTAAAAAACGCCCATTTCTAATCCACCATGTCGAATTAGACACGTTGTTATTATCATTATACGAAGCTGATAATCTAGGCCAAAATGCCTGAGCAACAGGATTGTTTGGGTTCCAGTGATCATCAGCAATATATTGCAAGACATTACGACGGTTAGCAAAAGGGGCAATACTATTAGGATTGATGAAGAAAGAAACCCGGGCTTGCCCCTGCATGAAAAATGAGATGTCAAGCTTCTTATATCCGTACGACAAACCAAAACCGTAAGTAATTTCAGGAACAGTGGGATAACCGATGTGTACTCGGTCGTCAGCGTTAATTCTGCCATCATTATTGATATCTTTGTATTTAATATCTCCTGCCATTACCGTTCCACCCAACTCCTGAACGGGTGAGTTTGCCACATCAGCCTCATCTATGAATAATCTTTCGGCAATATATCCCTTCCAGGTATTAATCGGCCAGCCTATATCACTTAGGTAGGGCCACCTGTAGGCAGGTTCCTCATTTTCAATTATTTCATTGCATGCATAAGTAAAATTAAATCGCCCGGTGATGTATGAGTCTTTATTAAAAGAGTAATTAAGATCGATAGATCCATCCCATCCCCCACTCTTTACTTTACCAACGTTTCCATAAACATTGCTGGTAAGCCCCATGGTCTCCGGAAGATTAGCTCTTGCCTGATAAATTTGTTTTCTATCTTCGGTGAAATATTCAAGAATAACTTTCACTGCTCTATTCCTGAATAAGTCCAATTCAAATCCAACATTTTGCTTTACAGCGATTTCCCATGTAATCTCAGGATTGGCATAGCGGCTTATGTCGAAACCACCGTAATTTGTATTAAAGTTTCTTCCCCAAGCATACCCCCATGAATTTGGATTAATATCAGAAAGAAAGAAAAAACGATCTTGAGGGCTAGCAATTAAATCATTACCTACCTGTCCCAGCGAATATTTCAGTTTAAACATTGGAAAAATGTTCTTTAACGGTTCCCAATAAGACTCATTCGACACTATATATCCTACTCCCATTGCAGGGAATAAACCCCATCGATGATTTTTTGCAAATTTTTCCGAACCAGTGTAAGTTAAACTCAACTCTGCTAAATACTTATCTTTGAAACCGTAATTAACGCGAGCACGAATGCCTTGCAATCTCTGAGGAAGCGTTTGTTGAATCGGGCCTACATTACCACTCGTATTTTTTATTTCTTCCTGAGTGTAAATGAGCAGACCGCTTATATCATGCGTATCGTTGAACTTTTGCGAATAAGTCAGACCTCCTTCAAGATATATCCTGAATATACCGTCTCTCCAAGGTTCAGGATCGCCCAAAGCATCTGTACCTCTGTGTACTTCCTGCAAAATATAAGTATCGGTAAATTCATCGTAGCTTTTTATATTGTAAAGATAAGGGTCGTAACTTCTTTTACTTTCGGAATAGCTATCGCTCTTTATTGAGACTTTGGCTTTGGCCCTAAGACCCTCTGTGAGAGCTTTCAAGTCCTGATCAAAAGAAAATTGAGAGGTGATACGACTTGATGACCCGTCCTTATATCCTCGAACCATTTGTGCAAAAGGATTAGGCATGCTTCCTGTTGCGTCTGATCCGAAAAGAGTGTGTTTTACATACACATGCTCTTTGTCGGGAAGATAAAATTTAGGGAATTCTACTGGATTTGAATTCACAACACTGGAGAAAATATCAGTAGTATTATCCACAGGTCCCGTATAATTTTCAAAAATCGAATTCATATTTATATCCAATTTGGTNNTCAATATTATTCTTAAAGTTGTTCAATCTGTTGTCTTTCAAAATACCCTGATCTTTGTCATATGAAAGAGACATATAATATCTAACAACCGTTCCTCCCCCTGTAATATTCAGGTTATAATGTTGATTAATCGCCTGCGATTTAAACATTTCGTCGTACCAATCAATGTTCGGAAATGCGTATTCATTTAAATTATCGATCGTGTTCTGAATTTTCTGCGGACTGTAATACGGTTCAAGCAAAGGATTATCGTTGAATTGAGCCTGATTATACAGATTCATATAAGTAACCCCATCTACTGTTCGTTGAATTTTGGTTGGCATAGACATTCTTCCTTCTCCCCTGAACGACACACGAGGCTTACCGGCCTGACCTTTTTTTGTTGTAACCATAATAACACCATTCGCACCTTTTGATCCATAAAGAGCTGCAGCCGTAGCATCCTTTAATACGGAAAAAGAAGCAATATTATCTGGATCAACAGAAGCTAGGTCATCAGAACTTACCTCAAAACCATCCAGTAAAATAAGCGGACTGCTCGCATATCCGAAAGTGGTAACACCTCTTACGAAGAATTGTGCATTATCTGCACCAGGCTCACCACTTCTTTGATAAGAAATCACACCGGCTAATCGTCCAGCTAAAGCTGTGGTCAAGTTACTCGATGGTACCCTAAGCTCTTTCGGGTTAATCGTCTCTATTGAAGAGACTACGCTTTCCTTCTTTTGAGTAGCAAAAGCAGTAACAGTAACTTCCTCCAGCAGTTCCACATCCTCCTGCATCTGAATATTATGCGTGGTCACATCCCCCACAGGAATAATGACTGTCTTCATCCCCACAAACTGAAAGCGCAACTCTTCATTGGGTGCAGCTTCAATTGTGTAACGACCATCTGCATCGGTGATAACCCCACCCTCTCTACCTACCACCTGTACCGTTGCCCCTGGCAGCGGTTTGTTTTGATGATCGGTCACAATACCTGTGATATTTCTTCTGATCTGCTGAGTGTTTTTGCTGTCATTAACCGACATTTCAAATTCCCCTGCTTGTACTTGAACAGAAAAAATAGACAAAAGAAAAAAAATTACGGTCTTGTTCGTAATTTCCCACAATTTGTGAAAGAATTTTCTTTTTAAACTTTCATTTGGCAAATTTGTGTCATTCATACTGAATATTATTTATTAATTAAATTTAATTATAGTGTTACACTGTATTGATTAAAAAGTGCTTATTTTGCGAAGGAATAATTTAAGTTTTAAATTTCCAATTTTTTTTAGTTAAAAATTCATAATCCTGTTTTATACTACTTTTGAAGTGTTGCTTTTGTCAAGAGATTCTTTGCTCCCGGCTGAATGTTCGATAATTTTCATATGAAAAAACTTTCACATTACATGTTTTCCCGAATGAATAAATAGGTACGCAAGAATATGGTTTTTATGTAATATACAATGCAAAAATCCAGGGAAAATAAGTCAATTACTCAACTATAATAAATCATCCAGTTTTCTATTGTGATAAAAAATAGTTGTCAAGTTTCAAAAGTTGTTTATAAAAACTTGGATCTTCAATGTATAATTTTATTTATTTAATTCACGGAAATTTTGTTTAAGTTTATATGTTATTCCAAATTATTTTTCAATAGCTAGATAAAAGATTTACACACCCTTTCTTTTCTCTATAAAAAAGAAGTTTTAATCACCTCTTTACTAATTTCAAAAATTTTTATCTTTTCTTGCTAAATATGAGATGCTTATTATATCTAATATAACACTTAGAATAACGCCATAATGCAATAGATCAAATAAATATCCTATAACAAGAAAGAAAAGACGAGATATATTTTTTATTGGTTTTTATTTTTAATTCAAATATCGATTCTATCAGAGCCGGAGCTGTAAAGGCAAATAATGAAATTCCGCTGAAGATAATTAAAAGAATTTGTCCGAATGTTTACTTAACACATGAGATGGTTCAAAAATAACCTCATTTTTGGGCTAATTGGTCGATTTCATGATTTACGGTTTTTTGATGGAGGCTGATCATGTGGTTTGTCGGTTTCTGGTTTCCGGAAACCATAAAATTTTTTGAATTGTCTCGTCGCATTTTCAGAAAGGAAGAAATAAATTGAATTTGTGGTTTCTGGTTTTCTGAAACGTTGAAATAAATTGAATTTGTGGTTCCCTGATTTCAGAAAAGAAGAAATAGAATGAAATTACCTCTTTTGGTTTTCCGAAATGAAGAAATGAATTAAATTTTCGTCTTCGGATTTCCCGGCAGTCGAAAAAATGTCGATCTGCTGCTGCCGGAAATCCCTAAATCAGGAAAAATAGTACTTCACCCGCATTGGAAATTTCGTTGGTAGAAAAAAAGGAAGATCCATTTCTGCAGAAAATTCCGAGGGAAAAAATGAATCACTCTTATCGGAAAAAGTGAAGAAAACATGATACCTACTTATTGGGGAAAACGACGGGAGACTGAAGAAAGTATAAACAACTCACGATAAAAATCAAAATAATTCATATTTTTGCGTCATAAGGTAACGGTGCGGATAATTAAAAAATGTATGTGGAAAAAATTGTTCCTTTTATTAAGCGGAATACTCCTTGTATCGGGTCTTTCCGTTGCCGGAAATCGAAAGGATACCATTCCCCTGT
>MTKW01001567.1_pt1 | contig 10778 bp, 9 predicted proteins | sample 1042761 | NCBI WGS metagenome assembly MTKW01 (sample SAMN06205366, study PRJNA360243) | anaerobic digester metagenome | biome: Wastewater treatment plant; feature: Anaerobic digester sludge; material: sludge; isolation source: anaerobic digester fed with sludge from wastewater treatment plant ...
TTAACTAATAGTAGATTAGGATTTTCTTTTCTAAGCTCCTCAACTTTGGTCTTTAATCTTCCAAAGCCTATGGCTCCTTCATAATCATCTAGCTCCACTCTACCATGGACATCGTTTACATGAACGATAGTAATTTGTTTAACATCTGCTTCTTCTGCAAAGGCTGCCATAGGTGCTGAGCCTATAACTACGCCTATTACTAAAGCTAATGATAGAAACAGACTAAAAATCTTTTTGTTTCTAAAATTCATAAATATAACCCCCTTAATTTTTTCTTTACTATAGTCATACCCATTATAGTCTATATTTAACTTATTCTATATATTTTGGAAAAATCCTTTATTTTAATTTGTTATATTTAATAAAAAATATACCGAATTACTTTACATATTACCAATTTGGGAATCCTTATCTATAATAATCTCTGTTTCTGGCTCAAACTTTATAATACTATTGGCCTTTACTCTTTCCAACATTATAGGGAATTCACTGGTTTTTACCACTATATTTTTCATAGTTCCTTCAAGTGTTACCTTATCCTTACCATCATCTACTATTAATAAATCTACAGAGGAATCATCTTCCACCTTAACCCTCACTGGCCCATCTAATCTAGATACTATGATCTTTTTAACCTTAGAATTGTCTGCAATGATAATGGAATTTTCTCCACCACCTCGAATTACTATTTTCCCATTTACAATCATATTATCTAAAATAACATCTCCAGATCCTACACCTTCACCTATAATCAAATCTCCATCTATTATAGAGTCCTTAAGGATTACGCCTGGGACATTAATCATCACATTTCCCTCTTTTGCGACTTCATGGACTCCTGGTGTATTTATATAGGATTTTACAATATTGTACATTAACTGAGCAAATTCTGCCCTAGTAATAGTTCCCTTTGGATTTATCTTTCCATTAAATCCTTCAATATATCCAGCGTTAATTAATCCATATATATCTTCCTTTGCCCAAGGTGATATATCTCCTAAATCTAAATATCCCTTTGGACTTTTTGATGCTTTATCTACTTTAAATGCTCTAGAAATTACTACAAAGGCTTCTTCTCGAAGAATAGGATTATCTGGATTTAACAATCCATTATTTCCATTAAAGGCTTTCATTTGTACTGCCTTTGCCATTTCTTCATAGTACCAATCCTCTGGGAATATATCTTTAAACCCTTCAAGGGGGGATTTTTCATAGGATCTAAAACTACGATTTATAATTGTAGCCATTTCTGCCCTAGTTAAATTGTCATTAGGCAAGATTTTTCCCTTTGAACCATTAAGTAGATCATTATCTATTGCATTTTGTAATGCTTCCCTTGACCAATCTTCAGGCATATCTTCAAACCCAAGATTATTTGCACTAACTAATGTGGCACTAAATATGATTACTAAGACTAATAAAATTAACATTGATTTCCTTAACATAAAAATTTATCTCCTTCTTCCTAATTTTCATATTTTTTCTATTATACCACATTTTATTTATTAAAATACAAAATGGTAGCCTAGGCTACCATTTAACTATAAAGTATTCAAATAATCATTAGCTGCTAATGCACATTTTGCTCCATCTGCAGCGGAAATAATAATCTGCTTATATGGAGTATCAGTGGAATCCCCTGCTGCAAATACTCCCTTAATATTAGTCTCTCCATATTTATCTACAATAATTTCATTTCTATTGTTTAATTCAATAATATCCTTAAATGGTTCAGTATTTGGTAAATATCCTATTTCCACAAATAATCCATTGGCATCTATAGTATACTCTTCATTTTTAGATTTATCTAATACTCTTATTCCAGACATTATCTTTTCACCAAGGACTTCCTGGATTTGAGTATCTAGATGAATAACTACATTGTCTAGTTTTTCCACTTGATCCACTAGGATTTTGTCTGCCCTTAATTGACTTCTGTGTACAACTGTTACCTTGCTGGCTATTTTAGATAAATCTATAGCTGCCTCTATAGCAGAATTTCCACCACCAGCTACTATTACTTCTAAACCTTCAAAGAAAGGTCCATCACAAATGGCACAATATGCTACACCTTTACCAAAGAACTCTTCTTCTCCAGGAACACCTAATTTTCTAGGTTTGCTTCCCGTTGCAATGATAATTGATTTTGCCCTATAAGAAGAACCATCAGAAAGAATTACTTCCTTTGTAGATAAATCCTCTGATACCTTTAATGATTGAACATCAGAAAATTCAGCAATAGGTACATTTAAAGCTTTAACATGATCTGCAAATTCCTTTACAAGTCCTTCCCCGCTTATGGATGAATATCCTAAATAGTTTTCAACTGTAGAAGTAGACTTTACCTGTCCTCCTATTTCCTTAGCTATTATTCCTACATTGGCTCCCTTTCTTTTGGCGTACAAAGCTGCATTAAGTCCTGCTGGACCACCACCAACTATTAAAATATCATATAATGTGTTTTTGTCTAAATTCATTTACATTCCTCCTAAAATCTTGCAAATAGTAGATTCAGATAAACCTCCAAATACTTCTCCTAATTCCTTTAAGGATAAGGTGGAGTTTCTCCTAAACTTTTTAATTAAATCATTTCTTAAGGGTCTATTAGCCATTATCTCTTCAATGGTAATACCTTTGCCCTCTGCAATACTATTAAGTTGCTCTAAAGCCTTTTCTGTAGTCTTAATACATTCTTTGTCCTTACACCTCTGGATTAAACAATCTCCAGTTTGAATTAATGATTCAAAATCCAATTTGTCCAATAATCCCTCCTGAGATATCTCTTTATTAAAATAACAATAACTATTATATAGACTATTGGATCTTTTTCCTGTGGCATGTATCTCATTTAATATAGACATCAAGCTATCCTTGTCTTGAATCAATACGCTTTTATATCTATCCCTATATATGGGTAAGGGATGATTTACATACATTGCATAACTAATATTGATTCCCTTCATAACCTTTGAGATATCAGAACCATTTGCACCAATGATTAGGTGATATTTATTTGGATTTGAAAGACAATAGGCATAAAGTTTAAAATCGTTTATCTTTTTTGATGAAGATAAAATAGATAAAAATTCATCCCTATCTAAATCATCATTAAATAAATTTCTTTCTTCAGTACCTAATTGAGTAATATGATAGATACCATGAACATTTTTGACTCTAGCAGTTCTTGCCAATTTGTTCACATCCTTTAGATGATTATAACTTACGGAAGTAATAAAGTCAAGTACCGTCCCCGGTAGTTTTATTGTAAAAAAATAAAGGTAACCTTAAATTACCTTTATTTTTGTGGATTTATTTAAATATGAATTTATAATTATCTGTAAAACTTTTACCATCTATAGAAGCTTTTACTTCTACTATCAATTCTTTGTCTTTTAAGTCGCCTAAAGTTGTTGGTTCTCCTAACTTGCCTAATGCATCATATAAAATCCAGCCTTTTATAGTTGTTTTATTTTCATCACCAAATTCTCTATTATCATATCCAGTTATTTCATCTATTTCAAATAGTGCTGTCATAGCTCTAGTACCAGCAAGAGCTACTATATCTTCATCTTCTTTATTTATTGTTATAGTAAATTCTCTTTTTGTTTTGTCAAATGATATATCTGCAGCATCATTAGGTATTGTTACTTCTGAATATTTACCTTTAACTATTTCTGCTAATTTTTCTTCTGGGGTTTTACTTGGTGTTGGAGTTGGTATACTTCCACCACCGCCTCCACCGCCGCCACCTGTTGATGGTGGTGTTGTGGTTTCTTTTCCTGGTTTTTTATCTGGATCACTACTATTTTTAATAGTTGTGCCTTCTTTGATTTCTACTCCGCCTGTACCTGTTGTACCTGTTACACCATTATTTACTACTATTTCAGTATTTGGTGTTTCTATTACTGAATTATCTCCACCTTTTTTGACTTCTACCTTTTCAACTTTACCAGTACCTTTAATGCTAGCTTCAGCTGCCTCTATAACTATTGATTTTACTTCTGTATCTTTTTCTACTTTAATATCTGCCTCTGGTGCTGATACGGTAACTTTTTCTATAGTAGCCTTATCTAATATTACCAATACATCATTAGTTTCTACTTCAACATTTTTTATAGTACCTTCAAGTACTACTTGGTTCTTTCCATCATTCACCAATACAGTTTCTACAACTGCATCTCCTTCAGTTTTGATTCTTATTGAGCCATCTACCCTTGCTACTACTACTTTTCCAACTTTAGATGTACCCTTAATTATAATGGAGTTTTCCCCTCCACCACGTACTACTAATCTTCCAGTTATATTTACACTGTCTAAAATAACATCTCCTGAACCTACACCATCACCTATGATTAAATCTCCATCTACTGTAACATCTTTAAGAGTTACACTTGGTACATTAATCATTACATTACCTTTATCTACAGTTTTATATTCTCCTGGCTCATTTAAGTATTCTTTTACTAAATTATACATTAATTGAGCAAATTCTGCCCTTGTAATAGTTTCTTTTGGTTTTATCATTCCATTTGAACCTTGTACATATCCAGCATTAATTAAGCCATATACTTCTTCCCTTGCCCAAACTGATATATCAGATAAATCTGAATACCCTTTTGGACTTTTCTTTGTATTTTCTACTTTAAATGCCCTAGAAATTACAGCAAAAGCTTCTTCACGAGTAATAGGAGCATCAGGGTTCAATAGTCCTTTGTTCCCTTGAAATGTTTTCATTTGAACTGCTTTTGCCATTTCTTTATAATACCAAGCTTCTGGTAATACATCTTTAAACTCTTCTAGAGAAGCTTCTTTATGGGATTTAAAACTACGATTAATGATTGCAGCCATTTCTGCTCTAGTTAAGTTATCATTAGGTAATATTTTTCCATTAGAACCATTAAGAAGGCCATTTTCTATTGCATTTTCCAATGCCTCTGTTGACCAATCCTGTGGCATATCTTCAAATACAAGTATGCTCTTTGTTACATCTCCTCCTACTTCAGCCATAGCAGCCATTGGCATCATACCAACTATTACTACTAAAGCCAGTATTATTGACATTAGTTTTTTTGACATAAAAATTCATCTCCTTTTTAAAATTTACCATTTTAAAAAATGGTATTATAATTATAAAAAATATTTAAATTTAAATATAAGCTCATTTATTGATATATACCCATTATATCTATAATATAACATAAAATCCAGTTGAATTCAGTATATTCTGAATCTATATATAGATTTTATAATACAACTCTTTTAATCTTATCATTTAAAAAAGTAAAAATATTATTTTTAGCCTTATATTTAACCGGCTCTTTAATATTGAGTATTTTATTATCTAATAAATTTTGGGCATTTCTATATGTTATATTATTAAAATCCTCTTGTGAGAGAATATTTCTCAATAACTTTATTCCTTTTTTCACATTAGGAGATCTATGCCTATTTGTATGNNACTTGGTAAATTTAGTTGAGCTAAAGCACCTTTTTCAATATATTTATATAAAATATTAGGATTTTCAATTATCTTTGTATTTCTCTCAGGATGTGCGATTATAGGAATAAGCCCCTTCAATTGTATTTCATATAATAACTCTTCCATATATAAGGGAATATCATACATAGGTAATTCTAATAATACATATCTAGTATTATTTAAAGTAGATACTCTTTTCTCATCTAAATATTTAAATATATCCATGGAAACATAAATTTCATTTCCTAAAAACACCTCTAATTCAAGTCCTTCTTTATACAATCCCTTTTTTAGTCTTTCTAAACCTAGTATATTACCTTCTAGGGAGTTATCCATGCTCCCTTCTATATAATGTGGTGTTGCTATAACCTTCTTTATCCCATTTTCAAGATACATTTTAGCCATTTCAATAGACATACCTATATCTTCAGAGCCATCATCTACCTTAGGTAATATATGGGAATGAACATCTATAATATTCATCTTGCTCTCCTTTTCCCTCTTTTGTTATCTTCTTCTCCAAAGTAACCATAATATTTATAATAACCATATTTATAGTAAGATTTTCCTCCTATAGGCACTTTATTTAATACAGTTCCTATAATATTAGATTTTACCTTATCTAACAATCCCTTTCCTCTAGTTATATCTCCTACTTCAGTTTGTCCAACGGAAGCCACAATAATTATTCCATCAACTATTGTGGACAAAACAGCACTATCTGTTACAACACCTACAGGTGGAGTATCTATAATTATCATATCAAAATTTTCCTCTGCCTCTTGGAGAAAACTTTTCATACTTTTAGACCCTATTAATTCTGCAGGATTTGGTGGAATTGGTCCAGAGGTAATTATACTAAAGTTTTCTAAATTTCCATATTTGTATGCTACATCTTCTAATGTTTTATTGCCTACTAAAATATTAGTAAGACCTTCACTATTATCTAAACCAAAAACCTTATGAACTTTAGGTTTCCTTAAATCACAATCTAGTAAAAGTACTTTTTTATCTCCTTGGGCTATTGTACCAGCTAAATTAGCAGCAACAGTACTTTTCCCTTCATTTGGAGTAGAAGATGTAATTACAATAGTCTTTAGCACCTTATCTATACTAGAAAACTGTATATTGGTCCTTAATGTTCTAAAAGCCTCTGTAATTGGTGATTTAGGATCTATTAAAGATATTAATTTAGTCTTATCATTTTTTACCTTTGGAATAGCACCTATAACAGATAGTTGTAAATATTTTTCAACATCTTTAGGAGTTTTTATAGTATTATCTAAATACTCAAGTAAGAATACTAAAAATATACCAAACATTAAACCTAATACACCAGCAATGGCAATATTAAGCATTGGCCTAGGTTTAATAGGATTTTTAGGAACTTGGGCTTCATCTATAACCTGTACATTTTCTACTTTCATAAATTTCTTTACACTATCCATAAATACAGCTGCAGTTTCATTGGCAATATCTGTAGCCAATACAGGATCATTATCTGTAACTTGTATCTTAATTATTTCAGTATCTTTAACTAAATTTACACTTACTTTATTACTAAAAGTATCAAAGGACATATCTAATCCTAAATTTTCAATAACCTTGTCTGAAACATCCCTACTTTGAACTAAGACTCCATATGTATGAACTAGCCTTTGATTCAACAATAAGTCATTATACTCAATTTTATTTTCAACTTGATAATCTTTCGGTTTCCCTACCATTAAAGTAGTAAAGGTTTGGTATTCAGGTTTTAATACATAAAAACTAACTAAACCTGCAGCAACAATTCCTATTACAATAAATAGTATAATCATCCATAGTCTTTTTCTAAGTATAAAAAATAATTCCTGTAAGCTAATCTCTTCCATTGTTTCATTCCTTTCCATAATGATTTAATGCTATTATACCAATATCTATGATATATATCTATCTATGATTATATCGTCATATTCTTCTTTGTTTTTAAGTTCATTATTATCTAAAGCAGGAATATAAGGATTATAACTAGGTACTATAATTTTTAAGATTTCCCTTATTTCTTTTCTGCTATTGCTTGTAAGAGCTTTATTTAACAATTCCATAGATTCTTTAAGTTTATCATATTCAAATTCCATAGGTTCTTCTATATATATTTTTTCATGTCTTGTCTTTATCATGTTTTCTTTATCTAAAAGGATTTCTTCATATAGTTTTTCTCCTGGCCTTAAACCTGTAATTATAATTGGAATGTCCTTTTCTGGCTCAAAACCTGAAAGCTGTATTAAATCTCTAGCTAAATCCATTATCCTAACAGGTTCCCCCATATCTAATACAAATATTTCACCACCTGTAGCCATAGAACAAGCTAACAGCACTAATTGACAAGCCTCAGGAATAGTCATAAAAAACCTAACTACCCTTTCATCTGTTACAGTAACAGGACCTCCTTCAGCAATTTGTTTTTTAAATAAAGGTATCACACTGCCATTACTACCTAGAACATTACCAAACCTTACAGCAACAAAATCTGTATTACTAATACCATTAAAAGTTTGAATTATCATCTCACATATTCTTTTAGTTGCCCCCATTACATTGGTCGGATTAACAGCCTTATCTGTGGAAACCATTACAAATTTCTTCACATTATTCTTACAAGAAGCCTGTACCATATTTAATGTTCCAAAAACATTATTTTTAATAGCAGCTTTTGGATTAAATTCCATTAGGGGAACATGCTTATGAGCTGCAGCATGAAATATTATTTCTGGTCTTTCTTCTTTCATTATTTCATCTATTCTATTTATATCCCTTATGGAAGAAATAAATATCTTTAAATTTAAGTCTTTATGTTTTCTTAAAAGTTCATTTTGAATATCATATACACTATTTTCATAGATATCTAAAATCATTAATGTTTCAGGATTATATCTGGCTATTTGTCTACAAAGTTCTGAACCAATAGAGCCTCCACCACCAGTTATCATAATCCTTTTTCCAGAAATAAAATTAGATAACTCTTTTAAGTTTAAGTCTATTTCCTCTCTACCTAAAAGATCTTCTATTTGAACGTCTCTAATTTTAGATACATTAACTTTCCCATCTAATAATTCATACATACCAGGCAAAATTTTAGTTTTGCATTTTGTCTTTTTACAGTGATGTAAAATTTCCTTTATATCTTTGCCTTTAGCAGAAGGGATTGCAATTATTATTTCATCTATTGCATATTTTTCACAAATATCATAAATGTCATTTCTATCACCTAATACAGGAACACCATTAATACTTCTACCTTTTTTCTTTGGATCATCGTCTATAAAAGCTACTGGTTTACTATATAGGTCTTGATGATTTCTCAGTTCCTTAAGGGTCATAGCTCCAGCAGCTCCTGCTCCTACTATAATTACTCTTTTATAATCGCCATTTTTTCCCATACCGCCTCTAAATCTTTTAAATGTTCTAAATAGAAATCTAATACCTCCAATAAAGAATAAATCTATTATGGGAATTATAAAAAATAAACTCCTTGAATAATTCATATTGGATAAAATCACATAAACAGATACAAATATATTGGCTAGAATAACTGATACTACTATTTCCATAAGCTCATCTATACTTGCATATTCCCAAATACTACTATAGAGTTTAAATATGTAAAATATTGCTATTTTAATTGCAGTAATAATCAAAATATGCCTAATACTAATATCTAAAAACTTCTCTGGAATATTAGTTTCAAATCTAAAAAAAAGAGCTAAAATATAAGAATAGTTTATTGCTATAATATCTAATAAAACTAAAAATAGAACTTTTCTTTTTTTCACATATGCTCACTCCCAATAAAGATAATTACACTTTTTTGAAAATTCCCACTTTATCCCATTATATCATATTTACTATTTTAATGAAACAGTGTTACGAAATTATGTTATAATATATACAAAATCTAAGGAGGAATGTGATGAAAAACAAATCTAAATATGTAATTATTGGAATATTGACCTTAGCATATATAATAATTTCCCTAAATTTTCATAAAATAAAATTCGCCCTTAATATTATAGATATTTATAATACTGGCAATAAATATGAAAAAGAAATTCAAGAAAAGGAAGACATAAATGACATTGTGGAAAACCCCCTCTATTTTATAATTGAAACTGAGAAACCTGTGGAAAATCCTAAATATAATGCAGATATTGTGGATAATCAAGATAAAACTATAGAAAACAATGAAACAAATACTAATTCTTTAAATCAAAATAAAATAGAAAAAGAGTCCTTATCTAATATTGCTGATAAATATAATAAAAAACTAGAGTCCCTTCAAAATGAATTTTTAGATAAGTTAAATGATCTAATATCTTCTGGATATGAAGAATATAAATCTGGTAAAGTCTCTACTACAAAGTTAGCATCAAAATATATTAGTGAAGGTTCTAATTTAGAACAAGAATGTGATAAAAAAGTTTATTCTATTATAGATGAATTGGAAAAGGAACTAATAGCTAATGATTATGATACATCCCTAGTAGCTGAAGTAAAAAATTATTATAAATCATTTAAGCAAAAAGAAAAGGAAAGACTTTTTAATAAAGTAGCTAGTAGGTTATAAAACTCAAGGAAATAGCAGCCCGAAGGCTGCTATTATTTTATCATCTTAATTAGGAATATTTATTATTTGTCCTGGGAATATTAGATGTGGATTTTTTAGCTTATTAAACTCAGATAATTCTTCCCAAGTTTTATCAAACATTTTACCTATTTTCCATAATACATCTCCTGGTTTAACAGTATATTTCTTAGCTTCAGGAGTTACTTCTGGAGTAGGTTCTACTACTGGCTTTTCAGTATCAAATTCATATTCTTTTAATACTGCTTCAGGAATTAATCCTTGATCTATTAATTCATAAACATTTACAGCTTTAGCATTATAGCTTCTTCCATCTTCAGATGATGGTATAACTATATTGCCCTTGTTTATCTCTTCTACTACATAATCCCTTAGTGGATTATGTAAGTCTGCACCTATTATTTCCCAATTATCATCAAATTCAGGTTGGATTTCGCCTTTTTCTCTAATATAATCTGCTATATAAGATCTTAAGGATTTAGGATCAGATTCAAAGTATGGTTCTCCACTAATGATTCCCATATTCTTTAATCCACCGTATCTATAGTTATTTATAGCTAATTTAAAAGTATCTGTTTCTTTAACAGGTTCCCCTTTAAACTTCAAGTCTACAATTCTTTCTCCTTCAGGCTTAGATACATCTATCTTATAATCTATTCCTTGGAACATATCATA
>MTKW01030218.1_pt1 | contig 10778 bp, 10 predicted proteins | sample 1042761 | NCBI WGS metagenome assembly MTKW01 (sample SAMN06205366, study PRJNA360243) | anaerobic digester metagenome | biome: Wastewater treatment plant; feature: Anaerobic digester sludge; material: sludge; isolation source: anaerobic digester fed with sludge from wastewater treatment plant ...
TCTTTCATTAATCCGATCTGCATGCTCTCTTAATTCGGCCACCACTTCCCCCGAAGCAAGTTCCCCCAATTTTAGTTCTCCAGAAACCAAATTAACTCCGTAATTCTTTCCGGTAAAAACCGTGCCTATCTCTTTTTTTGATTCAGTTATTGCTCCGACCGGACAAGCGATCATGCAGGCTTTGCACCCGATACAAAGATCGCTAACAAATGCGGGGTATCTACCTTCTACAAAAGCAATGGCGTTTTGTTTGCAAGAAAGAGCGCACTTACCGCATTTTATGCATTTTTCAAAATTCCACTTAGGAATTGTTTGATAAACGATTGAACATCTCTTTCTCTTTATTGAAAGCAGAAGATGGTCATTTGGGCATTCGACATCGGCATCCACCAGCATAACCTTTTCTCTTTTACCCGCTTCCACGGACAATGATACAGCCACCATCGATTTTCCAACTCCGCCTTTACCTCCTGTGATCGCTATCTTCATGACAGAATACCCTTTCTTTCCCTTATGGTTTTAATAAAGATAGAGAGTAAGAAAAAGAGGGTGTTAATTATGATTATCAAAGGTCCTGCTAAAAAACCAGTGGCTTTAAAAAGCAAGATTCCGAAAAAAGCTGATATTATCCCAAAAAAAACAGAATAAAAAAGATATTGAGAGAGATTATTACTTAAGTTTCTGGAAGTGCAGACTGGAATGGCAACCAAGGCGGCTGTTAAAAGACCTCCGACCACCTTTACACCCAGTGCTACTATGGTTGCAACAGACAACAGATACAAGAAATTATATCTCTTAATATTGACACCTTCCGCTTTTGCCATGTCTTCCGATATATTGATCAAAGTAATTTTGGAATATATCTTTTTTGTAACCAAAAGAACAACAACGGACAAGATGACCGAAAACAGAACTTCATTACCACTCACTTTTGTAATGTCTCCAACTAAAGCCGTCTCCGCTTGGTCTATCGGCAAGAATAAAAAAGAAAAAGCTACCCCCGAAGCAAAGACAACAGCTGTCAGCGCCTCCATCGGAAGTTTTGTTTTCACTTCCAAAAACCATATAAGAACAGCTCCTAAGAAAACAAAAGGGAAAGCTCCGATGGAGATATCAAATCCATAAACAAGAGCTATTGCGATTCCGGGCAAAGTCAGATGACCCAACGGNNGATGACCCAACGGTCCAGCTGCTAAAGCCATCTTTTTTGAAAACATCAACGTTCCTAAAAATCCGGCTGCTCCTCCAATAAAAATAGCTGCCGTTAAGCTTAAAAAAAGTTGATCCATCTTCTTTTAGTCATTATGATGTACATAAAACTTAACTTCCTCTCCATAGAGTTGGTATAACTTATCTTGATCTAAAACTTCCCTTGGAACTCCTTTACAAACTGAAGATCTGTTTAAGCAGATAACGTAATTGGAAAATTTAAATACCACACTAAGATCGTGGGTAATGATAAATATCGTCAAATCCCTGTCTTTTCTTATTCTTTCCAACAGATTATAGACAGTCTCTTCGGCAACAATGTCTATCCCTGTCGTCGGCTCGTCAAAAAACAAGACATTGGGATCTTTTAAGAGAGCCCAAGCGATCAATATTCTTTGAAATTGCCCTGAAGAAAGATCTCCGATCTTTTTTCCTAAAAAATCATCCTTAATTCCGACTGAATTCAGTGCTTCTTTTATCTTTTCTATCGAGCTCTCTTTTAGTTCAAAAAAATCTTGAACGCTCATCGGTGTCTCTTTTATAAAAGGCAATCTTTGAGGAACGTAACCTATCTTAACGCTCTCCCTCCAGTCTATCTTTCCGCTGTAAGGAAATATTCCCAAAAGAGTTTTTAACAAAACTGTTTTTCCAGCTCCATTGGGTCCTAAAATGGTTAAAACATCTCCTTTATTTACCTCAAAAGAGAGATCTTCTATAATCTTTCGATTATCTAATTTCACATTAAGATTCTTGACTTCCAATATAGTCGCCATTATCTTCTTAAGCTTTATTCTCAAAACACTCAACTCGATGCATTGGGATAAAACGTTTTTTATTTATAAAACACCCAAACTGCCACTTTCAAGTTTTTCCAGGTTCTCTTTCACATCCTTGGAAATCGCTTTGTAAACCGTTATATTATGATTCTTGAATTTTTCGACAGCCGCCGAACCAAGCCCGAAGACAATCACCGCTTCAACCTGATGACGTTTTAGAAAATCCGGAGGAGCTTCAGTCTTGCCCTCCGCTTCCGGATTTGAGAGAGAATCAAAAGTTCCTATATCGGTTTCATAGATAAGAAAACTTTTAGCTCGACCAAAATGATCCACAACTTGACTCTCCAATCCTTGCATCTCATCTATCGGTATTGCCACTTTCATTTAACTTCTTTTAATTTTCCTTTAATGAAATCGCTTAAAAGATCTTCGGCTGATCCTTTCCCACTGTATACTTTTATCTTGAACTGACGCAAAACATCAAGAGCCCTGGGTCCGATATTATTGGTTATGACAACGGATGCACCAGTTTCAGTAATCAATTGCGCCGCCGCAATTCCCGCTTGACCCAACTGACTTACCACTTGATTCTCAATGATTTCAGTTTTAATGATCTCACTATCTTTTATCTCAACGATGGCGAATAAGGGAGATCTTGCAAAGACCTCGCTAATCTCTTTTGCGAGGTCTTTGCTATTTAATGCTATTGCTATTCTCATCGTTTAATCTTTCTTATCATTCAATTTAGATAAACGATCTTCAATCTCTTTCAGCTCTCGTTCAATCTCTTTTTTCTCTTCTTTCAAGATATCTTTTTCCTCCTCTTCCGTTACATCTAATTCGTAATCGGCTCTCAACCCGTATCCTCCAAATCTTCTCCTGCCAAACCTTCTTCCCAAAAATCTGTCTCTGCATCTGAATCCGTAATTCATAAATCCCGGTCCGTCATAACCGGTGCAATAACCTCTTCCTCTTCCTGTCGCCGGCCCAAAACCAGCAGGTCCTGTTCCATCTCCTCTTGGCATAGTTTTAAATAATTAATTATTTTAATAAATCGACTTTACATCCACTGTTATGAATATAGACTCATAATGATTTTTTGTCAATGGCTATGATAACTGAAATCGATTCTGAAAGAGGCAAATTCCTCTATCGTTTGTATTAGGTTGAAATCTTAGACTTGAATTCTGTTGAAAAGACGACTGCCTATATAAAGAAGAGCAAGAGTTATAAGGGTTAAAACAACGATATCCAAGCCGATACCAAAATGAGCCCCGCCAGCTAAAGTTGCTCTTATTCCATCAACACCATAAGAGAGTGGATTTATACAAGAGATAGTTCTTAATGATTTGGGTAATTCCTCTAGAGGAAAAAGAGCTCCTGACAAGAAAAACAGGGGCATCACCAAGAAATTCATGATCAATTGAAATCCTTGCATATCTTCCAATATAGACGCAATTGCGGTACCAAAGGCAGCAAAAAGAAGAGCAACTAGAAACATGAAAATCAGACCCAAAGGAATTAGCAGGAGGTTGTCAATTCTGAATCCGGTAAAGAAGGAGATGAATAAAACAATAATTCCTTGAAGCGTAGCTACCGTAGCCCCCCCTAAAGTCCTGCCAATCATAATGTTAAAGCGCGAGACCGGAGCAACCAAAGTTTCTTTAAGGAATCCGAATTCTTTATCCCAAATAATTTCAATCCCCGAAAAGAGAGCTGTGAAAAGAATGCTTGTTGCAATGATACCGGGTGCTAAGAATTGAATATAGTTACCTCCTCCGGCTCTTTCGTAAATCGGTCCGAATCCGAAACTCATAGCCAAGAGGAAAAGAAGAGGTTGACCTAATGAGCCTATAACTCTTGCTCGTGATCGAAAATATCTTTTGACTTGCCTTAACCAAAGAATATATATAGTATTCATCTTCCAAATTATTATCTTCTGCGAATCTTTTGTCGAGCTCTCATACGATCAATTGAATTAACCTCCTCCTCGCGGATAACGTTACCCGTAAGCGAAAGAAAAGCTCCCTCCAACGAATCAGTTTTTGTTTCCTCTTTCAATTCATTTGAATGTCCTTGAGCAATGATTTTACCATGATCTATAATGGCGATCCTTTGAGCCGTCTTTTCCGCCTCCTCTATGTAGTGAGTTGTAAAAAAGATTGTCATCTGCTCTTCTTTATTGAGATTTTTAATATAATCCCAGATGTGACTTCGAGTCTGCGGGTCCAATCCCAAGGTCGGTTCATCTAAAAACAATATCTTGGGATGATGAACCAATCCTCGGGCAATCTCCAATCGTCTCTTCATTCCTCCGGAGAAATTCTTAACAAGCTCTCGCCTGCGATCCCAAAGTTCAACAAATCGTAGCAGATGTTCTATCCTTTTCTTTCTGACATCCTTGGAAACTCCGTAGAGAACTCCGTGAAACTCCATGTTCTCTATGGCAGTTAATTCGTCGTCCAGACTCTGATCTTGAAAGACTATCCCAAACGATCGTCGCGCCTCGTCTTTATTCTCAAGAGGACTGCTTCCGTTTAACGATACGAGCCCGCTGGTTGGGCGTAAAAGAGTGGTCAATATCTTAATAGTGGTAGTTTTGCCCGCCCCATTGGGTCCCAAAAAAGCAAAAATCTCTCCTTTGTTTACCGAAAGAGATATATCGTCAACAGCAGTCAATCCATTGAATTTCTTAGTCAAATTTTGAATTTTTATCATATGTTTTAATTTCGATACAACCTTGTCTTATCCTAATTTTATTATAAGCTCACGGAAAAAGTGAGAAAAACTGGTCGCTTACTTTAATCTTCAAAAAATCGCCCCTCAGGCGATCGATTAATTCTAACTTATTTTCCATCAATTTTCAAGTGGAGATGTCAACTAAAATTCTATCCTTGTTATCAATTTTTTCAACCTCCATATTGAAAAAAGAGCCCGCTTCACTTCGCCAATCGTTTGAAAAACCCCAACCGTTCCAACTCCAAATGGCAAGGTGCTTCCCTTTGCATAAATACCCCTCTTTATAATCTCCTTCGATTACAATCAACTCGTTCTTACCGTCTCCATCGATATCGGCAAACTTAAATTCACAATTTGGCGCGCTAAGATTAGACGAACCCCAAACCAAATTCAAATCATTTTCATTAAGATCATAGATAAAAAAATGATTTCCAACTTTCTCGTCATCCTCTATCCAGAAGGGTCTTGATGAGCCAAAGCTTCCCTTTCTCCAAAAAGAGATGTTTAAATTAAGATTTCCATCATTATTGGAATCGGCGATAATGAAATCATCCACCCACCAATCATCCGGTGATCTCCAAATGACTTTCAAATCTTCTTCAATCGTCATTTTTCCTTTCTCAAGTGAATATTTTTCCAAAATGGAATTCTTATTCATATCTGCCCTTTCTATCTTTAAAATATTGCTCGGCTCGTTCTTTTCCAAATAAATTGTCGGTAATGAGTTCTCTTTCATTTCACCTTCCCAATAATAAAACCCTCTCTTTTCCAAAGGAAGATTTAATCGTTTCAAAATCTTGTTCGCTATATCTCCATCTGCAATTGACGGTTGAGCCAAATAATCCATTCTATAAGGGAAAAATGATATCTTATTAATTTTATCTTTATTGAAATGGATCTTTGCCATTACACCCTCTCTTGTTTCTTCAGACCACATCTGATCGAAAACGAAATTACCCAAGCTATAAAAGATATAACCATTTTTATACTTTTCCATCGGTTGAACGACGTGAGGATGATGACCGATTACCAAGTCGGCTCCGGCATCTATTGCGCTGTGTGAAAAATCTATCTGTGATTTATTCGGAGAGTCAGAATATTCTGTTCCGGAATGCATGGAAACGATAACAAAATCAGCCTCTTCTTTTGCTTTTTTTACCGCCGAAGTCATCTTGTCTATTCTCATAAACGCAGTTCCAACCCTCTCTTTAACGGCTTCGCGCGTAGCGGGAACAACATCCTCATCGTTGTAAGCGAGAAAAGCGAATCTAATTCCGTTCTTTTTCACATAAACCGGTCTGTTTGCCTCTTCTTCGTTCTCACCAGCTCCTACATAACTGATATCGACTTCTCTAAGATACTTGATCGTATCTCTCAAACCCTTCTCTCCAAAATCAAGTGTGTGATTATTGGCCAATGAAACAATAGAGAAACCGGCCTCTTTTAAAGAATTCTCCACTCCCGGGTTGGAACGGAAGATCATCTGAAAATTGGGAATTTGTTCTCCTTCTATAATTGGAGTCTCTAAATTCCCGAAAGCCAAGTCTGAATTTTTGATATAATCTTTTACTTTCAGGAAAGGATAATTGATGTCTTCCATCCTTTTAATAATCTCTTCCACACCTCTTGAAAAAGAGATATCGCCAACAATAATCAAAGACACTTCTTGACTCTTCTGAGAGAGATTATTTCTTTCAATGAGAAGATCATTGAATTCATCATCTTGTGTCTCAAATATCTCCTTCTTCAGAAAGGAGAGGTAATTGAAGGTTAGAGTAGCGACTGTGACAAGAAAGAGAATTGATAAAAATAATTGAGACTTCCCCCTCATCTTCACCTGTCAGTAAAAAGATTAGTCCACTCCGGTTGTGACGGGATTTCCTTAGAAAGATATGGATCGATCATTTCGCGCCATTTTTTATCGGTTAATCTCTCTGATATAGGTTGTTCAAATTCGTAATAAGAATAGACTCCCCCCTTTGCAATTCTCAACTCCCCGTCAATCGGAACCACTACATATATTTCAAAAACATCACCAATTGCTTCTTCCAATACTCGTCCGTTGGGATCTGTCGCAACATCAGCAACAAGAGCTACCGGATTTTCATCCAGATAAGTTCTGTGAGGAGTATTTTGAAATGACGGCTCGTCTTTATTAATCTCAATCCAAAGATGTTCCAATTGTCCCCCGTAAGAGCGTATTAACTCGTAATCATCTTCGGATAAAGACTCATTGTTTAATTCTTTCTCGGATATCGTTTTGAGAAAGAGTGAAAGTTGTTCCATTATTTTAAGGTTCTCTTTCATATCGGAACTTAACAGATTGCGCGCCTCCAATCCTTCACTTGTCATTCTTACAAGTGAAGCCAATCGCGCATAGAGATAAGGATTTGGTTCTACATACCCTCTGTCGTCTTTCTCTTCGGGCTCAAAGCCACTGCCACCCATCTCGGCATAAACTTGTTTGGAATAGAGGATGGTGTCATGCTTTAGCTCTGTCCAACTTCCCAAGAAGGTATTAAGATCTTTTCTTTCCCAAGCTTGATTTTGCATAAATGATGGATAGCCTTCACTCTTTTTATTAAGCAAAGGTTGAAGTTGATAAAGCCAACCCCAATAGAGATTTTGGGTCCACGTTTTAGTGTCAAGGTCAGAAGTGTATTCTCTTAATTTCAAGAGGTTTTCTTTATAACAAGCGTAATCGGTTTCCCCTAAATTATCCAAAATACTGAAAGCTTCTACCGAACCCATCGCAGCTGGAATATCTAATCCTTTTGGTAAACATCTGGCTCCCGATAAACAACCAGTCTTATCAAACTCATAAGATGAACAAGATGTAGTCTTATCTCCGACATCCCTATAAATAAGGCGTTGGAATATTGAGGCGTCAATGGTAAATCGTTGCCCCATAAATCGAAACCCTTTAATCTCTTCTTCTCTGTCCGGCTGAATCGCTCCTTCAAAAATTGGTATTGAATTGATCCTCGGAGGCTCAAACTCTTTAATCTCTTGTGAGAATATTAAGAATTTACTCTTATCGTTTGAAATTTCTGATAAATTACCATCGTTATAGATCTGACTCATTAAATCCTCAAACTGATAGTAAGTTATGTCATCGCTTTTACCGACAAAGAAGTTTATCGGCTCATATATTCTATTCCATCGATTATGATTCTCTTCCTTATTAAGAGCTGTAGTGATCAGCATCGCCGATCTGATTTCGTCATCGCTTTTCATTCTGAAAGTGAGTCGCCCATACCACATCATCGACTTAAAGTAAGCTTTAAGTTCTTCCGTTTTGTCGTAATGGCCTCTTGGTATGTATTGAGAATAATCTTCGTTTATCGACGATAAGGCTTGCGGTCCTTGGGGAGTATTGATGATTGCACCTTTCTCGTTTCCTATGTTCATTACCGGCGAAAAATCGATCCCCTTATGATTCTCAATAAGCTCTAACTCTTGATTTACTTCATTGACAACAATTGACGGAATCTCTGATTGAGAATCTAAAAGACTGCTTCCCACAGAAAAGAATCCGACATTTCTCTTGGCGGCCTGCTCCCATTCGGTTCCTTCCAATTCTTGATATTGGCTCAATGATTCAAGGAGCATATCGGATGTGAGCTTTTTCAGTTCCGGCAATAATTCCTGTTCTTCCAATCGCCTTAGAAGGCCGGCGAAAACGAGATGATAATTATGAAGAATTGAATCGGTGGTGATAAAACTCGGTCTGAAATCATATCGATTCGTTTCATATAACGGGAAAAACTCTTTCCAATCGGAAGGTACCACCACAAAACCGTTTCTGGCAATCAACTCTTTGGCTTTACTGGAGAAATTAAAATCATTAATGTTTGATACATTGCTTAAATCTTGGTTGATTGAATAGGAAGGAACTTTGGGATCCACATCTACCGATATTTCTTGATAGGATGCGAATACCGGGCTTGAACTAATGATCGGCCTTTCATCTTCTACTAAAGGTTCTTCAGTTACTTCTTTGACAGACTTTGTTAATTTCAAATAAACGATGAAAATGGTGAGAGTTATTATCAAGGTTATCAATATGATTATCTTGATCTTCTCCGCCCCCCGTCTATTTTGTTTGTTCTTGATAGACTCGGGTATTAGATTTTCAATATTGTTGCTCATAATGAATTATTAATTTTCTTTTGCAATTGTTTTGTTTTAACCTCCCAAAATCAATCGTTAATTTCATTAAACTTACTTAATCTATCTCTTATTAATTGCTGATCTTTCTTAAATCGATCTCATTTCATAAATCAATATCTCGCCTCTCATCTTTTATCTCAATTCATAGATCCAAAAACTGTCTCTCTCATAAAGAGTTCCTTCCGGATAATGTTCTCTTATAAAATTCAATGGAGCAATCTCTTTATTCATGGTAAAGATGATGTCTCCTTTAGTAAACTCTGTTAATTGAATCTGATTCGAGTCAATGAAGACGGCATTGTCGCTCCTTCCAACTGTTTTCTCAGTAAATTTAATTACTTCAGTCGGAAGATCCCCTTCACTTTTAATGACATACTTGTTGGTTTCAAGTGGTAAGTCGTTGAGCTCTTTTCCTAATTCATAAAATCTTACCGTGAAAGCATTTTTGATTTCGGAATTCTTCCCCCAGCAAAAGAAGTAAGAGTAGAATGAAGAAATCGTTATAAAAATCAACAACAGATAAAAAGCATTCTTTGTTAAAGCGCTTCTCTTCATTTTTTGATAGCAAATATTGGCTCCTATTCCAGCAAAAAGATAAGCGAAAGGAATTACTCCGATGGTTCTCAATGCATGAGGAATTCCTTCTACAGTAAGAGCGGATGGCAAAATAAAAGAGAATAAAGATATAATTAAAAGAGATATAATGCCAATCTCATTTGAATTCTTAAAGTCTTTTTCTCTAAAAGCAGTAATAAGTCTTTTGATTCCCCAAGCAATTCCAATGATAAAAAACAATCCGACTATTACGCCCAATTGCGGAGTTCCTGGAATATTGTGTCTCAAGTTGCGATCACCGATAAAATTAAACATCTGAAGATGAATCGCTGTACTCTTGATCAGCTCTTTTATCGGACTCTCTTGTGAGAAAACCGAAACTCCCGTAGCTCTGGATATGAAATCTCCCGGAGTTTTAAGAAAATAGATCCCTATCGGCAATGCCACAAGGACCATTGTTATCATAAAGACTAATGAAAGACGCAAAAATCTGTTTCTCCATCCTTCTTTTATGGAAATAAACAGCCAATAGATCAGGACAAAGGCTAAAGGAATCACTGCCATTCTGAAACTGATATAGGTGTGAAAACCCAAACCAAAGACAGCTCCTGATAATATGAAATTCCAAATGTTCTTTGTGCGAATTCCCCGAAAGAAGAAGTAGAGCGAGAATGTCAAAACCAAAGGAACCAATATTGCTCTAAAGCCTATCCTACTGAAATTTATATGCCAAAAAGATATGGATAAAAAGAAAGCTGAAAGTAATGCTATCGCTCTTTTACCAAACAATTCCAAGGAGAGGAGATATTGACCAAGAACAGTTAACACTCCGGCTAAAGCCGAAGTCAGCTTAAAAGACCAAAGACTTATTCCAAATATTGAAAAAGCAAAAGAGATTAGTAAGAAAAAGAGGCCTTCTCGTCCATGATTTTCGGGATAAAATACTTCAAAATTCTTTGTCTCAAAGATATTTACTGCGGTATTGGCATTAACAGCTTCATCTGGCCAAAGACCGGGAGGTAAAGAGCTTAACTGCCAAAATCTGAAAAATGTAGCCAATGACAAGATGATTAACAAGAGAACGATCGTTTTGTTTTTTCTCATGAGTTAGTCTTAATAGATTATCTGCTACTAAATAATTGGCTTTATTATAGCATCAAATCTTTTTCGATAGAAGTTTGAAACAAACCTGTTAAATTCCTAATAATCTCTTATCACCTCAAGAAGAGCTGTTGCGTTATTATGTTTCTCGTCTTTTGCTCCATATAAAAGGGTGACTTTCTTCTCTTTCTTAATCAATTGATCAAGTCTTTCTAATAATTCTTT
>MTKW01013605.1_pt1 | contig 10766 bp, 11 predicted proteins | sample 1042761 | NCBI WGS metagenome assembly MTKW01 (sample SAMN06205366, study PRJNA360243) | anaerobic digester metagenome | biome: Wastewater treatment plant; feature: Anaerobic digester sludge; material: sludge; isolation source: anaerobic digester fed with sludge from wastewater treatment plant ...
GTTCAGGAATGGGTTCGCCAGGTACAAGGCCCATTAGGTATCAACCTATTAGCTGGTGCTGTTACCGTTAGTGTGCCTCAATACATGCCCTACGTAGACGCTGGGCAGGTTAAGGCTATGCTAGGTGGTCTCCGTGGCGCAGCTGAATATGAGACTGTTTCCGGCAACCCTGGTCCTTCCGTGGCTAAGATGGATGCTCAGTCTCTGGGTCACATTATCATCATTACCTTCATCCTTGTTGGTAACCTTGCTTTCTTCTTGGAAAAGAAGAGTCGCTAAGATGAAAACAGTCCGGTTCTCCGTATTTTAAGATGAGGAGGTGAGAAGATGAGCATTTCTAACGACATCTGGACCTGGATAGCAGCCCTCGGCACCATCGCCATGTTTTCCTTCATTTTTAAGGAGAACCCGGTTTATCGTTGGTGTGAACACCTCTATGTAGGTGCTGCAGCCGGTTATGCTATCAGCGTAAACTTGAAGTCTATTGCCGATAGAGCTTGGACTCCGCTAACCCAGGACGGCAAAGTCGCCTTGTTGATACCGATTGTTTTCGGCATCTTACTATATGCTCGTTTCATTAAGAGTATCGCATGGCTCAGCCGCTGGCCCATGTCCTTCTTGGTTGGTGTTGGTTCCGGTCTCTCGATTTACGGCGTAGTTAACTCTCAGTTACTACAACAGGTCAGTGCCACGTTACTACCTCTGAACACGGTTAATAACATTATCATGGTACTCGGTGTACTATCGATCCTGTTATACTTCTTCTTCTCCATTGAGCAAAAAGGCGCTGTCAAGCATGGCGCTACTCTAGGTAGATACCTGATGATGATTACCTTCGGCGTAGCCTTCGGTAACGTTGTTATGGGCCGTATCTCCCTGTTGCTCGGTACGATGGAGACGATTCTAGGCAGCTGGCTCGGACTTCTATAATAGACCTGCAAAAAGGACCCCTTGGGGGTCCTTTTTATTTTAGTCTCCTATGTAATAGGAGCTTTTTTTATGCCATTTAAGAAAAGAAGTTCATGGGCTATTTCTAAAAATGGGTTCACCTTCATAGTGTTTAGTAACCATGAAAGGAGGTGAACCCTCGATGACGATTATTGCAGGTCGTGTTTCACTGCTGGTAACCCTTCTTTTGCTAGGGGTCATCGTCTACCGCGGCATCAATATGTCCAAATCAGGTAAGTGGACGCCGAAAATTCGTCGTTTAGCCGGTCTGGATGCGGTCGAAGAAGCGGTCGGGCGGGCAACGGAAATGGGAGCTCCTGTCCATTTCTCCCCTGGCATAGGTGGTATTACCGATGACTCAGCACCACAGACCTTTGCAGGGTTGGAGGTGCTGGCCTATGTCACCCAGTTAACGGCCAAGTATAACACAGAAATTATCGCTACCATTCGTACCGCCAATGTTTTCCCGCTGGCGCAAGAAATCGTTCGCCAGAGCTATCTGGCAGCCGGCCGGCCCGACATGTTTCAGGAAGACACGGTACGATTCCTGTCCAGTGAACAATTTGCCTATGCTGCTGCCGTTATGGGTATCATGAACCGCCATAAGGTAGCCGCCAACCTTATGATGGGGGCCTTCTGGGCCGAGTCTTTGCTCTTTGCGGAGGCCGGTGCCCAGGTAGGAGCCATTCAGGTGGCAGGAACGGCCAATATGGCTCAGCTGCCCTTCTTCGTAGCCGCCTGTGACTACTGCTTGCTGGGCGAGGAACTATACGCGGCCGGCGCCTACTTGTCGCAAGACAAGGTAAAGCTCGGCTCCATAGGGGCCCAAGACATAGCCAAAGGCATTGCCATGGTAATCTTGCTGCTAGGTTCTTTGCTGGCCACTGCTGAGATTACTGTCCTGGCGGATCTTTTAAGCAAATAGCGTCGGCATCCACCTTTCACTAATGGAAAAAGGAGGTGAACCAGGTGCGTAGGGAAATTCCTTTGGTCATAACTTTCCTTGTTGGCATGATCGTTCTGTTAGCCAACATTTTCACCTCATCCGATGGCGGCCCCTTCTTCATCAAGACCTGGGCCGATGAGCTAACCGATTGGGTCATTATTGTGTCTGCCTTTGCCGTCGGTTTGGCGTCGGTTAACTTGTTCCGCATACACGGTGATATTGTCGCCCGCAAGCGGCCCGGCTGGTTTAACAGTATCACGCTATTGGCAGCTATCATCATCTTCGCTATCATTGGTATCGCCGCCCGTTTTGGGGCGGGGCCCTTCTTCTCCCAGCTGAATCAAAACCTATACGATAATATCATTTCTCCGTTAGGGGCGGCTATGTTCGCTATACTGGCCTTCTATATCGCTTCGGCAGCCTACCGGGCCTTCCGCATGCGCAACTTAGAGGCTTCTGTCATGCTGATTGCCGCTATTTTGGTCATGTTGGGTAGAGCCCCCATCGGCGAGTTGATTTGGAATCAGTTCCCGGCAATCGCCAACTGGTTGGTTGATATTCCGAATACGGTTGGTCAAAGGGCAATTATGATCGGTGCCGCTATTGGTGGTTTTGCCACATCACTTCGTATTTTGCTGGGTATTGAGCGGGGCCACTTAGGTGGCGTGGAGTAATAAGTTGCTAATTGGGGAAAGGAGGTGCTTTAGCATGTACTGGAAGAAACTCCAGAATGTTGACCGCCGAATCATTTATGTGCTTTTAATTTTGGCTACGGCAGTGCCGATGATCCGGCCGCTAGCCATTCCCCTGTCCACCGGCCCGTCGGTTCACAAGTTCTATCAGATTATGGATGCTATTCCAGCGGGCGAAAAGGTACTCTTCTCGCTGGACTACGCCCCTAGTGGCGCACCCGACGTGCATCCGCAAGCGCTGGCCGTTATGAAGCACATGATGGAAAAGGGCGTTGGCGTGGTCTTCATCTCATTCTGGGAGGCTGGCCCTATGTTTGGCGAGCAGTTAATCCGTGCCTATGAGGATCAAGGCTATGAGTACGGTAAGCACTTTGCCAACTTGGGCTATGTGCCCGGTGGTGAGTCGGCCATCAAACGCTTTGGTGAAGACGTGGCGGGGCAGGTAGCACGCGACTTCCGTAACAATCCGGTAAGTTCGCTGCCTATCATGCAAGGTATTAAAGACACTCGCGATTTTGCTGCTGTCATCTGCTTCTCTGCCGGTAACCCGGGTGTTCAGGAGTGGGTTCGCCAGGTACAAGGGCCCTTAGGCATCAACCTCTTGGCAGGCGCTGTTACCGTTAGTGTGCCTCAATATATGCCCTACGTAGACGCTGGGCAGGTGAAGGCAATGCTCGCAGGTCTGCGCGGTGCGGCTGAGTACGAGACCGTATCAGGTAATCCTGGTCCTTCGGTAGCCAAGATGGATGCTCAATCTCTGGGTCACATGATCATCATCGCCTTTATCATAGTTGGTAACATCGCCTTCTTCATGGACAAAAGGAAGTAGTAAGATGAAAACTGTGCTCTTTTCCGCTATCAAAAATAAGGAGGTGAGAGGATGAACATTTCTACTGATATCTGGACCTGGATAGCAGCCCTCGGCACCATCGCCATGTTTTCCTTCATTTTTAAGGAAAACCCGGTGTATCGGTGGTGTGAACACCTCTATGTAGGTGCAGCGGCCGGCTATGCCATCAGTGTTAACGTCAAATCCATCGCCGACAAAGCTTGGATGCCCCTCACCCAAGATGGCAAGATAGTCTTGCTGATACCAATCATTTTCGGAATTCTACTTTATGCCCGTTTTATCAAGAGTATCGCATGGCTCAGCCGCTGGCCCATGTCCTTCTTGGTAGGCGTCGGCTCCGGTCTAGCCATTTTTGGGGTGGTTAACTCCCAGCTACTGCAACAAATAAAAGCTACCTTGCTCCCGCTTAATTCGATCAATAACATCATCATGGTCTTCGGTGTGCTTTCTATTCTTTTATATTTCTTCTTCTCTATGGAGCATCGTGGAGTGATCAAACACGGCGCCAGTGTGGGCCGGTGGATTATGATGATAACCTTTGGTGTATCCTTCGGTAACGTGGTCATGGGCCGTATATCGCTTCTCTTGGGTGCAATGGAGAAAATTCTCGGCTCATGGCTTGGTCTGATATGACGGCTGGTGATTACTAGCATTGAAGAGGGGGGCGTATGGCCCGGGTTAGTGGTACCCGGCGCCATACGCCTTCTTCTTATCTATGACTTTCTCTTCACAAAAATATTGATATACTAGTAGTGATTAGACATAGAGAGGTGGAGAGCCGATGCCAGACAAGATCCTAATCGTGGAAGACGACGAGTCCATATCCGAGTTAATTGCCTATAATCTGCAACAGGCGGGGTTTTCAGTTCTCACGGCCTTTGATGGTGAGACCGGCCTGGCATTAGCTTTAAAGGAGGAACCCGACTTAGTCTTACTGGATATCATGTTGCCGGGGATTGATGGGTGGGAGGTCTGTAGTCAACTGCGCCAGAGTTCCCAGGTACCAATTCTATTCTTAACGGCGAAGGATGCAGAATTTGATCGGGTTCGTGGGCTAGAATTGGGTGCCGATGATTACGTGACCAAACCCTTCAGTCCGCGGGAGCTAGTGGCACGGGTGAAGGCTATTTTACGCCGTGCTAGCCGCTCGGCGGAAATTGAGCAGATGACCATCGGCCGGGTGACCGTCGATTTTCGCAGCCATCTGGTGACCCTAGATGGACAGCCGCTGAACTTAACACCCATGGAATATCAACTATTGCGGATTTTGGCTATGAATCCTGGCCGAGTTTTCAGCAGAGAAGAGTTGCTTACGGAAGTATGGGGAGAAGAGTTTTTTGGCGACCAGCGCACCGTCGACGTACATATCAGCCACCTGCGTGAAAAGCTAGGGGAGGCCAGCCATCTGATACAAACAGCCCGTGGTTTCGGGTACAAACTGAGGGAGTGACCCTAATGCAGAGCAGCATTCGAGCTCGCTTAATAGTTGCATTGATCGGCCTCTTGCTCGCTAGCCTGCTGTTCCAAGGCATAATGCAATCGCTTATGGAGCCAGAAATATCATCCACCTATTGGTTGGCAGTGGGTTATTCGGTTCTTTTATTGGGCCCTGTGGCCGTCGCGGTGGCTATTTGGCTGGCCAACGATCTAGCCCGCCCTCTTGAACAGATGACCCGGGCGGCACAACGGGTTGCTGCCGGTGATTTGGCTCAACCGGTGACCGTCAAGCGACAAGATGAGCTGGGACGGCTGGCTACCAGTTTCAACCGTTTAATGGATACCAACCAGAGACGGTACCAAGAAATTATGGAGGCCAAGGCCCAGTTTGAAACAGTAATCCAAAATACCGTAAGTGGTATATTAATGTTTGATGCTCAGGGAACCGTCTTTTTATCCAATCCTAAGGCCGGGCAGGTATTAGGTTTTGATCCGGATGGAGATGTCCCCGATCATTTTGAACGCCTTGCGGCCGATCCCAATCTGTGTGCGGCTCTCAGGACGGCCATTGCCCGGCAGGAGCCATATAAGCAGACGGTGAGTATTGGGCATCCGGTACAACGCGAAATCGAGCTGCATGTGATCCCCCTGGCGGCGGGAGAGCAATTTGTAGCCGTATTCTATGATGTTAGTGAGGCTAGCCGCTTAGCCCGCATTCGGGCTGACCTGGTGGCCAACGTGTCCCATGAACTAAAGACGCCGGTTACCTCCATCCATGGCTTTGCAGAAACGATACTCAATGACGAATTGGTCTCTGATCCTACGGGGAAGCATTTTATGGAAATAATCTATCGAGAATCACGGCGCTTAATGCGGCTGGTGAATGACCTGCTAGATTTGTCCTACCTTGAGCTTGATCCCAATGCCATTGCCAAACAACCGGTCAATCTTGTAGAAATTTTACAGGACGTGGTAGAGAGGGACGGGCCACAGGCGGCAGAAAAGCAAATCGAGCTCAAGCTGGTGATCGGTGTAAAAGCAGCAATAATGCAAGGTGACGAGTACCGGCTGAGTCAAGCCCTTGACAACCTCATCGGCAATGCCATCAAATATACGCCTCCGGGAGGATCGATACGTATTAATCTCCAATATGAGAAGAACGGTTTTCAGATTGCTGTACGAGACACGGGGGTTGGCATTGAGCCCGAACATATAGAACGTATCTTTGAACGTTTTTACCGAACCGACAAGGCCCGTAGCCGCCAGCACGGGGGAACCGGACTAGGGCTTTCTATTGTAAAGCACATAGTGGAATCCCACGGTGGACAAGTATGGGTAGAGAGTAAGGTGGGTGAGGGTTCGGTCTTCTATGTGCATTTGCCGGTGGAGCAGGATAAATAGAATGACGGGGTGAGACAGGTGAAGCAACGCTTATCTCTAGTCATTTGCTGTAGCTTACTCTGCTTATCATTAGGGGCAAACATATGGCTCTTACGAGAAAATAGGCAACTATTGGCCTCGTGGCAGCCGTCCGACCCAGCTGAACTGCAGGTCCACGTCACGGGGGCGGTGTTGCGGCCCGGCGTCTACACTTTAGCCAAAGGTGCTCGCGTTGGTGATGCCATCACCAGTGCCGGTGGTGCCTTGCCTGATGCTCTTCTACACGGGATCAACTTGGCCAAGCCTTTGTTTGACGGTGAGCAAATCCACGTGGCGCAAGCTGCCTTGTCCGACTCGACTTCTAAGAATGAGGCGGAATCGGCAGCTAAGTTGATTAACATAAACACCGCTAGCGCCGCTGAACTAGAGACCTTGCCGGGTATTGGCCCGGTAAAGGCCCAGGCAATTATCGAATATCGACAGCAGCACGGTGCTTTTGCTCGCATTGAAGATTTGACTAAAGTATCGGGTATCGGTGCGAAGACCTTTGAGGGATTGAAACACCTCATTACTGTTTAGCCCAGTTTCATACTTAACCTCCTTATCTGGTTATACTAAGCCAGATGAGGAGGTGTTTTTATGTCAAAAGCACCGGCAGCAACTCCTGCCGAATTGAAAGCAATTGCTGAAGAATGCAGTGAGTTTTGCACCCACTATGAAACAGGGGGCCAGATGACTTTTGCCGTTGGTGGTGAAGGAATCCGGCGTTGTGATTTCTGCATCCACTGGCAGGGCGGCGAGTGCGACATTTACCAACGGGAGAAGCAGGAGAACTAAGCAGGGGAGGGTGTTCGCTGCGAATACCCTCCCGCTCACTGGCCCAGTTTTCCCTACTTGGGGACATAGAAGGACGACCAAGGAGGATGGTTATGATTAAACGGATCATTGCTTTGGCTATGGTCTTTATTTTAGCTTCGATAATCGCTGCGCCTACACAGGCTGTGGGTGAAAGGAATCTATATTGGGGCAGTCGGGGAGAAGACGTGCGTTTGGTTCAGCAGAAGCTAATCAACTGGGGCTACCTGAGCGGTGCGGCCGATGGAATTTATGGCGCCAAAACCTTCGCTGCAGTGCAGCTGTTCCAGAGGCGTAACGGATTGGCGGTTACCGGCAATGTGGATGCGGCCACCTTTCGCGCCCTAGGGTTTACACCCAAAATGGGTGGATCAACCGCCGTCAACAAGACGCCGGCAACCCAGTCAACCGGNNGATGGCCAGTTCTATCTGGCACCCAATGAACAGGCTTACCGAGCCGCCCAGCTGGCCCTAGATGGTTGGGATCCCACGGGGGGAGCGCTTTATTACTTTAACCCGGCAACCGCTACTTCGCCTTGGATTTGGTCGCGACCCTATATCACTACTATTGGCCGGCATCGCTTTTTGCGTTGAGAAAGGAGACGACTGGTATGCGCATAACTCCTGGGCTGCGCTGGTTAGCCCTTGCCGTGATACTAGCTTTCGGCGCAACCATTTGGTGGGGAGTCACCCAGCTACGCCTGCATAGAGACTTTGCCATTCGGCTGGAAAATAACTACCAGCGAGCCTTCCACGAGCTGGTGTGGCATATCCAAACAGTGGAAAACGAGTTAGCCAAACTGAGCGTGGCCGCTACCGCGGAACAGGAGATGGAAAAGCTAGCCACCGTCTGGCGGCAGTTATATGCGGCTCAAGAGAAGGTGGGCCAACTGCCACTGGGTTTGGTTCCTCTAGAGAATGCCGAGGCCTATCTGGCCTCAGTCGGTGACCAGGTCTTTGCTTTGGTACGCCGGGGAACCGGGCTCAGCCCTTCTGACCGCGCACAGATTGACAAGATGCAGCAAGGGGCGGCGAAACTGGCTGGTGAACTGGCCGAGTTGCAGCAAACGGTACTAACCCGCAACTTGCGTTGGACCGATGTGGAGTCGGCTCTGGTTAGAGTGCGAAATGAGAATGAGGTGCGGGATAACTCGGTAATCAACTCCTTCGCCTTGGTCAATAAACAGGTTCAGGAATACCCAGAAGTTCAGTTCGATCAGCGAATCGGAGTGGCGCCCCCCACGCCTCGCCTGGAAGGCAATAAGGTTAGCCGGGAAGAGGCGGCGGCCACGGCTCTGTGGTTTCTTGACCCGGGAAATGAAGCCGCTTATAAGATTGTCTCGGCAGAGCTAACTGGGGGTACTATTCCCGCCTATAGTTTTGTGATTACCTCTGAACAGGATGCCAGTCGGCGAATCTCGGTAGCCGTAACTGAAACCAAAGGACGGGTTCTGTGGATGTTGGACAGTCGGCAACCACCTACGGCAGGCAGTTTGCCATCCGAGGCCCTGAGAGAGCAGGCCGCCAATTTTTTACGCCGACGCGGTTATAGAGATATGCGTCTAGTAGGACAGCATGAATACCAAGGGTCAGTGCTCTTTGCCTATGTCTTTGAGCAAGACGGGGTGCTCATCTATCCCGATCTCCTACGGGTGCGGGTTGCCAGTGATGACGGCCGTGTAATTGGTTTTGAAGGCAATGGCTATACCGCCTGGCATAAGGAGAGGGCGTTACCCAGCCCCAAGATCAGTGTGCAGGAGGCACTGGAGAGGTTGGCTGAGGGCTTGGAACTGATAGGCCCGGCCCAAATGGCCGTCATCTTTAACGCACAATCGGAAGAAGCACTGGTCTATGAGTTTCCAGTACAAAGGGGTAACGACCGCTTTTTGGTCTACGTGGATGCCCTAAGCGGTAAGGAACTGCAGATTGTTCGTCTCGAGCCCACCGTTTTGCCCAAACAAGCCAGTTAGAACAAAAAGGCAGGATTTTTCTTGGGCCACGCTGAAACTAGAGGGTAACTCTCAGTTTTGGCGGGGCCCTTCTATTGTTTGTGGCGCTCCCCACAAAGGTGAGGTGGGTTTCCTGTGTATCGCCCTCTGGTAGCGGTAGCTGGCGGTTTAGTCTTGGGTATTTTCCTGGCTTCCTGGTTCGGTTACTGGATCTATCTCTTGCTGGCCATATTGCTTATGGTCAGCCTACTGTGGAAAAAACGTTCACAGGCCTTATTGCCTATTCTGGTGGCCGCCATTGTGGGGGTAATGTGGTTACAGTTTCGTTCCCCCGTGTGGCCAGGCTCATACGGTTCTGCCCCAACCGATATGCAAGTAATTTCAGTAACTACCACAGCTCGTTCCACCCAGCTTACGGTACGGGTATTGTGCCTAGCAGGGCAACCGTTGCCCCGCTGGAACTCGGTTAAAGCTCGCCTGACACTAACCGAACCTCATGCCATAAGTCCCGGCGACAAACTCAGCGGTCTAATTGAATGGCAGGAGCCTAATCGGCCAGTAAACCCGGGGGAATTTAACTATGCAGCCTATCTGCAGCGCCAGGGGGTATTGGCAACCGCCTTTGTCAGTGAGGTAACGAAACTAGAACATATTCCGGCCACGCCTACCCGTTGGCCGTTACGGGAGTATCTCCTACAGCGGGCGACTAAACTTCAGGGAATAAGTGGTGAGTTGCTAAGTACTTTAACCCTAGGAACCAGCCCGGGCCTCTGGGCGGAAAGTTGGCGCCAGACCGGGCTAGCCCATGTGCTTTCAATTTCCGGCTTGCATATCGGTCTCGTCTTACTGGCTTTGCTAGGATTGTTGCGGATCTGTCGTTTGTCAACTAATTGGGCTAACTTGATAGCTGCCGTCAGCCTGCTTCTTTATGGATATATCTTAGGACCGAAGCCGGCGGTCTGGAGGGCCATTATAATGGCGCTGGTGGGTATGTTAGCAGTGGTCAGCAAACGGGTTCGTGACTGGCCTAGTGCTGTTTCATTGGCGGCCATTCTCTTGCTGCTCTATAACCCCCACTACCTTTGGGATGCGGGTTGGCAGCTATCTTTCGCTGCCACCATCGGCCTATTATGGTTTTCTCCTCATATACGGGAGCACTTGCCTCTCTTGCCTTGGAAACTAGACTGGACCATAAGTGCCAGCCTAGCAGCTCAATTAGCTACTTTACCCCTGGTGCTACACCATTTTTATCTAATGACTCCTTTGAGCCTGCTTTTTAACATAGTCCTAGCCCCGCTATTACCGGTGGCTCTGGTTCTTGGTCTCCTATATTTACTCCTTCCGTTGGTAGGAGATTTCCTACTGCCTATCCTAGACTTCCTTTATGCGGGCCTATTGCGACTTGTTGATTGGTTCGCCAGCTGGCCGTTAGCCAGTTTCAGCCCCGGGGCACCACCGCTGGTGTTGTTGTTCATCTATACCGTTTTGTTGTCAGTGTGCTTTTCCTATCGGCAGCGTTGGCGGCCCTATGTGGTGGCAGCCCTCATTGTCGTCTGTGTTTTGCTGCTGAGCTGGCAACCACTAGCCCGTTTTGTCAGCAATACCTATAACTTCTGTGTGCTAAGTGTGGGGCAGGGGGCGGCCAGCGTGCTTCATTTGCCAGGCGGGAAAGCCATCCTCTTTGACGTGGGCGGTGATCGCGAGGCGGT
>MTKW01006274.1_pt1 | contig 10761 bp, 8 predicted proteins | sample 1042761 | NCBI WGS metagenome assembly MTKW01 (sample SAMN06205366, study PRJNA360243) | anaerobic digester metagenome | biome: Wastewater treatment plant; feature: Anaerobic digester sludge; material: sludge; isolation source: anaerobic digester fed with sludge from wastewater treatment plant ...
TCTCGACATAGTAGATAACGACTTCCTTGCATTCTGCTCTACAGGCAGTATGCTGGCTCCACGGTGGTTCAGCTCACTGAGTGCATCGAAGATGTTGTCTACGAATATCGGCATGAGTCTTGGTCAACGCCGAAGGCAGATGCAGTTTCAAAATCCTGCTCAGTGGCTTTCCATGCCAAGCCCAGACGGGTCCTGTTGATTAGGAACCACGCAACGATGGGTAACCCAGCAGAGGCAATGAGGACTACCAACCGTTTACCGGTTATATGAGTTGTCTCGAATCTGTCCAGTCCTAACGGCGCTTGGACGGGAAGGGGAAGAACTTGGGGGCCTGCCATGAGGTGGAAGAGATCCTCCATGAATGTGAACATGCCGATGGATGCAATGAGGGATACAACGTGGAATGGATCATGCCGCTCCTCGGTGGGAGGGGGGCGGCTTAGCTAAGGCCTTAGGCCCGAGCTGCAAGATCAGCACACCTACGATCACTGCGATGGCCCCGATTATCTGCATGGTTTCCATCCTCTCTCCGAGGACTACATAGGCCAGGACTGCTGTGGCAGCAGGCTTAGCCATACAGATGATGTTGGTATGGCTGGATATACCGATGGGGCGGAGCCACCATTCCGGCGAGTGCTGAGCCACCCGTCCGGAATAGTGGATGTACCTCCAGACAGAGACACGTGAACATCCAAGTGTCTTTGCTATAGTCACCGCAGGAATTCCCTGAAGCGTCATCACCACCGCAGTGGGCGTTTGACGCGTATATGTTTTCTCAGTATGCGCTGCAAGCTTCGCGATCTCATCGATTCCGACTCCATGCATATTCGCAACTTTCATCTTTGGTATTGCCATGGTCAGTCTCTCCCTTCAGCCGTTAGCCATAATACCAGCTAACTTAGCCTTTGGGAGCTGGCAAGTGTTCGCTGTCGGGTTGCTTACCTATAGTTACAATGAACGAGGCCGACCCCGATGTTTGGAGCACGCGTGGGGGTGTTGAGGGCTTCGTTTAACTAGCACCGATATGCTGCGATAGTTTCTTTTGAAACTGCGCATTTTGGAAGACATTGACTTGCACTATGCCTTCCTTCCTCCTGTCATTAATGGTAGTCGAGATACGCAGGGGGGATATGGAGTGTCCCTCACGACCACGGTAAGTCGCTCAAGCGATGGCAGAAAACTGAAGTACTACACTATCGTAAGATCGGTCAGGCAGGACGGAAAGCCCACACATGAACCGGTGCATTACCGTGGCGCGCTGACCAGTGAGGAGGCCGAGGGCATCCGAAACGCCCTTCGGGTCGTAAAGAATCCCGGGGCCGTTTTCATTGACTCTTGCACTGTCTCCGCCGAAAAGCACCACGGATTTCCTCACCTTATTGTGCTGCACTGGATCTATATGTCGTTTGCCCTTCATCAATTATCTGGCCGAATATGATACGAAGAGCTTCTCATCTTGAACAGAGCGGCTGATCCGAAAAGCAAAGCCGGCATGGGCCTGCACTACGGCATGCCCTACGTTTCTGGGGGTCCTTCGATCTCAAGAGATTGATTTTGAGGTCTACCGGGATCTTGACCGTTTGGCAAAGATGCAGGATCGCATAATGACGCATCTTCATTCCGAACTCAAGCGCAAGGGGAAGGTATCCGAATCCAGGTTTATGTATGACATTACCGCCACCTACATGGACGGCACGAAGTACGTCATTGCCAAGTATGACTACGCTCCGGGGGGCAGAAGAGGCCATAAGCAGATCAAGATCGCCCTTGCGGTCAATGGTAAAGATGGATGCCCTTTCTACTGGAAAGTCTTAAGGGGCCCAACAAGTGATAATACCACGGTAGAAAAAATCACCACCGAGATGCGAGAGCTATTTGGAATCGAAAACTGCGCCTTCATTATTACAGAGGTCAATCACGACGCGGCACACGCGGCAAAGAGCAGACACCCTGAGCGCCTTCGCAACAAGGTTACAAATATGCTCTCTCGCTTGAAGCTTACACAGGTATTCGAACGAGCCTTTGATGAGATCTGCCGGCAAAAGGCACCGACTCAAGCGTGTAGTCCAAAGACTCCTTCGTCCAATTTGCTGTGAGCTCTGCTCAGGGGGGCTTTTGTCTTTTACTCGATGTCAAAGTTGGTAGTAACACCAAAAATCGAGTTTAGACGATATAGGACATCAATAATAGAAGTCAAAAGAGGACAATAAATAGCCAAAAATGGTTAATTCGGTAATTTCAGGCTAGTGATAAACTAATTAAGACAAAAGTCAAGAATGACGTATAGCTCTTGAGAGGGTGGTGCCTGTGACGGATCATAGAACGAGACGATTTTGCAACAAAGTAGCGCTTGTTGTCGGTGGCGCATCAGGGATTGGCAAGCATTCGGCCTGCCAGTTCGTCCGAGAAGGAGGTAAGGTTATCTTCTTTGATATTAACAAGACTAAGTTACAGGAAATTGAAGCGCATATTGGTGACAGTTGCGCTGTGGTCCAAGGCGATGCAACTAATGAAGAAGACTTAGTAGAAGCGATTGAAGTTGCAGTGGCCAAATTCGGCAAAATTGATATTGCGGTCAACAGCGTAATGAAATCCGGAATGGCGAGAATTACAGACTTGTCGGCACACTGCTGGCGTGAGGAAATCGACGTGACACTGACAGGCTATTTTTTGGCTATGAAGCAAGAAGGCAAGCAGTTGATTAAGCAAGGAAATGGTGGCGTGATTATTAATATCGCGTCTTTGCGCTCCAAATTACCGAGTGAAGGAGGAGCAACCTATTGTGTTTCTAAAGCTGGAACAGCCATGCTGACCCGTGTAGCTGCGCTAGAGATGGCACGATATGGCATTCGCGTCAATGCAGTTAGTCCTGGATTAACACGAACTCCTGCTACACAGGCGATATTTGATTACCCTCAAATGCTTGACATGTACCTTGACTGCATACCAATGCATCGTGCAGGGTGTGTAGAAGATATTACAGCAGCGATACTTTTTCTTGCTTCAGATGAAGCATCATGGATTACCGGTGTCAATCTTTCCGTAGATGGAGGTTGGCACATGACGCGTTATCCAGACGTACTATCTCTAATTGAAGAGATGGCAGGTAAAACATAATGGGCGCATACCTGACCCTGACGCTCTTTCTTGAGTCAATCTTTAGTGCTGATATGAGTTTCTATCACCCAAAAAGAAAGGTAGGAAGGATAAAATGTCTGAACCTTTGTATGGAAATCCCAAAAGGCCTTATGGATTCGAGCTGATTACAGATGTGTTGGTTGAGCAAAATGTGGAGTGCATATTTAGCCTTGCAGGTAATTCGACTGTATCATTGTTGAAAACAATTGAGGACAAGGGAATAGAGGTCGTTGGATGCCGTACAGAACAAGGTGCCGTGCTAGCTGCCACAGGCTATGCAGTGAGTTCTGGTCGAGTTGGGGTAGCGATATTGACCGCTGGATACAGTAACGTTGCACATTTAGGTATGCTGAACGCGGCGCGGGGACACGTTCCGGTCGTTGTCATCGCAGGGTGTAATGCCACTACTGTAGACGAGCTTCGTAGCCAGCAGGAGTATGATCAGAAACCGATGGCTAAGAGCGCTGATGTGAAAGCAGCCTATCATGTAGCAAGAGGGGAAAGGATACCGCAGATGCTGAGCTGGGCTTTTAATGCAGCTACATCAGGCATACCCGGTGTTGCCTTCATTGATATTGCCCAAGACGTAATAAAGGGCCAGATCGATGCGGCAAGTCTTTCTGATTACCCTGTCTGTAATATGAATGCAAAAACCTATGGTGATCCCGGACAGATTAGAAAAGCGATTGATTTACTGACTATTGCAAAGAAACCGGCTATTTATGTTGGCAGACTTGGTGAAGCTCCTGATATTAGTGATGAGTTGAAGGAACTTGTCAACATGACAGGTATCCCAGTAGACACTCTTCACGGTGTTCTGGGATCTCATCCATTGAATCTTCCAAATTGCGCTGGCCAGGCGGACGTCATTTTAATGGTTGGCAAGGCGAATGCTGGATACAAGACAGAGCCAGGTCCATGCCAGTATACCGGCAAGATCATTTCAGTTTACCCCGATACAGTCAACTTTGGCCATTCTTACCCAATTGAAATCGGAATAGCGGGCGACGTAAAGTTAGTCATGAAACAGATTGTCAAGGCAGCTAAAGGAATCAAGTTCCCTGATTACAGTCCTTGGGTTAAGCAACTCACAGATGCCCGCGAGGGAATGAAAACGATGCTGGACCGTTTGGCGCAAAAACACATGAACGATAATCCAATTCACCCGGCTGTTGCTGCAAAGAAGAGCTGTGATTTTATTCTAAGACACGATATATATGGAAAATCTGTTGTTGTCATTGATGGTGCCGATAGCATGGTTTTCTATCTAACATACGCATCTAGTTATGGCATTGTTCCACAGTATCCCGGGCAGATTGTAAGCATGATTACAATCGAAAACGCTACGGCAGTAGGTCTCGGATTGGCCATGGCTGTTGGTGCTGCTACAGCACACCCGGATAAATTGCTCTATATACCGGTCGTTGGCGATGGTTCCTTAGGCTATAATCTCGCAGAGATTGAAACATTAGCAAGGCTTAATGTGCCGGCCGTTATCGTAGTCTGGAACAATAACTCATGGGGCATGGTATGGCAGGATATGCGCCGCATCTACGGCCGCAATGTAAGGAGCGGTTGTTTCTTTTCTGATGAAGTTCATTATGAGAAAGTTGGTGAAGGATTGGGCGGCATAAATGGGGGCTTTATCAAACAATCTGGTGACCTGAGTCTTGCTCTCGATAAGGCCTATGAAATGGCAATGCGAGAAAGAAAACCTGTTGTGATTAACGTCATGACCGATCCGTTTATTTACAACGTGCCTTATCCTAACTGGACACTTCCTCCGACAGAATCAGGCGAGCCTTATAAGGGATTTGGCGAGGCTTGAAATCTTAGATGTATTAGGGTTTCGGAAACTAGGTCTCAAGAACTAGATTATGGTGCTCCTAGGTTTAGAATCAGAGTGCAATGAAAAGAGAGCAACACGGTTGTTTAGCTAAGAAAGGCAAAGGGCTGCTAAAGGGGTGGCTCCTAGATACTCAGAATGTGGAATTAAGTTGTTTGCTACCGTAGTTTTGGCGGATTAGAAGAAGCTGCCCCAGCATTTTTGTCTAGGCATTCAGATGCCGGTCGATGGAATCAAGAGAGGTAAAACAGAACCAAGGCTGAACTACCGGTACCTGATCTTGAAGTAATCCATCAGAGATTTTTTAAGGAAGCATTAAATGGCATTGTGTCAGATGAGTATCCTTTTCTTCCAACCTAAGATGCCTAAATAACCAAATTGCTATAGATAATCCGCGCACAAGAGGTTACATCTGCTGTGAAATGTCAATAGAAAGACAACGAATTGCACTTTGATAACTAAAGATGGAGCTTAGTCAACTGAACCCGGAGCAAGCCGCCTGCAATTCGGTCAATTCGAAGAGATCAAGTCCTGCAATCTTGTCGGGCGTAGAGTGGCTCTTCAACAATTCTCGAGATGTTTTGATGAATACGCTAGAAAAACAGTTGGCATATTTGGGGAAGATATGATTCCAAACACCGATGATGTGCTGCTTAAACGCGGATACTTGATCCCACGAAAGCAAAACGAGTTCGCGAAACGGTTTGAAGCTTTAACACTGCTTCTAGGATCATGGAGGCCTCATCGGTCTGATTTATTCGCAGCAAGTGAGCGAGGATGAAGGCATCCTTGCGATCGATTTTGCGTTTGCGAGTGTAGAGGTTGTGCACTGCATCGAACTGAATCGGGTTGATCACATGTACCTGGTATTCCAGGTTTGACAGGAAGCAGCACACCGAATTCCAGTAGTGTCATGTAGCTTCGAGACAGAAGACTATAGCATTGGGAACGTCACTGACGTGCTTGCGCACACCCGTCAGGAAGCGCATGATTCCTGGTTTACTCGTTCTAGAAAGACATTGAAAGGAGCGGAGTCCCCTCATCATCGATGATACATGCTTCATGCTGTTTCTTCGCAATGTCGACACCGGCAAAATATGCATATATTACCATCTAACCGGTAGTAGGCTGGATCTCCGAGATCTCTGCAAGCCCGATCCGGCTCGTTACTCCAGATATGAAGATGCACCACATTCTCAACGTGCTCATTCGAGAAACTTTGTAGAGGCGAGCTTGCAAGGGTACCGTAAGCCAAAATATAGGTGGGCTTCTATGGGGCACTTTATAATGACCTTCTGCAGCACAGTATCCGTCCTGTTGTCGATGGCATAAGTAAAAGAGACGATGTATACAGTATCAGTTCGTTACTTCACTACATTATGGGAGGTGGAAGAATGAAAGCGGCTGTATTGGTAGGGCCTAAGAAATTTGAAGTGAAAGATGTCCCAAAACCGGAAATCAGCGATGATGAGGTTTTACTGAAAGTAAGGGCATGTGGAGTATGCGGTTCAGATTTGGGGATCTGCAAACATGGCCCGTATTTTGCTGAAGAGCAAATATTGGGCCATGAATTTGTCGGCGAGATAGTTGAAGTAGGAAAGAATGTAAAAGGATGGAATTTGGGCGCACGCGTGGTAGTGGATCCGTATATACACTGTTTCAAATGTCCTAATTGCAAATCTCATAACTACAATCTCTGTGACATCTACAGTGTTACAGGCGTCACGGTAAATGGAGCTTATGCTGAGTATGTCAAAGTCCATCCTTATCAAATGATCCCTTTGCCTGAGTCGATGAGCGATGAGGTGGGAACGCTGTTCCAGCCGATCGCCTGTGCGCTTCATGCGGTACGACTCGGCACAATCCACCTGAATGATACGGTGGTCGTTGTTGGTGCTGGTGTGATTGGCTTGTTTTCGATGATTTGGGCGCGGCTGTATGGTGCAGGGAAAATTGTCGCGGTTGAGATTGCGGACACACCCCTTAGGGAGGCTAGTTCCAAGGGCTTGGCCGATATTGTCATTAATCCGTTGCATGAAGACGCAACAACTCGTATCAAGGAAATCACAGGCGATTTAGGTGCCCCGGTCGTCATTGAATGCTCAGGCAGCCCGCTGGCTCAGAGGCAAGCTATCGATTATGTCAGAAAGGGTGGAACCATAGTTGTCTATGGTACTGCCCATGGACCGACAGAAGCGAATTGGATGTTAATTACAACTAAAGAGATCACTATCAAGGGTGGCCTCTCCGCAGGTCCTCCCGGTTCTTATGAATTTTCAATAAAAGCGTGGGAGGACGGTCTTCTGGAAACAGGCAAAATTGATATCGTGGGGACATCCATCGAAAAAGTAACTGAAGTATTTGAAGAGTCGATCAAGGGAAACATTGTCAAGGCAGTATTTAGGTTTTAGACAGCAAATATGTGTATGGTGTGAAGTCTGATCATCTTGACGGCTAATTGTGTTTACAATAAAAAGTAAGGAGAGTAATTAAGATGACCAACAAATATCAGGTTGAAGTTGTATACACTCCGGAACCGCCGCCGGGACCTTTAGGAGCATACGGAATATATACGATTGCACTTGGAACCGTCATGGGTGTCGGCCTTCTTAGCTATCTCCCGACTGCGATTGCTGTAATGGGTCTAAGGGCTTCCCTCTGGTTTCCACTTGTCGTGCTTCTAACCATTTTCTACGCTGCACCATACTTCTTTTTTGCCTCCACTGTGAGAAGTGCAGGAGGCTTGGTCGGTGTTGTAGCCGGGATGTGCAATAACCCATATGTACTCGGCATCTATCAATGCACTACTTTTTTGGCTCCTTTGTATTTGGCTTTGTTTGGAGTGAGCTTTGCTATGTATTTCCGGGGGTTTTTCCCTGGAGCTAACCCGATTGCCGTAGGCGTTGGATTGCTGGCAGTCTTCTATGTTGTTAATCTGCTAGGCGTTGACTGGATGGCTAGGCTTCAAAATGCTATGCTGCCGACTCTACTAGTTGGTCTGGCGATATATGTCGTTTTTGCTTTTGCCAACCAGAGATTTCCTGTCTTTGATATGGACTCTCCCGCATGGTCGATCGGGGGCTTTACTGGCTGGAGAACCGGAGTTTTTCTTCTGTTATCCATGAGCGTAGGCTATATTAGTGCCACTTCAGTAGGCCGTCTAGCCAAGAACGCGATAAGAGATACTCCAAAAGCAATGATTTGGTGCGTTGTATCGCTTGTTCTGTCATACACCCTAGTCGGTGTTGCCACAACGATTGTTCTGCCTCCCGACATGATTGGGCAAACCCTTTCTGCTGTCGCTCATACCATATTCCCCCAATGGTTATTCGTGCCCTGGTTATTAGTCGTTGCGGGATTCTTGATAGCAACTACGGTTAACGGTATGTTTGTTACGACGACTGAAGGATGGCATGTGGCCTGTTTGAATGGATTCCTCCCGAAATCATTTGGGTACGAAGATAAAAATGGTACTAAGGTGATTCTGCTCACTATCATATTCATCTTAGGTACGCTCCCGGTGATCATGAAATGGGATATTACGGACTTTGCTTCCTATATGCAGTTTATGACCTATGTGTCAGAGATGATTGCCCTTCTTCTGATGTACCGGTTTCCCACTACATGGAAACGATATTGGGAGCAATCGAAATATCATGTTCCGAACTGGGTATTCTATTTCTTCGTAACCACATCCATTATCTTCAAAAATGCTATGATGTATACCGCATTCATTACAATGAAACCCCAGCATGTGATTTTTACCGTAAGTTACGTTGCTCTCTGTTTAGTGTGGGTGCTTTACCGGATCAGAACAGGAAACGTAACATTCACGATCAACGTCTGGGCAGATGGCATAAATGTTGCCGACCCAAGGTATTCACGTGAAGACACTGAGCATACTCTGGAAATGGAACCCGCATAAGTCAAGTAATAATGGAATATTTGAGCAAGCTGCAATATGGATCTGCCACAAAAAACGTGGCAGATCCATATTGCTTGTCTTCTTGTCACCATTCTAACTGAATAAAGCAAGGGTACGAGTGCGTTCTGAGGACTAGTACGTAAGAAAAGGGGAGGTATAGGCTGGTCGAGCTTTACAAGAGATGAAGGAAAGCCCTTCGAAAATTGTATTCAGGTGCAGATTTCAAACCGCCCGCGGGTGCTGTAGTCAAGAGCTATGGCGCTGAGCGTGATGGGAAAGGGCTGGATTGAAGCGTCCAGGTGTGTGCCATGACGTTGAATGAAAGTGAAGGGTACGACGAAGCGCCATTAATACTAAGACCGATTTTCGGCACCCTCAAACAAAGAATAAATGAATTAGCGAGAGGCTAGCTGAGCAGTATTTCTATTCGTCACCTTGTACTCGTGGTGCGATAGGTGCACAGCCGCAGCAGGAGGCGAGGACATTGCTGAAGGCGTACCGAGCTGGGGCAAGCTCCATGCTTGCTCAGTGATTAGAAGAGGGTAAGGGATACTAAGTAAGTGTCTATTAATTTTCGACGGGTTTAAGCCGCCAGCGTAAGAGCTTCTGATTCAGTTAGTTCCTTGAAAAACGCCTCTACGGCGTCCATAAGAGCACCTAGCGTCCCATAGAGCCTATTTGCTGCAACTACACCCTTAAGTCGCCACCATATCTTCTCCACAGGGTTCAATTGTGGCGTATAGCAAGACAAATAGTACAGCTTTACCCGCGGGTGATTGGTAAGCCATTCCTTTACAAGTCTCGCCTTATGGGTGCTGTAGTTATCAAGGATGATATGGATTCGCCCAGTCGGGTAAAGCGTGATGATGTGATCGAGAGACTCTATAAATTGCTCTTTTCGTTTGAGATCGAAGATCTGGTATATCCACTTGCCTGTGCGGATGTCCAGTGCCCCGAAGATGCTTTTTTTACTGTTAGTACCCGGTGTCGGGATACGGACTTGTTTGGCTTTTTTCATCCACATGGCGCGTAGTGGAGGCATAAGATGAATATCACATTCGTCTTCGTATAAGACATGATTACCGGATACCTTTGAAGAAAGGACCCCGAGAATTGCCTTGAGCTTTTCCTTAGCAAGTGGATCACGGGCCTTCTTAGGGCCATGACGAGGACGATTGTGACGGAAGTCAAGAACCCTAAGAATCCGGCGACAGGTGGTTTGACTTATCTCAATTCCGTATTTGAACGCAAGGTGAACTGATATGTTGATTGTTGTCCATATCGTGAATAGATAACCGTGTGATGCCGGAGTGGAAAGCACATCCCTTTCGATGACGGGGAGCATGCCGGCCGCCACTTTGGGCGGCCGGCCAGGACGAGGTCTATCGCAAAGAGAGTCAATACCCCCTTGCTCAAAGCGCTCAATCCAACGACGAACAGTAGCTTCTCTGGTGCCGAATATCTTGGATATTTTCAACACACAGAAGCGCCTGTTCGATAGAAGAATCATATGAGCCCTCTGAGATACCCGACCGACGAAAATGGCCCCCGTTGTCAAGACACAGTTTTGAGTTTCTTAAGTAATAGGTGACCGAATGTGATAGCCGGGATCCGAACTACGCACATAGCGACCGGAAACCCTCCCCGGCATAGACTTCAGCAGGAGTACGATCGTCCAGAGACTGGTGAGGTCTCCAGTTGTTATAAAAATTCACAAAGCTGGCTATCTCCTGCCTTGCTTGCCTTGGGGTAATGTACTCCTTTATGTAGACTTCTTCAACCTTCAGGGTCCGCCAGAATCGTTCTGTGATTATATTATCCAGAGCCCTGCCTTTCCCGTTCATGCTGATTT
>MTKW01003493.1_pt1 | contig 10759 bp, 11 predicted proteins | sample 1042761 | NCBI WGS metagenome assembly MTKW01 (sample SAMN06205366, study PRJNA360243) | anaerobic digester metagenome | biome: Wastewater treatment plant; feature: Anaerobic digester sludge; material: sludge; isolation source: anaerobic digester fed with sludge from wastewater treatment plant ...
CTCGACCCGAGAGCCACTGCCTCCCTTCTTAAGCTGTTCCAGGATTTGCAGAGTCAAAGTGATCTGTCATTGATGATCCTCGAGCATAAACCTTGGCGATTCAAAGACATAGCAACGCGCGTCATTGAACTTAGAGACGGAGCAATCGCCTTTGACGGCCCGACGTGCAATGTCTTTCCTCCTAAACGCGCTGAACAGCGAAAGCCACGCAAACATGGGAGAGGTTCAAGCGAACTTCTTCTCAGTATTGAATCCCTCACACAATGTTACGACAAAAAGACTATTCTCCATGATATCGATTTTCATGTCCACAGCGGCGAAATCGTTGGAATAATGGGTAACAACGGTTCAGGCAAAACTACCCTCCTCCTCAGCGTCATGGGTCTTGTCAGACCTGAACGCGGAAACGTGTGGCTTCGCGACAAGGATATTTCCGCCCTACCTGTTTCAACCCGTGCCAGGGATATTGGGATGACATTCCAAAACCCAAACCACCAGCTTTTCGCTGACAGTGTATGGCGCGAAGTAGTCGTAGGCCAACTAGTTCGAGGGACGCCTGAAGATGGATGCCGTCCTCACGCAGAAGAGCTGCTACAAACCTTCGGGCTCCTGGAGTTTCAGGATAAGCACCCTCTTACCCTCAGTTTCGGGCAGAAACGCAGGCTGAACCTGGCTGCAGTTATGGCAAGCAATCCCTCGTTGCTTCTTCTCGATGAACCCTTTATCGGGCAAGACCGCGCTTCCGCAGGGAACATCATCCTTCTCTTGGAAGAGATCGCATCTTTGGGGAAAGGAATTGTCCTGGTAGGACATGATCCGGACCTTATGGCTGAGTGCTGTGATCGTCTCCTTTTCATGGAAGACGGACAGATTACAGTAGACGCCCAGACTGAAGAAGCTTTCAGGGAGCTTGAAAGGAGGGGTGAATATGACTACCTCCCAAGTTGGTGGGGCGCTTAACCCAATAGCCAAACTTGTGATGCTCGTATGTTGTTGCATTGTAGCTTTCCACCTAAATCATCTGGGTCATGCCATGATACTCTCAGGCATTATCCTTCTGTCTCACGGAGCGCTTGGTATCCCCCTGGATATCCTGTGGCGAAAGCTCAGAGGAATCATATTGTTCGCATTGATTCTTTTTCTCAGCCAGTTGCTGCTTGTCCGCGGGATGCCATGGAATGAAAAGGCAGTAAACGGTGGTCTTATGGCTTTTCGTTTCTTGAATATCATCTTAAGCAGCCACCTTTTTGTCAGTTCCACTTCAGCTGAAGACTTGGCGTATTCCCTGATGAGCGCAGGACTTCCCTACCGCTACGGATTCACTCTTCTCACTGCGCTTAGGTTCATTCCGTACTTTCGTCTCCAAGCAAATACAGTACTCCAAGCCCAGATGGCACGCGGTATTGCAGTGGATCGCCCTTCTCCGAAAGGCATCTACTATATGGCTAAGTACACTTTCGTCCCGCTCGTCGTAACAGCCCTGAGCAAGGTGGAAACCCTCGCAATCTCTATGGAGGGGCGCTGCTTCGGTCTCTATTCCGAAAGAACGTTTCTAAGAAGAATCCCCTTTAGATGGCTTGACGTGTTTGCAATAGTAACGTCAATCCTGGTGACCATATTCATCTTCACTCGCTAAAAGCCGGTCTCTCCTCCTTATATCCCACGCATGCGGCGGCGCATTTCGGTAGCCCATTCCCGCAAGGCCTGTATTCGATGTCTTAGATCATCTTCGTTCAGGGATTCGTCTTTGACGAAGTTTTGTATGTCTGACTCCAGGCTTTGCACCTCAGCAATGAACATAGGATCGTCGATTTCTACGTTGTAGTATTGACACAGATGGAATAATGTCAGTAGGTCAGCCTTGTCATATTCCTTGTGTAGCAGGAGTGCCGCGAGATACCTCGGATGCACCTCGGTAGCATGCAGTACACTATGCCATTCGTGCTCGAGTTCAGCCAGGGGAGTAGATGTGCACTCTTCAATAAGGGATATCACATTGTCACGAACCATTCCTTCGCCGCATATCTCAGCAAGTCCTTTATGAAGACGTATGATTGCGCGGTGGCCAAATTTCTCGTAAAGAAGCCCCAAGAAAGATAAGTTGCCTCGTGCCGACACCCGATATTTAAAGCGGGACCCCTGATGATGCTCAATCAATAGAAATTCCAAGGGTGGAAGCTCTCCCAGCGCCAAGAGGCATGATGCTTCATAATGCAACGGAAACTCAAGATATAGATACGAAACCAACCATGCAAAGCCTTCATCCATGGAAGCGATCACGCAGTCCTGCCATACGTCATGGTTAACCAGATGAATGATTTCGTGAGGATTGAAAGGCTTATGAAGATTTGGATCTTCGGTGTCTATCGGCACAGGCAGCGAGTCACGCACTATATTCGGCAAACCAAAGGTTCCAATAGACAGAAATGAGCTTTCCACATACTCGTACTGGATTTGGCGTGGAAAAGTGTATTCCAAAAAACCCTCCAAGTAGCAAATGGATTCTGTGATTCTCTCAAGAAGAAGCTGTTGCACTTCCCTGGGAACGTCAAGACCGTCAGGAAAACGAATTGCTACGTAATCATTGGCGATTTCCGTCTGAGCGGCGTTCACAGGCATCCCAACCACAAGAATACACACGAGAAAAACTGGCCAAGCAACAATTCTCAAAGTCGATTTCGCCCGCATGCTGTTGTCACCTCCGTCGCCGAGATAGCTTGTCTCCTCTTCGTGCATACAACCTCACTTGGAAGTTCCAAGCATGGCTCGGCACATCTCGTCAGCCCACTCTGAGAGTCTCCTTATACGGCCTGACAATTCGTCGTAACATACAGGTTCTCCCCATCCGTATCTGTCTATGTCAGTCAGGATAGACTGCAGTTCCTCACGAAATGCTGGATCTATCTCCACACCTAGATGCTCACTCAACATGCGAAGCCGAAACAGCCCGGCATCTGCAAGCTCATATGACAGCTCGATAGTAGCAATAGGCCGCTCGCTCACCTCCATAGCGCCGAGCATCTTGCGCCATTTTGATTCAAGTTCGTCCAGTAGGGTTGCGGTAGAGTCTTCGATGAGCGCAAAAAGTTTCTCTGTACGTGAGCTAGCTGTATATGGGGGGATATTGTTGTACACATGAATCAGCACGTCGTAGCCAAATTCCTCATATATGAAACCCAGAAAGGATGGCATGCAACTGTACAGATAGGGGACCCATTCAGACTCTAGGGCAGATCGACCTGTCGTAAGCAATGTGCGTAAAGCCGGAAGCCTGCCCATCTCATGGAAGGCTGCTGCAGTATCATGGAGCGGATGTTGGGCACGCAGCATGGCTACAAGTTGCGCAAACCCTTCACTCACTGAGGCAAATGAATAATCTCCCCATGTGCTATGACTGTGTAGATGCACAAGTTCATGAGTGACTAACACGATACAGCGCTGTTTTGCCATCTCAACAGTCGTTGGAGTGCCCATCTCGTCGATGATTTGATGGCGGAGACTTGTCTTGCCGGTCGGATGGAATCTCCCGCCCTCAGTGAACACATACTGCACCGGCTTCGGAAGGCAGGTTCCGAAGAACCCTTCAACGTACCTGATAGAATCCGTCACCCCTTCAAGGAATGCCTTTTGCACATCAAGGGGAACATCTACGTCGTCGGGGAAATGAACGACTACCCAGTCATTGGATATCTTGCTTACCCCAGGCTGCCCGGCTGCATGAGCCGACCACCCCAGGAAACTGACAACGAGGAGAATCCATGCGGCAGTCCTCAGTGTTCTGGCCTTCATACGGCAACACTCCTTCACTCAGATCTTTCAAATCCCGCGTATGCGGCGGCGCATTTCGGTGGCCCATTCCCGTAAGGCCTGTATTCGACACCTTAGATCGTCTTCCGTAACACCGCGGTCCTCACCTGCGCCATATCGCGCTATACTGTCGATGAGGTCAGTATACTCCGCCAAGAATTCATCATCGATTTTGCTTCCGGTCCGGTCAGATAACCAAAACAACGAAAAGAGATCCACATCTAGCTCCTCTCGGAGAAGAAGCGAATCGATATATCGCTGACTGACTTCGACTGCCCGGAGGGAATCGTGCCATTCCTTCTCTAAACGATCCAATGATGTCAGGGTGCACTCTTCTATTAAGGAGATGAGCTTTTCTTGGACTCTTTCATCTGTTAATACAGAGCAATCCGGCGCTTCTTTGAACAAACGGAGAAGAACGCTATGCCCATGCGTCTCTTCGATGAAGCCGAAAAATGAAGCGTTGCCGTAATACATCATAATTGCGTCAAACCCCAAATTTCCATAGCGCATCGCAAGTAACTGCTTCAGAGACGGCAATCGTCCTGACGCAAGCAGCCCAGCGGCAACACGGTGATCTGAGGCTGAGACAGCGCGATTTGCGACAATTACGGCTACACCTTCATGCACAGATGCAGGGGGTGTTCCTTTTACGCATTCGTACGCGACCAGATGCGTGAATTCATGCGCAAGCCGACCCTTATAGCCTTCCGCTTCCTTGACAGTAAGAGGCGGTGCTGCATTTAGGATTACCTGGCCCGGTTTTGCAAACATCGGCGCAGTCCCTGACGCAGATCCGACCCATGAGACCGTTACCGGCTTTTTGAGAGTATGCTCGAGAAAATCCTCTGCAAAGCGAATATCGTCGCGTACTACTGTCAGCAAGGCAGATACTACATCGTGAGTTACCGTTGTGTCTGAAGGAAATTCCAGAACAACTGCCTCGCTCCTGATGCGTATCAATGGCCCTGCCGACCCTGAGATCGGTGCACTTCGAAATAACCCGCAGAACACCAGAAGCAATACCAGTGCGGATATCACACCAAAGAACGCGACCCTCTTTTTCATCTGAGTCCTCCTTTCCTGAAACGGCTTATCTCCTCTTCGTGAAAACAACCCCTTACCGTTCTCTCGCTGACAAGGAGGATATCATCATCATCAAGAATGGCAAGCAGATAGCCAAACTAACCGGTATACAAGGTGCTAGGGAAACTGTCACTGACACCCTAATCGGCATCATTCCAAATGCCGGCACCAGCCTCGACCAGGCCAGAAGGGAGTGCCTGCAGCCCATATCCTTCGTTTATCAGAAATGAAAGAATTATCGGCGCACATCACCGCCAACACAGTTACGGACATCTTCTATATCGTTAGCAAGTATATCAAGGATAAGGAGGTTCTGCGGGAAACCATGCAAAGAATGTTCACTGTGGTAGACGTTGCCGATGTATTAAAATCAGATATCCTGAAAGCCTTTGAACTCAATATCAGTGATTATGAAGATGCCCTTCTGGCAAGATGCGCAAAACGACTCAAAGCAGACTATATAATCACCCGCAACACAAGGGATTTCAGGAACTCACCTGTGACACCCATTGAACCCAGCGATTTCTTGGCAAAACACTATCCGGAGTAAACCGAAGCATCATCGCCATACTTTCGCCGCTCTATCATGCTATTCTTCAATTTTCTAAAGATTCCTGCTATGGAAATGTTTAATCCGGTGGAATCCGCTGTATACATTAAGACGGCCTTCTCGGGCAAAACCGGTGAGGGTAAGTCCCCACGTACGGGCTAACTTAACAGCCATGTCAGTCGGGGCTGATGGTGATATCAAAATCCGACTCCCCAACCTACAAGCCTTACTGACAATTTCAGATGAAGCCCTGGCGCTCACGAGGAGTACCTTATCTAAAGTTTTGACGCGATTTAGAAGGCAATATCCGACAACCTTATCAACTGCGTTACATCGCCCTATATCCTCACGGAGCAACATAATCCCCTTGCCATCGCTGATGGCTGCCCCATGACTTCCTCCGGTTTCATGGAACAGATGACAGCTCTTCTCAAATTCGTTCATGAGTCTTAGCACGTCATCAGAATCCACTGGATCTATATCCCATGGGCATGTTATCCCAGAGCAATCACCGGAGCAACCCCTGGAGCAACCACTGGAGCAATCACTGGGGTAACTACCTGGGCACTCATTAAGGATATCGGATCTGGCAGCAACAACGTAAACCCTTCCCTGCATCTCATCCACGTCCAGTGACTCCACCCGGTCAATGCAGTCAATCATCCCGCTGCAGTACAGATAGCCCACAGCAAGTTCAGAGAGATGTTCAGGCGTTGAAGGCAACTTGACAAGTTCATGTCCGTTCAAAACGACGGTAACTTCCCTTTCTGTTGCAACCTTATCTTTCTCTCGCAGCCACTTACCATCGCGCATTCTTAATATGTCTACAGCAACCATACGTTCACTTGACATCTCGTTTCACATCCAAGAGAGTATGCGCTAATTCCAAATCAGCCCAAGTGTTGATATTGAAGAAACTTAAGAGCTCAGGATCGAACTTCCTTGTAATGTTCTCATTAACATAGTAGGCGCTGAGGGGTGCGACGAGAAGACTTCCCAGCTTATGATTACCTTCTTTAACGTGAGTCTGTATCATACCCAGAGTCCGTCTACTATAGAAAGCATGCAGAGGCTCAATAAAATGTCCGACACGCGGGATGACCAGGTCGTATGAAGAAGCATAAGACTTCATGTGGCAGATAAGCTCTCTACTTAGAAAAGGCATATCGCAACCACACACAAAGTTCACCGGATCTAACGTTGACAGCAGGCCTGCTTCGATTCCACCTAGCGGTCCTTGCCCCGGATGAATGTCACTGACTACAAGGCCGGGAAAAGATGAATAATACTCGGGACAATCAGTAACAAGAATCAAGTCATCAAACAATGGACGCAGCCTTTCGACTACCCTTTCGAGAAGGGTTTTACCTGCCAGTAGTTGGTGACATTTTCTCACCCTGCCCATTCGCGTGGCATATCCTCCTGCAAGGATTATTCCGGCCATACTACCATACCTTTGCTAAGAAAGATTTGAAAGCCTTTCTCAAGAAACAGAACAAATAGAGATGCCGTAATGAGGTCAGCAGTGGTTCCGGGATTAAGACGATTATTGTCCTCTCTCAAGTAGCGATCCAGATCCACTCGAGCTTCGTTCCACTCCTTGGAACCCGGCCTACCGGCCTCAAGCACTTCACCGGCCTTCTTTGATACTTCCTGCGCCTTTTCCATACCCAGCTTCCTGGCGATCAGGGTATCAGGAATTTCGGACAAGATCATCAAAAAAGCTTGCACTACTGCCATGGTCCAACACGGAACCTGCTGCCTGGCTTTGAGTAAAGCCGGGTATCCCAGGGTAAATGTAATGTGGTAATCAGAAGAATACTCAAAGGCGATGCTGTCCCTGTCTTTTGCCAGATGCATAGCATCCAGCAAAGTGATGTTAGGTTCATCTCTTACATCATACTTCTCAATCTTTCCCAGTCCACCGGGTCTCGCAGCTCTAATTGCCATATAAGCCTTAGAGCAATCATCAACCGTAAGAGTCTTGAGCACATCATCCACGCGTTGGCGTAGGGCAACTTCGGTCGGGAGCGCATAAAATGCCGCTTTGGCTAACGGCGCAAGGAGGAGAATTATGCCTAAGTTTGTGTTGGGTGCGACCAACCGCGATGATGCTTTTCGCGCCGTGAGAATTATGTCTCCGACCGAGAGCTCACCTGCCTTCGCAAACACAGGTGCAGCTGCCCACGCTGATATCAAGAAATCCTCACACGTAGTATCGTGAAAATCCTGGTAGCGCGTGACATTACCCGGTTTTGGCGCCATCACTTCAGCAATGCATGATAATTCAAACGCCCGGGCTATTTGCTCAGCCGTCAGCAGCCTTCCCTCCCCTTCACAACAAAGTTTGCAATCTCATCTGCAATGTTAACAGAAGCAACCTTCTGCAGGCCTTCCCATCCCGGAATACCGTTCACTTCAAGGACAAATTCCTCTCCGTCCCTGGAACTAACAAGATCCACCCCTGCATACAAACAGCCGATTGCCCTTGCTGCCTCAAGAGCTAACCTCTCTTGGTAATCGTCTAATTCAACAGGATAAGCTACCGCTCCCTGAGCAATGTTGGTCTTCCATGCACTTCCTCGTCTCTCCATTGACGCAAGCACTCTATCTCCCAGGACGAAAACTCGAATATCCTTGTTCTCGTGTTGAATGAATTTCTGCAAATAGAACACATAATGGTTCATCTCCAATGCCCGAAATACGCGGTATGCGACATCCGGGTCATCGACTCTAACCATACCCCTGCCCAACGACCCGAAAAGAGGCTTCACAACCACATCACCGCCTAGTTCCCGAAAGGCCGCCATCGCAGCGTCCATGTTTTCGGTTACTATCGTAGGAGGCGTGGGTACTCCTTGGGCTGCCAGTAATGACGATGTATAGAATTTATCTACGGTCTTCTCAATCGCAAGAGGTTGGTTCATTACAAACGTTCCGGCTTGTTCCAGACAATGGAGAGCATTCATTCGAAATACAATCTGCTCAAGAGACCCTGCAGGTATTGAACGCACAATCAGCGCATCCAAATCCTCCAACCTCTCATCGCCCGCAAAAGAGCCTGGAACGAAAGAGTGTGAAGACATACCTACTTTTACCATGAGTTCAGTTATGTAATAGCGCTCCACCTTGATTCCGAGCCTCTCAAAAGCTGCCGCCAATTCGAGATAATACCAACTCCCTGGGCTTGCCAGAATGCCTATTCGCATACTAGGATTTCTCCTTTTCCCTGTTGATTGCTGTCACCTATGTATCGTTTGTATTCCTTCTCCTCCGACTCATCCGGCAATGAAATGTCCAAAGCCTCGGCGCATACCCTGAAACAGGTTGGAAACACCGAATGTTCAGTGGAGCTGCATGAGAACGTCGGCAAAAGTTCTGAGCTCTTGCCGAGCACAATTGTACCTCCGGTCATCAAAGCACCGACATGCTTTCCTGCATCACCCAGAACAACTATAGTCCCGGATTTCATTTCAACACCTGCAAAATCCCCTGAATCTCCGCAGATTACCAGTAACCCGCCGTTCATTCGGGCACCTGCCTCATTACCGCATGAACCGTGAATGATAATGCATCCGCCCGTCATCCCCTGCTTCTCCCCGATGTAAGCTGCCCCGACCATGTGACCTGCTTGTCCCCGGACTCGTATCAAGCCTCCTGACATACCGGCGCCGGGAAAGCCTCCGACGTCTCCGTCCACTCGAATCTCTCCGCCTGTCATGCCTGCACCAAGGTGCATTCCGGCCGGGCCGGCAACAGTAAGAAGACCTGAAGCCATGTTATGTCCAAGATACTTTACCTTGGCGAGATTCCCTTCAACATGGATATGAAGTTCAGCTCCGGAGTCACTGACTTTCACATCAAAGAAATCATCTATTTGCACCGTCTCATTACCGTAAAACAGAGTTAGCTCTCGAATCTCCTTCTCTGATTTGCCCAGTAGGACGGATGGACTAATACTTTCAGCCTCCAGAGGGACTTGCGGTAACTCTTTTAGTCCAAAATATACGGTGGGCATGGGACCACCTCACAAGGCATATACTTATCTCTTGCTACAGGGTAATTTTCCAAAGCAATACTATAGACCTGACTGAACTTGGGAGCAAGCCATTCAACAATGTCTTCATCTTCTTGCAAACCCGCGACATACGTCTTTCCGACTGTCTCAGACACTACTTCCCCTTCTCTTACTACAACCTCTCCACCCTTTAGGACATAGGCAGCTTCTCGAAACATTGCTTCATAATCACTGTTCGGCCTGTAAACGGCGATATCTGCGTCAGCGCCAATCCCCAGATGCCCCTTGTTTATGAGACCCAACGTTTTCGCAGGTCCCGCCCGGGTAATTATTGCGATCTCTTCCAACGTATATTCCCTGGTAAGCTGCGGAAGCTCGCTGGATCCAAGCGCCTTCTTGCTTACTGTTTCTGCTATTTCCTCCCGATAACCGCGATCCATAAGGAGCTTGATGACCCATGGATAGGCAGTAAACGGCCCACCGTTGGGGTGATCCGTTGTAAGAGAGATCTGCCACGGGTTTTCTACCGTCAAGAACAACTCCAGCCCTGCAATCCACTGTATAGCACCTGCATAAGTCCTCTTTCTGTAGTTGAGAGGTACAATACCTGACTGGGTTTCCATCTCTACCTCTTTACTCACCCATCGCTCCTTGGTTAACTTGTGCAAACTGTGCTGAAGAGGAGCGTCCGCAGTCATAGTGACTGCAGGACCAAATACAACTTGGCCGACATCCATGGTGATATTGGGGTGGGCATTAACATATTCCGCCAACTGCCTCGCAGAAGACGCGAAAGGCCTTCCCTTTACAGGCCCATATGCACCAAACTGCATATGGGTAATATGGAGCCTCCTGCCTTCAGCCAATGCCATGGTTTCCAGGGTCGTCTCTGCGCTGGTAGGCTGTCCTAAGTTATTGCAGTGAAGATGTAGAGGATGGGGTAAATCCAGCGCTTCATTAACGTCAATCAGCGTGTCAATGATCTCGCGGGGAGTAACTCCGTACCCGACCGCTTCATCATCCAGGCTGTTGACATTTCCGCGCTTTCTCCAGTTCGCACCTCCCCCCGGATTAACCGCCTTGATCCCGTATCCACCTGACGCCCTAATTAAAAAGGCAACATAGTTCTTGAGCCTCTCAAAATCACCGTCTCGGATAAGGCTTAAGACAAAGTGATTGCTACCCATTAGAACCAACATACCTTTATCGATAATGGGGATATCAGCCAGTTCTTCGTGGACATGGCGGGCTTCAAGTGGGGGAGCCGCTGCTTCTGTAACATACGTATAACCCATACG
>MTKW01009055.1_pt1 | contig 10758 bp, 7 predicted proteins | sample 1042761 | NCBI WGS metagenome assembly MTKW01 (sample SAMN06205366, study PRJNA360243) | anaerobic digester metagenome | biome: Wastewater treatment plant; feature: Anaerobic digester sludge; material: sludge; isolation source: anaerobic digester fed with sludge from wastewater treatment plant ...
CCTTTTGCTGTATTAGATAGAAAGGGTGTAGGCTATCTGGTCAAAACCGGCGTGGAATTGGGGAGGGAACGAAGACCCGATCTTGAGATCGGTGTGTGCGGTGAACATGGCGGCGAACCTTCTTCCATCGAATTTTTCCACATGGTAGGCTTGGATTATGTATCTTGTTCTCCCTATCGCGTGCCTGTAGCCAGGCTTGCTGCAGCTCATGCAGCTATTCGAAACGGAAACTAATAAACTTATCATACAGGTACTATCTTCTAGGATTCTCGAACTAGAAGATAGTACCGCCTTTTTGTGATCAAGGGAGGCGTTTGTAATGACTGGCGTAGAAATTGACATGGTTGTTGAGGACAGTCTTTCTGCTTTGGAATTGTACGAGAAAATATTTGATGTTGAACGTGTTGAAGTGACTACCTTCCCTAAGGGCCAAAATGAAGCAGTTTTCACCTTGTACGGGGTTCGGTTTCACATGCTTGATGAGAATCCGGATTTCGGCTTGAAGTCGCCAGATCCGGATGTACCAAACACAATTTGGTTCAACGTTTTCGTTTCAAACATCGACGAAACGTTTTCAAAAGCTATAGATGCAGGCTGTACAGAAATACAAGCAATAACNNCAGCTTTGGCAAGAACCTTAATACCGGCTTGATAGTAGGTCAGGACCTGCCTTGTCTTTAGACTTGGTTGCGGTAATGTTCGAACCAGGCCAGTATTCTATTATTCAAGTCGATTCTATGAAGCGGCCTCTTAAAGCCGTGGTACTCGTTTGGATATCTTACAAATACTGCTGTTTTGCCCAGCCTCCTCAGAGATTGGTAGAATTCTTCTGAGTGAGTTATCCTGCATCGGTAATCATTTTCTCCGTGCAAGAGCAGGATAGGCGTTTCAACATTTGCTACATGGCTAACCGGAGATCTATCCAGATACAAATGCCTATTTTCCCACGGTTTGCCGCCGTATTCATGTTCGTCAGCCCAGATAATGTCGGTACAGCCGTAGTCTGTATAAAGGTTGGACACGGGAGCTCCAGCACATGCAGCTTTGAAAGCGTTAGTCTGAGTCACAATCCATGTGGTCATGTATCCCCCGTATGACCAACCGTGAACGAACATGTTTTGTTTGTCTATTGGGTGATTGGCTACAACTGTGTTTACCCCGTCCATAATGTCTGAATAGTCTTTATTGCCCCAATCTCCATCGATGCATGCAGAAAATTCCTGACCGTACGAAATGCTTCCCCTTGGGTTAAAGTAAGATACGTAGTACCCCCGGCCTGCAAACATTTGGGCTTTGAACATAAAAGCTGAACCGTATACACCGTGGGGTCCTCCGTGGATAAGGGTCACCATGGGACTATCTTTCTGTCCATCTTGGGCCGGATAAATGACCCAGCCATCTATTTGTTGTCCATCTCCAGCTGAGTACTGGAATTTGTCATACTTGCCTACCTGGATTTGGGACATAAACTCATCGTTATCGAAGGTGAGTCTCTTTTCCTTATCCTCTGTGAGCCATGTTACGTACAAGTTCTCAGGTTGTACAGGATTTGACCAGCGCAAGGCTAGCACACCTTGCTTTATGTGGAATGCAGACATGGCTTTTTCGGAAGAGCCTGAAACCACCTCCGGCTCTGTTGTTTCTTCAACCTGGGCTAAGGCAGGATCTACGCGATAAACATAAGGAGTTCCACAGTCTACGGCTGAAAAATATAGCACGGACCCGTCCCAGCATAGGGATGATCCATAGCCAAAAGTCACATCCGATGATATAAATGCTCCGGCCTCTAAGTCGGTTCCTTTTGTTACGTTTATGGCATCCTCTTCGCGGAGAGGTTGTGGTGCCGCACCTTCCTTTAGAGAATGTATAAAAGGGCTAACTGGTAACAGATAAAGATCGGTTTTGGTAGAAACACCTCTTGCGTTGTTGTGTCCCAAAAACCCAATGTATTCTCCATCAAAAGACCACTTAGGTTGGTAAGCAGGTCCTTCCGATTCGTACAAGAGGTAACTTTGCTTTTCTTCTAAATCTACGAGCCATAAGTCTGATTTGGTGTGATAATCTGCATCCTCTTGGCACAGTGCTGATGTGACAAGGTAACTACCACAAGGAGATATGCAGGGCAACCCGTAGTCGAAATCGCCCTGGGTTACTCGAAAAGTTTCCAATTCTTCATCAGGGTTAATGTTTTCTTTTAGATCCATATAGAAGATATGGGTTCTGGTATCGCCGTAGTATCCGATTCCGTCTCTTCTATATAGAAGGCGTGTAATTACCTTAATGTCGTTGGGTTTTTTCTCAGGGGGTGTTTTGTGAGGCTCGTCAGGGCTTAATCTTCGTTTTACTTGTTCAAGGGCACGATCCTTGTCTCCGTCTGGGCACCCTGGATAAGGAATCCAGTCATCGGGTTTAGCAAAAGTCTGTGAAAGGAAGAAGATACGACGCCCATCAGGTGACCATACAGGTTCGCTTTCAACTTTTTCCTTTGTTTTTGCACAGATTGCTTCTCCGCCATGTATATCTATAATCCAGATCTGGCTATGGGACATACGGTCGGATACGAAGGCGATTTTTTGGCCGTCAGGAGACCACTTAGGTGAACGATCTTTGCCCGAGTTTGTGAGCTGAATATCTCTTCCTGTATCAAGTTCAACCAGATGTATGTTGGTTACGTACTCATCATCTTTGATGGACTGCCGGACGTATGTGAGATAATTACCGTCTGGCGAAACCTCGAGGTTTCCATAGCAGACGATCTTACTGATATCGTCTGGATTAAGTGGTCGCTTATTCACTACTTGGCTCATTAAGTTTTCCTCCCTATGACATACTCCTATACGTATTCAATGGGGTCTGTTTGGGTTCCTGCTTGAGATCACTAGGTGCCTCATTGTGGAGTTAGTCTGCATTTTGAAGAAAATGTGGATGTCTATACATTTTTGTATATTCGAGAAGGATTAAGAGCTTGGCGCATCGAATATTGGCACAACAAACAGATGCAAATTGTGGAGCGATCCAGGATTTGACGCAGTTCAATTGGCTGCGGAGTTGCTTATGTTTGTTTATAGGATTTTCGTCGTGTTAGACCACCAATGGGGAGCTGCTGGATACACAAAGGACTAATGATCGTGTAGGATGAAGAATATATCACATCGGGGCGTCGACTCGCAGTTGTTCTGTTTCATTTATTTATGCTCCATACTTGGGTAATTGCCCGCCAGGATGTGCATGCTTGATTTGCGGCAAGGCAGCGCTGAGGGGGAGGTGATGATTTCGTACTGGAAATTTGTTTGAAGCCGGCTTATGCGATCAAGTTATTGGGGAGAAGTGCAAAAGCTGAGAAACATTGGAGATGTTTTGAGCGCCTTGGAGACGCTCAAGGAAAGGAAGGATAAAATGCGAAAAACCGGAGTATTGTTAGTATGCACGCTAGTGTTTGCCCTGCTTTTGGTCGGTTGTGGACCCAAAGAGCCTGAGACTGGTACAACTGGTCCTGATTTAGGCGGCTCCATAATATTTGGAATGACTGGAGACCCGGTTATTTTTAACCCAATTCTATCTACGGATGTCCCGTCAGGGGAGATTATTGACCTGACTTACAGTGGATTGGTTAGGGCAAATGAGAATCTCGAGATGGTTGGCGATTTGGCTGAAGAGTGGTCTTTCTCAGACGACGGTCTGGTTTGGACTTTCAAACTCAGAGAAGATGTAAGATTTCACGATGGGGAGCCTCTTACATCTGCAGATGTGAAATATACGTATGACGCTATCAAAGATCCTGACTATCAGGGAATAAGAGCTACAGATTTCAAACCAGTAGAAAAGATCGAAGCACCTGATGACTACACAGTAGTGTTTTATTTGAGTGAGCCATATGCGCCTTTGTTGACCAATCTTAGTTATGGGATTCTTCCCAAGCACATCTTCGAGCAGACTTCTATTAAAGATATGAAGCAAAATGAAGCTAACATGAACCCTATAGGTACAGGTCCCTATAAATTTGTGGAATGGCAAAAAGGCCAGCATATCATTTTGGAAGCCAACGAAGATTACTATGGGGAAGGCCCTTATATCGAGCAGGTTATATACAAATTCTATCAAGATGAGCAAGTAATGCTTGCCGCCTTAGAAAAAGGCGATATTAGCTATATGGGTTCAATTCCTCCAGATGATATAGAGAGAGTTCGTGACGAATATGCAGACCGCTTCGAATTTGTGGAAGTACCTCAGAACGGTTATACGTACATAGGTTTGAAGCAAACCCATCCTATTTTGAAAGAAAAAAATGTAAGGAAAGCTCTTATGTACGGATTGAATCGACAAGGAATTGTTGACGATATCTTGCTTGGTTACGGTACTGTTGTAAACTCCAATATTCCGCCTGTTTCTTGGGCATACGCCGAGGGGGAACTAGAAGAATATCCTTACGATCCGGAAAAAGCCAAGGATCTCTTGGAAGAGGCTGGATGGGTAGAGGGTCCTGATGGTATTAGAGTAAAGGATGGAGAAAAGCTTTCCTTCAGCGTCCTTACCAGCTCAGGAAGTAAACTGAATGAGTCTGTTATGATGATCGCTCAAGAAGATTGGCTTGATATAGGCGTTGAAATTCATCCTGAATTCATCGAATGGGCCGTTCTTTGCTCCCAATACCTGGACGTAGCCCAATTTGAAGCGTATTTGCTGGCTTGGAGTCTGGGGCTCGACCCTGATTTTTACCTGTTTTTCCACTCAGATGCCGCAGTTGATGAGAGAGGGCAGTTGGTCGGATTCAATGACGTAGAATTTAAGAACGAGAGGCTCGATGAGTTGCTAGAAGCTGGTCGCAGGGAGTTGGACCAGGAGAGGCGTAAAGAGATTTATATAGAAGCGCAAAAAATAGTGAACGAAGAGCTTCCGTACGTATTTCTATTCTCTAGAAATAGTGTAGCTGCTATGGATAACAGGGTTAAGGGTGTTGTGTGGTCGGCCTTAGGTCCCATGTTCCCAGAATTGTGGTACATTGAAGAGTAATTAGCTAATTCGACGGCAAGGCCTAGCAGGAAGGTTAAGCGCTTTCTTGCTAGGCCTTGAAGAAGGAGAGGTACTAAGGTGGGCAAATACGTTGTTCGAAGATTGCTGCAGATGATTCCATTGCTAATTGGCATATCCATAGTGAATTTTTTCATAATGTATCTTGCTCCTGGCGATCCAGTTCTTCTTCTAACGGAACGAAATGCCACCCAGGAAGAGATTGCTAGAATCAAGGCTTTGTATGGGTTGGATCAACCCCTCCCTGTACAGTACGTTAAATGGTTAAAGCAAGTTCTTAAGGGGGATTTAGGTCGTTCTTTCGTTGATGGGAGGCCTGTTTTAGATCACATATTAGAGAGGCTGCCTTATACTTTATACTTGAACCTTGTGGTCATGATAATAATCTATGCATTGGCNNTCACGTTTTTCGCCTTTTTCGGTCAGGCGCTGCCAAGCTTCTGGTTTGCATTGATTCTGATATACGCGGTAGGGATAAAATCCAGTTGGCTACCTATTTCAGGAGTAGGAACAATAGGAATTAGTTTAAAGACCCACGGTTTTTGGACGGTATTGCTTGACAGGGCTAAGTACTTGATCTTGCCCGTAATCGTGATTTCTTTAGGCAGCATGGCTGGAATCACAAGGTATATGAGATCTAGCATGTTGGAAGTTATCAATCAAGACTACATACGTACAGCTAGAGCGAAAGGGTTGCCCGAGAATGTGGTGATTCGCAAACACGCTCTTAAAAACGCCCTTTTGCCCATAATTACCCTTATCGGTTTTGAACTACCAATTTTGTTTAGCGGCTCTGCGGTCATTGAGACTATCTTTTCCTGGCCCGGATTGGGGCTTTTATCGATAAGAGCCGTCTATCAGAGAGATTACCAGATAGTGATGGCGCTTAACTTGATAGGGGCAATACTTATGGTCATAGGTAATTTTATTGCGGATATCCTCTACGTAATTGTCGATCCAAGAATTGAGTATCAGTAGGAGCTGGTGATGTCTCGTGGCAACGGAAAAACATTTACCCCCTGAACACCTAGAGGATAATTTTGGGGGCGATGCACTGACGCTTGAGCCTGAAAGTTATGGAAAGATGGTATGGCGTCGGTTTAAACAGCATAAATTAGCTATGTTCGGGCTATATTTTTTGATTTTTATGTATTTGGTTGCGATTTTTGCACCTCTAATTGCACCTCAATCTTACAGAGCGACTGATACCCCCAATAGACTGAAAGGGGTATCTAGGGAACACTTGATGGGTACTGACCATTTGGGAAGAGATGTATTCAGTCGGGTCATATGGGGTAGCAGGGTTAGTTTATCTGTAGGTTTTGTTGCAGCCGGTGTGGCAGTGTTATTGGGAACTGTGGTAGGAGCAGTAGCAGGATATTTTGGTGGGGTAATTGATAACGTCTTGATGAGATTTACAGAGGTTGTAATGTCTTTTCCCACTTTCTTTCTTCTCATAACTATAGTTTCTATTGTGGAAAGAAGTATCTTTAACATAATGCTGGTGATAGGAATTACTTCGTGGCCTGGGCTTGCAAGGATGGTAAGAGCGGAGTTTTTGTCTCTTCGCGAGCAAGAGTTTGTTTTGGCAGCAAAGGCTCTTGGCGCTAGCGATTCCAGGATCATTTTTAGACATATTCTGCCAAACGCTATGGCGCCTATTATCGTTTCTGCGACCTTGCAGATAGGTGGTGCCATACTTACAGAGTCGAGTTTAAGTTTCTTGGGGCTTGGTATTCCAGAGCCGTTTCCTAGCTGGGGAAGCATTCTCAATGCCGGTCGGACTAATTTGCGTCAAGCTCCCTGGATCACATTTTTCCCTGGCATATTCATATTCTTGACGGTGTTAGCTTTCAATTACGTAGGCGATGGTTTACGGGATGCACTAGATCCGAGGCTAAAGGATTAGTTTGAAATGAGAAATATTCATTATGGAAAGTGCACATGGGTGTGGGCTTTTTTGATCGTCTTACTTGGTATTATTAATGTTCACCCTGTTAGAGCATACGCGTCACAAGGAGATTCGGCCCAATGTACTCTGCCCGATTGGCCCGAAGAATTTGGACAACCCAGAGACATTATCCGAGCTCATAGGTGGCCCGGATACAAAGCGGTCATGGGCCCGGATTCAGCGATATGGTGTTTCACTTTGGGCGAATCTAGTGAAACTGCAGACAGGGAAAGTTTTATCTTAACACGGGTTGGAAAAGATATGAGTGTAATGGAGACTTTGGAAATTGAACATCTACAAGGAGACGTTATCAGTTTTGATGTGGGTGTGGGTGAGGATTACGCCATACTTTTCTGGGCAGAAAAGCGTGGGGACGAGTACTATCTCTTGGCAAAGCAGATAAAGATTGACTGCAACAATCCCGAAGGCGCTCTTAACGTAAGCGATGAGTGGCATTTTCTAATCGTAGGAAGCGTAGTTGCTGACGTGTCTGTTTCGATTTCAGGCGATCAGATTTTTCTGGGATGGGTAGATCAGGAGGAAGGAAGGCCTGGCGTATTCATTGCTCAGCTTGATGCAAACGTTTTCCAAGCTCAACCAGGCACAGGGGAAGTTGAGTCACATATGGGAACTCGCAGGTTGGAACGGGTAAGACTTTCTCCTCCTGATGTTTCTGTGACATCCTTAGAAATTGTTCCTGCCCCGGGAGGGATATGGGCCTTGTGGGTTGAAGCAGGCCAGATCTTAAACCGGGTAGTGCTGACGTCTTACATAGATGGCACGTTAGGATCTAGGATTCAAGTTACTGAAACTACTTCTAGGGATACCGATGAGGTAGCACCGCTGATTTCAGATGATGGATTATGCCATCTAGTTTTTACGCAGGGGAAAATTGTCAAAGGTACTCTAACACGCCAGGTGCTCGTTTACGGAATTATTGATAGAGAAGGCTTGTGGATAATGGAGCCTATAGATATTACGCAAGGCGAAGGCAATGTAGCATCTCCATATGCCGTGTTTGCCAACGATGAGATATTTATAGCATGGGCAGACAATCGCCATGGTAAGTTTCAGATCTACTATTCGCACCTAGAAGTTTCAACAATCGGATCTGAACAATTGCTAGAAACGAGAGCAGTATCTTCCGGTGCTGCAACTCTTTCTACGAAGGAATGTTTCAGCCCTTATTTGTTCGTATTTGAAGATGGGACTAAAGGGATCTTGTATAAGGTGTATTTGGAAGAAGGCGACATAATGGTCCGGGGTGTTTCAAGCCTTAATCCGAAAGATCCAAGTTGGGCATATTACTTAGGCTTGGATTTGGAAAACCCATTTGGAGACGGGCTGTTTAAACTTTTTAATGCGATTATTTCGGCTGGGGCTATTACGTTCCTTGCGATTCCAAGTTTATCTGTTGGACTGATCGCGACCTTATTCGCTGATAGGTTGCACATATTTTCTGGGACAACGGCGGGGGCTGTTTTGAGATTGCTTTTTCTATTTGGTGTTATTTTCTTGCTTAAGATGCCAGATGTATGGTTCTACCTTTTTGCGCCGGTTCTGCCTCAGGGTTTGAGTTGGCTGTCGTTTGGAGTAGCGTCAGCAGCTACTCTGTGCATACATATTCTATGTACATCTCATGCTAAGGACATTGTGGCTACCGCCTCGGCTGGCGTGTTATTTATGTTTTTTGACAACCTGTTTTCCGTGATAGTGAAAGGAGTTGGGCTCTTCTGAAGAAAAAATGTTCGAAGTTGCTTACATTTGTTTCAGCTGTAGCTGCTGTTACCATTGTAGGGGGCTTAGTGGTCGTTGCTACAAAGGGGTGCCCCATAGAAGCAGATGCGGTAGTACATAGCGTAGGAATAGTTGGAGCAAAGATTGCATATATATTGAGTGTCGTTGTGATAGGGATTTTCGAAAGTAACGTTTCTAAGGGAAGAGCTGGGTAAGGAGGCGCGCAAATGGATACTGAACAATACATGAATAAAGACAGCCAGTATCTCCTGGAAGTTAGAGACTTGAAAACCACGTTTTATACTCTTGACGGAGTAGTTCCTGCAGTAGATGGCGTATCTTTTAACATAAGAAGGCGAGAAACTCTAGGAGTAGTTGGCGAGTCAGGCTGTGGAAAAAGTGTTACCGCCCTTTCTATTATGGGGCTTATAACTTATCCGCCAGGTAAAATCGAAAGCGGTGAAATTTTATTTGAAGGCGAAGATCTACTCCTCAAACCTCCCGAAGAGGTTAGGAAAATCAGGGGAGACAAGATGTCCATGATATTCCAGGAACCGATGACAAGTTTGAATCCAGTTTATACAGTTGGTGACCAAGTTGCAGAGGTTTTGGAATTTCATCGAGGATACTCCCAAGAGCAAGCTATAGAGAGAACTATTTCACTGTTTGACGCGGTAGGTATTCCTGAGCCGGACAAGAGAGTGAATCAATATCCCCACGAATTGTCGGGCGGAATGCGCCAAAGGGTAATGATCGCTATGGCTCTTGCGTGTGATCCGAAGTTGTTGATTGCTGATGAGCCCACTACTGCGCTGGATGTTACCATACAGGCTCAAATTCTAGAAGTCATGCGGGGTGTGCGTGATAGGTACGACACAGCCATTATGCTTATAACTCATGACCTTGGAGTCATAGCGGAAATGGCCGAAAGAGTCATTGTTATGTATTTGGGCCGGATTGTAGAAGAAGGTTCTGTCAGGGACATATTCTACAATCCCTTACATCCGTACACAAGTGCTTTGCTTAAATCTATTCCCAGATTGGGAGAACAGAAACAGAAACTTTACGTTATCCCCGGGACAGTGCCCAATCCTATGTTTATGCCGAAAGGGTGCAAGTTCAACGAGCGGTGTGTTTATGCTACACATAATTGCTTTGCGGAAGAACCGGAAACCGTAGAGATTACACCAGGGCATAAAGTAAGATGTTTCTACCCCTTGGTGGATGGTAATGCAGGTGGAATAGAAGAGGTGATTGATGTTGGATGACGTTCTAAAGATAGATGCAACTGAGAACCCTAGCACTGAAAGAAGTGGAGAGGATGTAAGTGCAGAAGAATTCTTGCTGGAGGTTCATAATCTAAAAAAATACTATCCTCTAAAGATGGGTCTGTTTGGCAAGGTTGAATCCTGGATCAAAGCGGTGGATGGTATTTCTTTTAATGTTTATCGGGGTGAAACGCTAGGACTCGTGGGTGAAAGTGGTTGCGGGAAAACTACTACAGGCAAGTGCATATTGCGACTAGAAGAACCTACCGACGGCAAGGTGTATTTTGAGGGCGAGGATATTTACAGCATGAACCCTGAGGAGTTTAGAGCGTTGCGAAGGGAAATGCAGATTATTTTCCAAGACCCATACGGTTCTTTAAATCCTAGAATGACGGTAGGAGACATAATTGGAGAAGCATTCATTATTCATAATGCTGATTCAGCGCGACAAAGGCATGAAAAAGTTGAGGAACTGTTGAAAGTGGTCGGCCTTAGTCCGTATCACGCTAGGAGATATCCCCATGAGTTTTCAGGGGGGCAGAGGCAACGTATAGGAATTGCTAGAGCTCTTGCGCTAAAACCCAAACTGATCATTTGTGATGAGCCAGTTTCCGCTTTAGATGTATCTATTCAATCGCAGATTTTGAACCTTCTTAGTGATTTACAAGAAGAGTTCCAACTTACGTACATTTTCATTGCTCATAATTTGAGCGTTGTACAACATATTTCAGATCGTGTAGGCGTAATGTATCTTGGCAGACTTGTTGAACTTAC
>MTKW01031081.1_pt1 | contig 10751 bp, 5 predicted proteins | sample 1042761 | NCBI WGS metagenome assembly MTKW01 (sample SAMN06205366, study PRJNA360243) | anaerobic digester metagenome | biome: Wastewater treatment plant; feature: Anaerobic digester sludge; material: sludge; isolation source: anaerobic digester fed with sludge from wastewater treatment plant ...
ATTAAAAGAAGCGGAGGAACTAACCGGCATGTTTCAATCCACGCACCCGCGAAGGGTGCGACCAATTTGGAGCATGCTCGACGTAAGCGTGACCTCGTTTCAATCCACGCACCCGCGAAGGGTGCGACGTGGTGAATTTATTGCTTGATTCATTGAATTTAATGTTTCAATCCACGCACCCGCGAAGGGTGCGACTCTTTGCTTGTCTGCAATCTCTGTTTTGAAATCTTTGTTTCAATCCACGCACCCGCGAAGGGTGCGACAACAACTACAGATTGGGCGAATCATTTCAGAGATGTTTCAATCCACGCACCCGCGAAGGGTGCGACAGTTGATAATCGCTCCCACTATTCTATCTATCGTCGTTTCAATCCACGCACCCGCGAAGGGTGCGACCATCATGTTTAATTGGAGTAAGAGCCTTCAATTCGTTTCAATCCACGCACCCGCGAAGGGTGCGACTAAACTCAATTTGGCCTACCCCTGATGGTAGTATATAACTATGGACACTAAATAAGGTTTTATATATACTAATAACCGAGGAAGGAAGTGTCCGTAAAATGAGTAAGAGAAAAACTTATACAAATGAATTTAAAACTATGATTGCTGAACTAGTATTGTCAGGACAATCAGTTAAAGACGTAGCCCGTGAATATAGCCTAAGTGAGACAGCAGTGCGCAATTGGTCCAAAAAGAAAGCTCCAATTAATGTGGCAGAGGGAGACACCACAAACCTTGAAGAAATCAATAGAATGAGAAAAGAAAATGCTAGACTCAAGGAGGAAAATGATATATTAAAAAAAGCTATGGCTATATTCGCGAAAAAGTAAATCCCAATACTATATTTGAAATTATTAAAGCTAATTCTATTATACACAGCATAGATACTATGTGTAGGGTACTTAATTATCCTAGAAGCACCTACTATGATAAACAAAAAGAAAAACCTGAAAATAAGTGGAAGTCTGAAAATAAAAAGCTTAGAGAGGATATTTTAAAAATCTATAATAAAAGCAATAAAATCTATGGTGCCCCCAAAATTCGTGAAGAATTAAAAAAATTAGGTTATGAAAACATCAGTATTAAACGAGTTCAAAGGCATATGAAGAAACTTGGCATAAGATCCATTGTAGTAAAAAAATATCGTCCTTATAGAATCAATAAAAAGGTTTATGATAAAGGTGAAAACCTGTTAAATAGAGACTTTTCCACAACCAAGATAAATGAAAAATGGGTAGCAGATATTACTTATATACACTCCCTAAGAGATGGATGGACATACCTAGCATCTATCTTAGATTTGCATACCCAAAAAATAGTAGGATATAGCTATTCAAAAAACATGGATACATCTTTGGTCTTAAAGGCATTAGATAATGCCATAGCAACACAAAAACCTGACAAAGGCTTAATTATACACTCAGACAGAGGTTCGCAATATACATCTAAAGAATATAGAAACGCAGTAGAATCAAAAGGATTTAAATTATCTTATAGTGCTAAAGGTTGCCCTTACGACAATGCCTGCATAGAGAGCTTCCATGCAGTACTAAAGAAGGAATGCGTGTATTTAAACACCTTTATAGATTACAATCACGCTAAACTAGTGCTATTTCAATACATTGAGGGCTTCTATAATAGAAGAAGAATTCATTCCTCAATCAATTATATGACACCAGATAAATATGAACAAATATGTCGAGCAGCATAGCTTGCTTAAGATTTTGAGCCTGAGGGGATGCTAGCCACCCCAACGGGGCTTGCCATTGATAAGCCAATAAAGAAATGCTACAATTATCTTCCACGAAGGCAATAATTAGCTTGCTTTGAGTTCTTAACCTTCGGGTAAAAACCCTTGAGCATTTATGTTTGGATTGTCAATGGTGGCGGAAATTAATAAAAAACCTAAATTTTTGTCCAAAGTATTGACATAGATCCACCCTTCATATTTCTTTGTTTCAATCCACGCACCCGCGAAGGGTGCGACGTCCAACATACATCTTTCCGTTTGTTTTGTTTTTAGTTTCAATCCACGCACCCGCGAAGGGTGCGACGAACGTTAGTAGAGTATACTTGAAAGAAGCTAAATGTTTCAATCCACGCACCCGCGAAGGGTGCGACCATCAATCACGAAGTCGCTTGTATCCGTGAACTTGTTTCAATCCACGCACCCGCGAAGGGTGCGACCGTTGTCTCGCCCATTGGCAATGTGCCTAATTGTGTTTCAATCCACGCACCCGCGAAGGGTGCGACTTCCCCAAATCAACAATCGTCGAACCAAGCCTGTCGTTTCAATCCACGCACCCGCGAAGGGTGCGACGTTTTGCTTTCGCTGTTTCGACTGTGTCACTTTCGTTTCAATCCACGCACCCGCGAAGGGTGCGACGTTCCTTGTAGACTTGAGAACTCAGAACTAACTTGAGTTTCAATCCACGCACCCGCGAAGGGTGCGACCTGCAGGAACTGAGCTCGGTACGAATCCGGCAGCTCGTTTCAATCCACGCACCCGCGAAGGGTGCGACGTCAGCTCCAAAACCTGTAGCAGTACCTCTAGGTGTTTCAATCCACGCACCCGCGAAGGGTGCGACTATAAGGCGCTTTACGAGTATCAGAGAGAAGGTAGTTTCAATCCACGCACCCGCGAAGGGTGCGACCATATGGCATCCTATAAGCGTCTTCTGTTTTAGATGTTTCAATCCACGCACCCGCGAAGGGTGCGACTTTGTTTCAATAATATATATATTGTCGCCTTGCATGTTTCAATCCACGCACCCGCGAAGGGTGCGACATACCCTATACAGCCATTACAGGCTTTCAAGTGTTGTTTCAATCCACGCACCCGCGAAGGGTGCGACAATGGTTAGAAGTGCAGGACGTGCAAAAAACATTGTTTCAATCCACGCACCCGCGAAGGGTGCGACGTAGTAGACTGTTGATTAGTAGACAGTGTAGCAGATGTTTCAATCCACGCACCCGCGAAGGGTGCGACGCAGATTTTGAACTTACACACTTACAGTGTTATGTGTTTCAATCCACGCACCCGCGAAGGGTGCGACTATTAAAGTTAAAGCAGTAATTGACCCCAACGCAGCGTTTCAATCCACGCACCCGCGAAGGGTGCGACAGACTAGATCAGATGATTACAGGTGGTCAGTATACGTTTCAATCCACGCACCCGCGAAGGGTGCGACTATCGACTAACAAGGCGGAACAATTAGAAATTATGTTTCAATCCACGCACCCGCGAAGGGTGCGACGGCTCGATATCGTTTAATAGAAACTTAATAGCTGTTTCAATCCACGCACCCGCGAAGGGTGCGACATCCATTAATTAATGGCCCCGCAATATACAATATGTTTCAATCCACGCACCCGCGAAGGGTGCGACTACACATTCTATGCACATTTCGCTCACTCACCTTGTTTCAATCCACGCACCCGCGAAGGGTGCGACTCTAACCTCTATCATATAAGCTTCTCCAGGTGACCGTTTCAATCCACGCACCCGCGAAGGGTGCGACCTATTATGATGAGGTTAACTTAGACGATTACAATGTTTCAATCCACGCACCCGCGAAGGGTGCGACTTTTAATATCAACTTAGCATTTTCTCTATCTTTCGTTTCAATCCACGCACCCGCGAAGGGTGCGACGTAACCTCACCCCCTTTACGTATAATTTATGAAAAGTTTCAATCCACGCACCCGCGAAGGGTGCGACGATTATCATAGAAAGCTTATAAGAGATGAACTTCGTTTCAATCCACGCACCCGCGAAGGGTGCGACGAGCTTTCACTGTCAACATCATTTTTAGTCACTTTGTTTCAATCCACGCACCCGCGAAGGGTGCGACCAATATTGGCGGATGCAATTGTAATAGCAGAAGTCGTTTCAATCCACGCACCCGCGAAGGGTGCGACATTTTATCAGTACCGATGATGCAATACTAGAAGTGTTTCAATCCACGCACCCGCGAAGGGTGCGACTTGGAAGACGAAGGTCAAATGGTGGAATTTTTAAGTTTCAATCCACGCACCCGCGAAGGGTGCGACCATATCATACACCAGTCCACTATCGAATTGATAAGTTTCAATCCACGCACCCGCGAAGGGTGCGACGTGTATAACTATAAGATACTCTATCATCCGCCCACGTTTCAATCCACGCACCCGCGAAGGGTGCGACCTTTAATAGTGTTTGTCATTTCGTTCATCTCCTTTGTTTCAATCCACGCACCCGCGAAGGGTGCGACTACCACGAGGGAGCATTTTCCCTATCTCATCTCTGTTTCAATCCACGCACCCGCGAAGGGTGCGACGTTGCGGTTTTAATGTTGTCCCAAGTCTCGCCGATGTTTCAATCCACGCACCCGCGAAGGGTGCGACACAAGGTGAATTAATGAGAGATAGGATAGCAACTAGTTTCAATCCACGCACCCGCGAAGGGTGCGACTGTTTATTCTGTGATTAGTTACACTTCTAGTTAGTTTCAATCCACGCACCCGCGAAGGGTGCGACTTGGAAGAAGAAATGTATCTGTACTGGATCTAAAGTTTCAATCCACGCACCCGCGAAGGGTGCGACGAAGTGGAATGTCAACACAATTATGCGGCGGTCTACGTTTCAATCCACGCACCCGCGAAGGGTGCGACTTATCTTTAAATGCTCCTGTTTGAACTCTATATAGTTTCAATCCACGCACCCGCGAAGGGTGCGACGCACTCTACCACCTACCATTGCACCCAATAATCCGTTTCAATCCACGCACCCGCGAAGGGTGCGACTAACCAGTACTTTCAAGAGTTCCAACTTGCATTTTGTTTCAATCCACGCACCCGCGAAGGGTGCGACCTTGATTCTTTTGATAGTCAAGCCTTTGGTGGAAATGTTTCAATCCACGCACCCGCGAAGGGTGCGACTGTAGACGGAGCAGGTCACTTTGATATCTATGATAGGTTTCAATCCACGCACCCGCGAAGGGTGCGACAGAATTTCACAGTTTTTTACATCGATAGGACAGAGTTTCAATCCACGCACCCGCGAAGGGTGCGACGAGTCCACCGCCCAGGATGTCCCGCTTGACTTCATGTTTCAATCCACGCACCCGCGAAGGGTGCGACGTCAAGCTTGTCATCTTCCGCTAATCCTTCCAGGTGTTTCAATCCACGCACCCGCGAAGGGTGCGACCGTCTCCGTTATCTCGATAGCGTCTCTAAGCATTTGGTTTCAATCCACGCACCCGCGAAGGGTGCGACGTTTAGCATATCCACTGATTTCACTTAACATTTCTGTTTCAATCCACGCACCCGCGAAGGGTGCGACTATAGAGTTTTAGCTCTTCATTTGCTCTCTCGCTGTTTCAATCCACGCACCCGCGAAGGGTGCGACAACTAAGTCCTTCTTTTGTTGCATATCGACCAATGTTTCAATCCACGCACCCGCGAAGGGTGCGACCTCCTAGAATGGTATCTTTGAACCTTCTGTGAACGGTTTCAATCCACGCACCCGCGAAGGGTGCGACGGCTATAGAATAAAAACTAAATATAGAGCCTATGAGTTTCAATCCACGCACCCGCGAAGGGTGCGACCTTTGTTAGTATGCATATATAATACCACAATTAAGTTTCAATCCACGCACCCGCGAAGGGTGCGACCTTAAGTGGTCCTTCTTTTGCCGGCGAGAATGGTAGTTTCAATCCACGCACCCGCGAAGGGTGCGACATATGATTGTCCAGAAGTAGATTGCGAAACCGACGTTTCAATCCACGCACCCGCGAAGGGTGCGACTATTTAGTTTTTATTCTATAGCCTCATCTCTAATGTTTCAATCCACGCACCCGCGAAGGGTGCGACGTCCATTTCAGCCTTGACGTCTTCCACAACAGACGTTTCAATCCACGCACCCGCGAAGGGTGCGACTCAATAAACTCGTCTAGTTCAGCGCCGTCTATCATGTTTCAATCCACGCACCCGCGAAGGGTGCGACGAAAAGTCAAAGGAATTTGAAGAAATGTAATCATGTTTCAATCCACGCACCCGCGAAGGGTGCGACTCTACCATCCGAAGCTATGTTTATTAGAGAATCTTTTGTTTCAATCCACGCACCCGCGAAGGGTGCGACACGGATTGTCGGCATGTGGCTTGTATTCCGGCACGTTTCAATCCACGCACCCGCGAAGGGTGCGACATCTTTTTTTGTCTTTCATTTTTTACACTCCTTTGTTTCAATCCACGCACCCGCGAAGGGTGCGACGAAGTTAGGGAGGTAGAGAGCTACGGACATCGGAGTTTCAATCCACGCACCCGCGAAGGGTGCGACATTCGCTCTAAGGAAGGTGATAATATGCTTTATAAGTTTCAATCCACGCACCCGCGAAGGGTGCGACATTTTAGGTATTTGCTTTCCCTTATCATTTTGAGGTTTCAATCCACGCACCCGCGAAGGGTGCGACAACTAGTAATAGCTGACATTCCATATAATCTTGGTGTTTCAATCCACGCACCCGCGAAGGGTGCGACGCTCGGGAGTTCGCACTGGAGTTATCAAAAAGAATGTTTCAATCCACGCACCCGCGAAGGGTGCGACTGATAGGACTGAAAAAGTAATAGACATAATTCCTAGGTTTCAATCCACGCACCCGCGAAGGGTGCGACACGCCGCAGCGTTAATTACCGCCGACTGACCTGCCCGTTTCAATCCACGCACCCGCGAAGGGTGCGACAAAGACAGAAACATGATTATTATGCAACTGAACCGTTTCAATCCACGCACCCGCGAAGGGTGCGACATTACCAAGGCTTGCTTACAACAAATTATATATGCCGTTTCAATCCACGCACCCGCGAAGGGTGCGACCGTCAATCACGAAGTCGCTTGTATCCGTGAATTTGTTTCAATCCACGCACCCGCGAAGGGTGCGACAATTGAGTCAATATAATCGATTTTAAGGGTATTGAGTTTCAATCCACGCACCCGCGAAGGGTGCGACTGAATTATATGTCAAGCACTTTTGAAAACTTTTTTGTTTCAATCCACGCACCCGCGAAGGGTGCGACTTAAATTGTTCAATTGACAACGCCGCTGTTTTAGCGTTTCAATCCACGCACCCGCGAAGGGTGCGACCTTAGCTAATAGATAAGCATACAAGTTAACTTTTGTTTCAATCCACGCACCCGCGAAGGGTGCGACCGGGCAATCATGTTAGGGAGTTTTCGGGAATAGGTGTTTCAATCCACGCACCCGCGAAGGGTGCGACATGTTTTTTGATACGATTGAGTTCACCATAAGACGTTTCAATCCACGCACCCGCGAAGGGTGCGACGACATTGCAAATTGCATTTCAATCATGGTCTTGCTGTTTCAATCCACGCACCCGCGAAGGGTGCGACCTTGGGTTTCCATATGTCATTGGTGCAACGTTTATGTTTCAATCCACGCACCCGCGAAGGGTGCGACAATTGCTGTTCAGTACCCTTGTAGTTCTTCATGTGTTTCAATCCACGCACCCGCGAAGGGTGCGACTTCTGTCAGCTCCTTAATACCCAGTAATTCATATGTTTCAATCCACGCACCCGCGAAGGGTGCGACTCAATATTCGTGATCCCGATTTGAGCATCTTCATCGTTTCAATCCACGCACCCGCGAAGGGTGCGACTTTGCGTTCCAAGTCGTTTTTTCTTCGTCGGAAACGTTTCAATCCACGCACCCGCGAAGGGTGCGACCGAAATTGAACGCAAACACAATGCGGTGGTTTACAGTTTCAATCCACGCACCCGCGAAGGGTGCGACCTGGAAAGAGTACAAAACTAAAGGCGGGAATTGGTCGTTTCAATCCACGCACCCGCGAAGGGTGCGACGGAAGTTTGCATCAACTCAGATCGTGCAAGTTATTGTTTCAATCCACGCACCCGCGAAGGGTGCGACTAAAATAACTAACACTTCACCGTGTGGAAGCCTTGTTTCAATCCACGCACCCGCGAAGGGTGCGACGAGATGAAGCCCCCGACAGTCTTAATACAGCACTGTTTCAATCCACGCACCCGCGAAGGGTGCGACTTTTAATCTTTTAAAAGTACTTAAGCAATTAAAATGTTTCAATCCACGCACCCGCGAAGGGTGCGACTAGCATCAGAGGTTCATTAGTGTATATATTTTTGTGTTTCAATCCACGCACCCGCGAAGGGTGCGACGTTTTTCCTCTAGTTCCTGAGTATTTAGGCATTCGTTTCAATCCACGCACCCGCGAAGGGTGCGACTTTTAGTATACCCTGACCGTGTCGCCGTATATAATGTTTCAATCCACGCACCCGCGAAGGGTGCGACTTATTATATCCATATGTTATACCAGTCAATTATCGTTTCAATCCACGCACCCGCGAAGGGTGCGACTCTGTTCCGACAATATATATATTGTCGCCTTGCATAGTTTCAATCCACGCACCCGCGAAGGGTGCGACATACCCTATACAGCCATTACAGGCTTTCAAGTGTTGTTTCAATCCACGCACCCGCGAAGGGTGCGACGTTATATAGCCTTGCTTATTAGCCTCTACGGTTAAGTTTCAATCCACGCACCCGCGAAGGGTGCGACGCAACTCTTCGGCCTCAGGAGTTAGTCTAATTATGTTTCAATCCACGCACCCGCGAAGGGTGCGACTTTTATGATTTTGCGATTTTTGGAGATTTTCAAAGTTTCAATCCACGCACCCGCGAAGGGTGCGACAGTTAATCCCAACTTTGTAGCAAGTGCCGTCGCCGTTTCAATCCACGCACCCGCGAAGGGTGCGACACTCGAGCCGCCCGCCTCGGCGTTAATTCCAACCGTTTCAATCCACGCACCCGCGAAGGGTGCGACGTTAAAACGCCCTACAAGTCAATTTTAAGCTTTGTTTCAATCCACGCACCCGCGAAGGGTGCGACTAGTCCTCATATCAGTAGTACCATTGATACTTCCGTTTCAATCCACGCACCCGCGAAGGGTGCGACAGCAACTCTTCGGCCTCAGGAGTTAGTCTAATTATGTTTCAATCCACGCACCCGCGAAGGGTGCGACCAATCGCTTCATAGTACAAGTTGTCAAGTTCATCTGTTTCAATCCACGCACCCGCGAAGGGTGCGACACTCTAGAAATGATGGGCATAAGAAACCTTAGACGTTTCAATCCACGCACCCGCGAAGGGTGCGACCATCTTCGTCATAGCTTTCTATTACTTCATCTACGTTTCAATCCACGCACCCGCGAAGGGTGCGACTGTATTTTGTAACATCACCTACATGGTCATGGTAGTTTCAATCCACGCACCCGCGAAGGGTGCGACTTAAAGGCAGTTGAAAAACAAGGAGTAGCGACATGGTTTCAATCCACGCACCCGCGAAGGGTGCGACCAGTTCCAATCTTTATCGATAACGCCGAGAGCGTGTTTCAATCCACGCACCCGCGAAGGGTGCGACATCAGCTTTGATGACTCTTCCGTCCGCATCGGTTAGTTTCAATCCACGCACCCGCGAAGGGTGCGACCGCAGAAAATGCTAGAAGCACAGAAGAAACTGCAAGGTTTCAATCCACGCACCCGCGAAGGGTGCGACTGGGTAGTAATCTCACCGATTACAGGAAACGCCGCGTTTCAATCCACGCACCCGCGAAGGGTGCGACTTCGTTCGCTGGTCTACTCACAGCCGAAACGTCAGTTTCAATCCACGCACCCGCGAAGGGTGCGACCCAAAAAAGGATTTTACGATTTAAGCAATAAGCCGTTTCAATCCACGCACCCGCGAAGGGTGCGACTTCTATCTATTCTCATATTTTCTCCTTAATCCCATCGTTTCAATCCACGCACCCGCGAAGGGTGCGACCCTCCATCCTTGTACCAACTTCAATTATGTTATCCTGTTTCAATCCACGCACCCGCGAAGGGTGCGACTCTAATCACTAACGGAATAGATGTGTATGCCACAGTTTCAATCCACGCACCCGCGAAGGGTGCGACATGACGTTATTGTGCCCACAAGTGCACTAACCCAAGTTTCAATCCACGCACCCGCGAAGGGTGCGACAATATTCATAACAGACACCGCATATATACTATACGTTTCAATCCACGCACCCGCGAAGGGTGCGACGATGATGCGTTGTGGAAGGATTGTAATGCAAGTCGTTTCAATCCACGCACCCGCGAAGGGTGCGACTCAGTCTCAATAATGCATATATTGTCGCCTTGCACAGTTTCAATCCACGCACCCGCGAAGGGTGCGACGAGTAACTACGCAAACACAGAGAGATGCGACGTGGGGTTTCAATCCACGCACCCGCGAAGGGTGCGACTTAGACCACTAACAGAAGAATTATATAAGCAATATGTTTCAATCCACGCACCCGCGAAGGGTGCGACCTTGCTTGACTGTAATAACAGTATAGCACGCCAAGTTTCAATCCACGCACCCGCGAAGGGTGCGACAGCTTGAAAGACAGACTGACTTATCTAACCACACGGTTTCAATCCACGCACCCGCGAAGGGTGCGACAAAGTATCGGGATTGAAATATGTTACAGCCTTGATGTTTCAATCCACGCACCCGCGAAGGGTGCGACGGAGGATTTACTCGTGCGAGAGGTTGAAGATGCAGTGTTTCAATCCACGCACCCGCGAAGGGTGCGACCCTTGTCTAAAGCATCTTGTACATGTCTTGGGCGTTTCAATCCACGCACCCGCGAAGGGTGCGACAGCTATATATAGTATCATATTCCATTTTAC
>MTKW01047798.1_pt1 | contig 10751 bp, 5 predicted proteins | sample 1042761 | NCBI WGS metagenome assembly MTKW01 (sample SAMN06205366, study PRJNA360243) | anaerobic digester metagenome | biome: Wastewater treatment plant; feature: Anaerobic digester sludge; material: sludge; isolation source: anaerobic digester fed with sludge from wastewater treatment plant ...
GGTTATGGCGGGAAAGAGGAAGAGAAGGAATTATGCCCGTATCAATGAAATCCTGGATCTTGCCGATCTCATTGAAATCCAAAAAAGCTCTTACCGCTGGTTTTTGGAAGAAGGGCTGCGTGAAGTCTTTCGCGATATTTCCCCCATTAAGGACTTTACGCAAAATTTAGTGCTCGAATTTATTGATTATTCTTTGGGGGAACCGAAGTATTCCGTAGAGGAATGCAAGGAAAGGGACGCGACCTATGCTGTTCCTTTAAAAGTGCGTATTAGGCTGGTCAATCGTGAGACCGGTGAAGTAAAGGAACAGGAAGTATTTATGGGCGATTTTCCGCTCATGACCCAGAACGGCACCTTCGTGATTAATGGAGCTGAACGAGTGATTGTCAGCCAGCTGGTCCGTTCCCCGGGGGTTTATTTCAATAGCCAACCTTTTAATGGCAAACAACTATTTACAGGAAACATTATCCCGAACAGGGGGGCCTGGCTGGAGTTTGAGGCGGATGCAAACGATGTTCTCTGGGTAAAGGTCGATCGTACCCGCAAAATTCCTGTGACTACTTTATTAAGGTCTATGGGCTATGGTACCGTCAATGAAATTATGGAACTATACGATGGTGATGCGCGTATCCTTACTACGCTGGAGAAGGATCACACGGATTCCCAGGAGGATGCTTTACTGGAGATTTATAAGCGCTTAAGGCCGGGAGAGCCTCTGAATCTGGAAAATGCCCGCAATCTTTTTGAATCACTTTTTTTTGATTCCAAACGCTACGATTTTGCCCGCGTCGGCCGTTACAAAGTAAACAAGAAACTGGCTTTAAGGGGAAGAGTGCTGGGCCATGCTCTGGCTGAAGACCTACTGGATCCGGACACCGGTCAAAGTTTGGTGGCGAAAGGAACGGTGATCGATGCCGCGCTTTATAAACAGATGCAGGAACACCGTATTTGCCGCGTAAAGGTTATTAGTGCCGAAGGCAAATCCTGTCTGGTGCTCAGCAACGGTGATATCCCGCTGCAAATCAAGCAGATGACTAAAGAAGATGTCGTGGCGACGGTCGGTTATATTTTAAACCTCATGGACGGGCTGGCCGGTGTCGATGATATCGATCATCTCGGGAACAGGCGCCTGCGCAGCGTCGGGGAGCTTTTACAAAATCAGTTCCGGATTGGGCTTTCCAGGATGGAAAGAGTTGTGCGCGAAAGGATGACTATCCAGGATGTGGAAGCGGTTACCCCGCAGGCCTTGATTAATATCCGGCCGGTGATTGCGGCGGTCAAAGAGTTTTTTGGCAGCAGCCAGCTTTCTCAGTTCATGGATCAGACCAATCCCCTGGCTGAACTGACGCATAAAAGACGCCTCAGCGCCCTGGGGCCCGGCGGCCTCAGCCGGGAACGGGCCGGTTTTGAAGTGCGCGATGTCCATCACTCGCACTACGGTAGAATGTGCCCCATTGAGACTCCCGAAGGTCCGAATATCGGATTGATCGGCTCTCTCAGCACGTATGCCCGTATTAACGAATTTGGCTTTATTGAAACCCCTTACCGCCGTGTGGATAAGGAAAATAAAGTTGTCACGGACGAAGTTGTTTACCTGACGGCCGATGACGAAGATGAGTTTATCATTGCCCAGGCCAACGCTCCTCTGGACGGAGAAGGGCATTTTCTGACCGGCAGGGTCACCTCCCGTTTGCGAAAGGACACGGTCTTAGTACCTCCTGGCGAAGTGGATTATATGGATGTCTCTCCCAAGCAGCTTGTGAGTGTGGCGACTGCTTTAATACCTTTCTTGGAAAACGACGATGCGAACAGGGCCTTAATGGGTTCTAACATGCAGCGCCAGGCGGTTCCTTTGTTAAGATCGGAAGCTCCTTTGATCGGTACAGGTCTGGAGTTTAAAGCAGCTCAGGATTCCGGTGTCATGGTTATGGCGGAGAATCCCGGTGAAGTTGTTTATGTTTCCAGTACGGAGATCGTGATCCGGCGCCAGGACGACCCTGAAGGTGCCAATAGAATTATCGATGGGCGCTCCAGAGAAATTTTCCCGGATAAAGCCAAACTTTATTCTTATAAAGGTTGTGACATTTACTGCTTGCAAAAATTCAAGCGTTCCAACCAGGGCACTTGCATGAACCAGAAACCCATTGTTAAAAGGGGACAGCGCGTTTCTTTAGGCGAGGTTATCGCTGACGGTCCCAGTACCGATCAAGGAGAAATGGCCCTGGGACGCAATATACTTGTTGCTTTTATGCCCTGGGAAGGCTATAACTATGAAGACGCTATCTTGATCAGCGAAAAACTGGTTAAGGAAGATGTTTTTACTTCTATCCACATTGAGGAGTACGAAGCAGAGGCCAGGGATACCAAACTGGGACACGAGGAGATCACCAGGGATATCCCCAATGTCGGAGAGGATGCTTTAAGGGACCTGGATGAAAGAGGGATTATCAGGATTGGTGCCGAGGTGCGTTCCGGTGATATCCTTGTAGGTAAGGTTACGCCCAAGGGTGAAACGGAGCTGACTGCCGAAGAAAGGTTGCTCCGGGCTATTTTTGGTGAGAAAGCGCGGGAAGTCCGCGATACTTCTTTGAGGGTACCTCACGGCGAGTATGGCATGATTGTTGATGTGAAGGTCTTTTCCCGGGAGGCCGGTGACGAACTTTCGCCCGGTGTGAATCAACTGGTGAGGGTTTATATCGCTCAAAAAAGGAAAATTTCGGAAGGGGATAAAATGGCCGGGCGCCACGGTAATAAAGGTGTTGTTTCGCAGATCATCCCGGAAGAGGATATGCCTTTCCTGCCGGACGGTACTCCCGTGGAAATTGTGCTCAATCCCTTGGGGGTGCCTTCCCGGATGAACGTGGGACAGGTTTTGGAAACGCACTTGGGCTGGGTGGCTAAAACTTTGGGTGTACACATCGCCTCGCCTGTTTTTGACGGGGCCAACGAGGATGATATCTATCAAGGTTTTAAGGAGGCCTCCCTGCCCGGCCACGGCAAGACAATCTTACGAGACGGGCGGACCGGTGAACCTTTTGATAACGAAATAACTGTCGGCTATCTCTATATGCTCAAGCTCGCACACCTGGTGGATGATAAAATACACGCTCGTTCGACAGGCCCTTACTCCCTGGTGACCCAGCAGCCTTTGGGCGGCAAGGCCCAGTTCGGTGGCCAGAGATTCGGAGAGATGGAGGTTTGGGCTCTGGAGGCTTACGGTGCGGCCTATACTCTGCAGGAGATTCTGACTGTCAAATCTGATGATGTGATCGGGCGGGTCAAAACCTATGAAGCAATTGTCAAGGGAGATAATATTCCAGAACCGGGAGTTCCAGAATCTTTTAAGGTCTTGATCAAGGAACTGCAAAGTTTGGGGTTAAATGTCCGCGTCTTAAGTGAAGAGGCCGGAGAGGTTCCGATTCGCGAGGATGAAGAGGAAAATGAGTATCTTCTGGATGTAAACCTGGAAGGACCAGAGGGGGAAGAAGGAGAAATGGACTCCCCGGAACAGGAAGAAGAGTATGAAGAAGAACTCTCTTTAACGGATATAGAGATGCCGGAGAAGGTATCCTTGGCTGTATTTGATGATGATACCGGCGGTAATTTGGCCGGGATAGAAGAAGAGGAAGAAGAAAGAGCAGTTGCTGTTGAAATGGAGAAAGAGAAATTAAAACAGATGCAAACGCTCCGGCGCTTGCGTGTGGAGGAGGAAGAGGATTTATTTTAGAGAAGACACCAACAACTATTTCGGAAGGGGGAAATAAATCCTTGTTGGATGTCAATAATTTTGATGCCCTACAGATTAGCCTGGCTTCACCTGAACAAATCAGGGCGTGGTCCCGCGGCGAGGTGAAAAAACCAGAGACGATTAATTACCGTACTCTCAAACCCGAAAGGGAAGGCCTCTTTTGTGAAAAAATATTTGGTCCGCAAAAAGACTGGGAATGTCACTGTGGTAAATATAAGCGGGTACGATACCGGGGCATTGTCTGTGACCGTTGTGGTGTGGAGGTAACCAAGGCCAAGGTGCGGCGGGAAAGAATGGGGCATATCGAGTTGGCCGCGCCTGTTTCCCATATCTGGTATTTCAAAGGCATCCCCAGCCGAATGGGTCTGCTTTTGGATATGTCCCCGCGCGCATTAGAAAAAATTCTTTATTTCGCGGCCTATGTGGTTATTGATCCCGGTGAAACTTATTTAAGTAAAAAGCAGTTGCTGACGGAGTTGGAATACAGGGAGTACCGGGATAAATACGAGGCCCTTTTTGCTGCCGGCAAGGGCTTTAAAGCGGAAATGGGCGCTGAGGCCGTGAAAAAGCTGCTGGAAGAGATTGATCTGGATGAGCTCTCGAGNNGTCAAGGCGAGTAGCGGGCAGAAAAAAGTGCGTGCTACCAGGCGCCTGGAAGTGGTGGAGGCTTTCCGCCAGTCTGGCAATTCCCCTGCCTGGATAATTCTGGAGGTTATTCCGGTGATCCCGCCGGATTTGCGGCCCATGGTGCAACTGGATGGTGGACGCTTCGCCACTTCCGATTTAAACGATCTTTACCGCCGGGTTATTAACCGCAATAACCGTCTGAAAAGGCTGCTGGACCTGGGCGCTCCCGATATTATCGTCCGTAATGAAAAGCGGATGTTGCAGGAGGCGGTTGATGCGCTAATTGATAACGGCCGCCGGGGGCGTCCCGTGACCAGACCAGGTAACCGGCCTTTAAAATCCTTAAGCGATATGCTCAAAGGAAAACAGGGTCGTTTCCGTCAGAACCTGCTGGGTAAAAGGGTGGATTATTCCGGCCGTTCCGTGATTGTTGTCGGGCCGGAACTTAAACTTTACCAGTGCGGACTGCCCAAGGAAATGGCCTTGGAGCTGTTTAAGCCTTTTGTCATGCGCAAGCTGGTCAAAGACGGTCATGCCCACAATATTAAAAGTGCGAAAAGAATGGCCGAAAAGGTTCGTCCCGAAGTATGGGATGTGCTGGAGGAAGTGATCAAAGATCATCCTGTTCTTTTAAACAGGGCTCCTACGCTGCACCGCTTGGGTATTCAGGCCTTTGAGCCGGTTTTGGTGGAGGGGCGGGCGATTAAGATTCACCCGCTGGTTTGTACGGCCTATAATGCCGACTTCGACGGTGATCAGATGGCCGTTCATGTCCCCCTGTCCGCTGAAGCGCAGGCGGAGGCCCGTATTTTGATGCTTTCGGCCAGGAATCTTTTAAACCCGAAAGATGGACGTCCTGTAGTAACCCCTACCCAGGATATGGTCTTGGGAATTTTCTATCTCACTGTTGAAAAGGAAGGAGCCAAGGGCGAGGGGAACTTCTACAAAGATTTCTACGAGGCGATTATGGCTTACCATCACGGGTTTGTGGAGTTGCAGGCCCGTATTATCGTCGACGCCTCCGCTTGTCCCAAGCCCAATTTGCAAATAGACGGAGGAGAAGGCCACAGGAAATTTATAATCACCACTCCTGGGAAAATAATTTTTAATGAGATTTTTCCGGAAGATTTTCTTTATATTAATGTTGCCCGCAAGGAAAATTTTTTAGAGGAAGATTATTTCTATTACAATCCGGATATCAGCCTCGGCCAGATTCAAAAAAAATTGCGGGAACTGCCCTTGAATGATCCGATTAAAAAAGATCTGCTGGTCTATCTGATCGCTCTTTGTTATCGCAAGTACGGCAGCACAAAAACAACTGAGATCCTGGATAAAATCAAAAAACTCGGTTTTAAATATGCCACAAAAGCCGGCGTAACGATTGGCCTGGATGATATTGTTGTACCCGGTGCCAAGCAGGAGACCCTTTCTCAAGCGGATCAGCAGGTAGAAGAAATCGAAAAACAGTACCGCCGCGGCTTCATCACCGCTGATGAACGCTATGACCGGATTATCGATATTTGCCATAAAGCCAAGGATAAAATCACTGTTGCCCTGATGGAGGGGTTTAATAGTTTCAACCCCATCTATATGATGTCGCAGTCCGGAGCGCGCGGCAATGAATCCCAGATTACGCAGTTGGCAGGGATTCGGGGGCTGATGGCTGACCCTACCGGGCGCATCATTGACCTCCCGATCAAGGCGAATTTCCGTGAGGGTCTTACCGTGCTGGAATACTTCATTTCGACCCACGGAGCACGTAAAGGCCTGGCTGATACAGCCTTAAAAACGGCTGACTCCGGCTATTTGACCCGCCGCCTGGTCGATGTGGTGCAGGATGTAATTATCCGGGATCAGGATTGTGGCACAATGCAGGGTATTACGGTCCAGGAGCTGAAGGATGGCGATGATATTATCGAGGATCTTGCAGAGCGTATTACCGGGCGTTTTTCTCTGGAGGACATTAAGCACCCGGAAAGCGGGGAAGTTTTGGTCCGCAGGGAAGAGCTCATTGATGAAGATCTGGCGGTAAAGGTTATGCAGGCTGGAATCAGCGAGGTTAAAATCCGTTCCGCCATTACCTGCAAATCACGTTACGGGGTTTGTATCAAATGTTATGGCCGTAACCTGGCCACGGGGCAGTTGGTAGATGTAGGCGAACCGGTAGGCATAATTGCTGCGCAGTCTATCGGGGAACCGGGAACACAGTTGACTATGCGTACCTTTCATACCGGGGGTGTGGCCGGCGATGATATCACGCAGGGCTTGCCGCGGGTAGAGGAGCTTTTTGAGGCGCGCAAACCAAAAGGGCAGTCGCTGATCAGTGAGATCTCCGGGAAGGTTGAATTTCGCGAGACACGTAGCAGGCGGGAAATCCGGGTTTACTCTCCGCATGGTGAAATCCGGACTTACACAGTGCCTTACGGTGCCCGCTTGAAGATAAAAGACGGTGAAGTTGTGGAGGCCGGTGAAGAGCTGACAGAAGGTTCGATTAACCCCCATGATTATTTAAAAGTAAAAGGAATCCGGGATGTCCAGCAGTACTTGATTCATGAGGTGCAGAGGGTCTACCGCTTACAGGGTGTTGATATCAATGACAAGCATATTGAAGTGATTATCCGCCAGATGTTGAAAAAAGTTAAAATCGAGGATGCCGGAGATACGGAGCTGTTACCCGGAAGTTTAGAGGACAATTTTACTGTGGAGGAAGTTAACCGGAAAATAGTGGAAAACGGGGGCCGGCCTGCTGTGGGGCGACCGGTTCTACTGGGTATTACTAAGGCTTCTCTCGCTACAGATTCGTTTCTTTCCGCTGCTTCCTTCCAGGAAACGACCAGGGTTCTAACTGATGCTTCGATTAAAGGGAAAGTTGACCCGCTGCTGGGGTTAAAAGAAAACGTGATTATCGGCAAATTGATTCCAGCCGGCACGGGCATGTCCCGTTACCGGAACATTAAGGTTATACCGTGCCAGGAGGAAGGGAAAGAACAACTGCCCGAGGAGCTGGAAACAGTTTCAGAGGAAGGGAAGGAAAAAGAAGCGGCAGTTGTTTCCGCAGATGCAGTGGAAACTCCGGTGGAAACAGTTGGTTCTACCGCTGAACCGGGGGAAGAAATTGAAACTGAAGCCGTAGCAGGGGATGTGCCGGAGGGGGAGCCGAAAGTGGCTGCTGCTTCGGATGAAACACCGGCCAAGTTTCAAGATGTCGCCGGGTCTAGCAGTTAAAGATAACTGTTTTTGCGTCTGTTGCTAAAAGTCTGTTGTTCAAAGGTAGGAGCCAGGATTTAAAGAATTGCCCAGGGGAAGAGGCTGACTTTGGTCTAAACAGACCTTGAGAAATATGGCCGCCTTTTCCCCTCTTTTGGGTAATGATGCTTATGCCGGTTTTTCTACGCAAGAAGCGTAAAATATAATTGACAATTGTTTCTGGCGGTGCTAAAATAGCGGAGTGTGCTTCTTTTAGACTAAATTCTCGATGAATATACAGGAGAGGAGTTGTCTGCAAGTGGGACTGGAGAAGGTTAAAAAGGCCGGCAAGATTGTTGTCGGAACACGCCAAACTGCAAAAATGATTGAAAACAACTCCGCCCGGGAAGTATACCTAGCCAGGGATGCCGAAGAAAGGATTGTTTTGCCGATCATCCAAGCTTGCAAGGAAAAGGGTTTACCCGTTTATTATGTAGAGACCATGGCTGAACTCGGCAAAGCTTGCCAAATAAAGGTGGGGGCTGCCATGTGCGCGATTCTTGAAAAATAACCTTCGTGAGGAAGGAGGTGTAGCTGGTGCCGACCTTAAGTCAATTGATTCGCAAAAGCAGAAAACGAATTGTTAAAAAATCCAATGCGCCGGCACTGGAAGGTTCTCCGCAAAAAAGAGGGGTTTGCACGCGGGTTTCCACGACTACTCCCAAAAAACCCAACTCCGCTCTGCGTAAAATTGCACGTATACGGTTAACCAATGGTATAGAAGTTACAGCCTATATACCGGGTATCGGGCACAATCTTCAGGAACACTCCGTTGTCCTGGTCAGGGGCGGGCGTGTAAAGGATCTTCCCGGAGTAAGATACCATCTGATTAGAGGGGCGTTGGATGCTGCCGGTGTAGGTGATAGAAAGAAAGGCCGTTCTAAATACGGGGTAAAAAAACCCAAGGAATAATTTTTAACGGTACATTTAATCCGGACTTATTATACTGTGAGGAGGGATGTTCTTGCCCAGAAAAGGCCCTGTCCCTAAAAGACAAGTTGCAGCTGATCCGGTGTATAATCATCAACTGATTAGCAAATTTATCAATAAGCTGATGTATGACGGCAAAAAAGGCACGGCCCAGTCTATTTTTTATCAGGCAATGGAGATCATTAGAGAAAAGACCGGAAAGGAACCGTTAGAGGTTTTTGAAACGGCCATGCGTAATGCCTCGCCTGTTTTAGAGGTTAAGCCGCGGCGTGTGGGCGGTGCCACCTACCAGGTTCCGGTCGAGGTTAATGCTCACCGTAAGGTTATTTTGGCCATTAGGTGGCTGGTGAACAATACCCGCGCCCGAGGAGAAAAAACCATGGCTCAGAGACTCGCGGGTGAATTAATGGATACGGCCAATAATACGGGTAATACGATCAAGAAAAAAGAGGATACACATAAAATGGCTGAAAGCAATAAGGCTTTTGCCCATTACCGCTGGTAAAATGTTTTTTGTCTTCAGGCGACATGGAGGAGAAAGGTTTTATGGATTTGGCTCAAACAAGAAATATCGGTATTATCGCTCATATTGATGCCGGAAAGACTACGACTACAGAGCGTATTCTTTTTTATACCGGGAGAGTTCACAAACTCGGTGAGGTACACGATGGTGCCGCCACCATGGATTGGATGGTACAGGAGCAGGAGAGAGGTATTACTATTACCTCCGCAGCGACTACTTGTTCCTGGCAAGGGGCACGCATTAATATAATAGATACACCAGGACACGTGGACTTTACTGTGGAAGTGGAGCGCTCTTTAAGGGTGCTCGATGGAGCCATTGGCATTTTTTGTGCAAAGGATGGCGTCGAACCGCAGTCGGAGACGGTCTGGCGCCAAGCTGACAAGTACAGTGTGCCACGCATGGCTTATGTCAATAAAATGGATACGGCCGGCGCTGATTTTTTCAATGTACTGCGCATGATGCGCGCCAAGCTGAAAGCTAACGTTCTTCCTATTCAACTGCCGGTCGGTGTGGAAGATGGTTTTCGCGGCGTAATTGATTTGATCCGCAACAAAGCGCTCATTTTTCTGGATGACTTGGGGACACATCTTGAAGAAACAGAGGTGCCGGCGGATATGCGCGAACTGGCACGCCACTACCGGGATAGAATGATCGAAGCCCTGGCGGATGTCCATGAAAAGGTTATGGAAAAATATCTTGAGGGTCAGGAAATTACTGAGGAAGAAATTCATCAAGCTCTCCGTCAGGCCACGATTCATCATAACTTTGTTCCCGTACTTTGCGGGTCTTCGTACCGTAACAAAGGGGTCCAGCCCTTGTTGGATGCGGTGGTCCGTTATCTTCCTTCCCCTTTGGATATTCCCCCGATGAAGGGGACCAGCCCGCACAGCGGGAAAAACATTGACCGCCGGACGGACATCCAGGAGCCTTTTACGGCCCTTGCTTTTAAGGTGATGAGTGATCCTTATGTGGGCAAACTTACTTTTTTCCGTATTTACTCCGGTGTACTTGATGAGGGTTCCCATATCTATAATCCCGTCAAGGGGACGAAAGAACGCGTCGGGCGCATTTTGAGGATGCACGCCAATCACAGGGAAGAGTTAAAAAGGGCTATGGCCGGAGACATCGTGGCCGCCGTAGGTTTAAAGAAAACGACTACGGGGGATACCCTTTGCAGCGAAGATGAACCTATTATTCTCGAAAACATCAGGTTCCCGGAACCGGTTATCTCCGTGGCTATTGAGCCCAAGACGAAAGTGGACCAGGAGAAGATGTCCCTTTCCTTGCGCAAACTTGCCGAGGAGGACCCCACTTTCCAGGCTTCCACGGACGAAGAAACAGGTCAGACGATTATTGCCGGAATGGGGGAGTTGCACCTCGAAATTATCATTGATCGTCTCCTGCGGGAATTCAAGCTGGGAGCCAATGTCGGGCGGCCCCAAGTCGCTTACAAGGAAACGATTTTAAGCAGCGCCCGCAGTGAAGGAAAATTTATCCGGCAATCAGGGGGACGGGGGCAGTACGGTCATGTGCTTCTGGAAATTGAGCCCTTGGCCAGAGGCAGCGGTTTTGTTTTTGAAAACAGGATTGCCGGCGGTGTTATTCCTAAAGAGTATATACCGGCCATTGAGGAAGGTGTGAAGGAGTCACTGGCCAGCGGTATTCTGGCCGGCT
>MTKW01002122.1_pt1 | contig 10748 bp, 10 predicted proteins | sample 1042761 | NCBI WGS metagenome assembly MTKW01 (sample SAMN06205366, study PRJNA360243) | anaerobic digester metagenome | biome: Wastewater treatment plant; feature: Anaerobic digester sludge; material: sludge; isolation source: anaerobic digester fed with sludge from wastewater treatment plant ...
GTAAGATAGTCTACAAGCCTATCCAGTTCACCTGGCTCTTTCGCCACGCGCTTTGCAAAGATGAGGAAATCTGGGATTTGGCGCCTGCGCATATAATTTAGCAGCCTGCGATACATTTGCTTGCTCTTGTAATTACTAAGGTTTATTCCTGTTAGTTCTGTTACCTTTCTGCAAAAATACGCATACTCTGCATTCCGGGTGTAATGGTTTGCATCTTTTGTCTCTGAATTGCTTTCCATAACTTTGACCATATCTCTTGCCATGTCTCTTACCATAACTTACTGTCCCCGTTTCTCCTGCTCTTTGCAAAACTCATTAATCTTCGCTGCAATGTCGTCAAGAGCAACGAAAGTTTTCGTTGCACCGGCTTCATAACATGCCCGTGGCATTCCCCATATGACCGATGTGTCTCTATCCTGGCAGATGACTGTAGCACCGGCTTTTCTGGCTGTCCAAGCTCCTCTGGCGCCGTCAAACCCCATTCCTGTAAGAATCACCACCATTAACCGTGGCCCGAACAAAGGGCCTGCGTCAAAAAGAGTGACGTCAACAGATGGGCGTACTCCGTGAACAGGAGTGCCCTCATCGAGGTACGCATGATAGGACTGGTACTCACCGCAAGTTGACCGGTCAAGGCGCAGATGATACCCTCCCCTGGCTACAAGGACAAGGCCAGGCTCAAGAATATCCTCCTGACCTGCTTCCCTTACTCTTATGGGTGAAAGGGCATCAAGCCGCTGTGCCAAAGATGCTGTAAATCCTTTCGGCATGTGCTGGCACACTATTACTGCTCCGTGGAGCTCTCTTGACAGGTTAGGCACGATTTCTTCCAGTGCCTGAGGGCCGCCTGTAGATGAACCAATAACGACCAGTGACTCTACAGGTGCCTTACCTGTGAATACTTTTCGGTTCTTGGCCCGTTGCCTCTCGTGGCGGTGCATAGGCTCTTGTATTCGCAACCTTGCCTTAGAAGCCTGAATCACCTTCTGGCGCAGCTCAGCACCTATATCAATAACAGACACCTTGGAAGCAGGCTTAGGCACAAAGTCTACTGCACCCATTGACAAAGCGTTAATGGTAACCTGGGATCCGCGCTGGGTGAGTGANNAGCCTCGGCATTTCAACGTCGAGCACCAGTACATCAGGATTGAGTGATATGCACTTTGCCACTGCCTCTACACCGTCTCTGGCATCGTCTATTACTGTAATGTCCTGGTGGATCTCCAGCATTTGCCTGAGCATTCGCCTCATATAGAGTGAGTCATCAGCAATTAACACTCTGACTTTAGCGGAGTCATCCTTATTTTCTATTGCAGGCATTGTTTCTTCACTGCTTCCAAGAGCCGGTCTGGCTGAAAAGGTTTTACTATGAAGTCTCTGGCCCCTGCTTTGAGGGCTTCCAGTACCATGCTTTTCTGCCCTAACGCAGTGACCATTATCACCTTAACGTCAGGATCGTTTTCTCTCATTTGTTTGAGTGCCTCAATACCGTCAAGCACGGGCATGGTAATGTCCATAAGTACCACATCAGGCTTCTCTTCAGTATGCATCTTGACGGCTTCAGCCCCGTTAGATGCTTGCACAACCTGATACCCGTCCTCCGTAAGTAACCGGGAGGTCTTGTTTCGCATAAACATGGCATCATCTACTACAAGAATCTTTGGCACCGCTTATCACTCCTTCAGTCAGAGTTCTATTTCACTATGATGTATGGTAGACACTGTAACTTTCCCTGAACCTATGTAGAGGCGAACAGTCCTTCCATGATTTCCGCCTGTATCTTTGCCTGCAATTCTGATTCGCTCTTTGATAAGAGTGCTCTCGACTACTTGCGAATTTAGGGAACCGATATCGCCGAAAGGCGGTGATAAGCCCTTGATTACACTGGCACCACCTGCAATAGCGGCTGCAAGATTCTCTCGCCTGCACCCTAGCCCCAGCATTCTGGCTACAAGGTATTTGACTGCAGCCTCTCCGTATTTGCCGGGCGGTTCGCCATTGCCACCCGGAACCGGGGCCGGCCTCGTCCTACGGACATGAGTTTCTATTCCGTCGCCTAGTTCTATGCCGTCGCCTGGCTCTATTCCACCACCAAAGGAGAGAGGGCCTGCCGCCTCGTGGCTCTTACCCAAAGGTTCCCTGTTTGCGGCTGCCCTGGAATAAGGCAAGAATACATGGGCCATGCCACCAACCCTGTATTCTGGATCCCATAAAACTACGCCTACGCATGAACCCAGTGAATAGGCAACAAGGGCTTCTGTTTCGTCTTGAGAAAACTTGATTTCTGAAAGCCCTACCTGGATACACCTAAGGCCCATCTGCATCTCCATCCTAGCAACTGCTGCTTATATTCAAGCCCTTTCCTGGCAGCAAAGCTATTTCGAAAACAGCTTCTCCGCCGTCAAGGGAAAACCTGACATTTGCCACAGGAACCATGCCCGAATCAAAATAGGATACTGCCGCGGCAGATTCTAGAATTGCCCCTGCCATTTCTCTAATTATCAGAGGAGGAGACGGCCTGATAATCATGCCTGCCCGGTCTGCAATAGCGTCCAAGAACGAACATCCTACTATGTTAGCAACTTCCGATACAATTGACTCCTCAAGATCTGGGTTCAGCACGAAATCCAGGCTGCCAAGAACTTTCGGAGCAAGAAATGATATTACCTGGCTTGCAGAATCCGGCCTAAATAGTACGATAAGTTGCCCTGCCATATCTCCTGTAAAGGACACCCATGAACTTAGAACAATTTCGTCAGAATGGAGTGATAGCATGGGCAGGCCCACCACATCTGCACAACTTGTAATCTGCCAATCTACCTTTAGTTCCCTTCCTGTGAGCACAGCCAAAGTATTTCTTGAGTTCTCGACACCAAGTTTCGCACACTCTTCAAAGAAAACCCTATCCACCTTAGCTCCTCCTTAGATGAACCGGAGTTATCATCACAACAGGCGGTTTATGTCCAGAATTACTGCAGGATCACCTTGGGCGAGAATTGTTGCACCTGAAACGCCTTTCAAACGTGATAAAATCTTTCCCATATCCTTTACAACGATTTCTTCCTCCCCTACTAAATCATCTACACCCAGAGCCAGGGGTTCGTCGTTGCTCCTGGTGAGAACTGCATACCGGAAACCATTTGCTGACCATGGATCTTCGCGCAATGAGCCTTCCAGGGAAACAAGGGGAAAAACCTTACCCCTGACGGTTAATGCGGCCCTGCCCCTTATTGTCTTGACCTCTTCTTCTCTGACCGCCAATACTTCTTCAACCAGCGACGTTGGTATGGCATAAATCGAGTTCGAGCACTTCACAAGTAGGGCACGCATAATAGCGAGGGTTAGAGGTAATCTCAAGGTGACAGAGGTTCCCAGGCCCACCTGGCTTCTGACTTCAATGTGGCCGCTGATTCGTTCAAGGTTGGCCCTTACAACGTCCATACCTACACCTCTGCCTGAAACCTGTGTAGCCACCTGGGATGTAGAGAAGCCCGGCATGAAAATCAACTCCATAGCTTCCCTTTCAGAAAGTTTGGCTGCTGCATCGGCGGTAATGAGCCCTTTTCTTATTGCAGATCTCTTTACGTTTTCTGCGTCTATTCCTGAACCATCATCTGTAACCCGGACAAGGACCTGGTTCTCTTCATGCCAGGCCGAAAGGGATACCTTGCCCCTTTCCGGTTTGCCCCGGGCTTTTCTTTCGTCCGGGGTTTCAATTCCATGATCAACTGCGTTCCTAAGTATGTGAATCAAAGGATCATCTATGGCTTCCAGGACAGTCCGGTCGAGTTCAGTATTTTCGCCATGTATCTCCAGGTCAATATGCTTTCCGCAACGATTGGCAAGATCCCGTATCATCCTGGGAAACTTGGTGAAAATGTTTTTCAAGGGAAGGAGTCTTGCTCTCATGATACCTTCCTGCAGTTCCTGGGATATTCTTTGGAGGTGAGATGCCAGGGCTGCGACTTCATTGCCAATAACAGATGTCTCACCGGCTACCAGCAGTTTAGAGGCTATCTGAGTAAGCCTGGTCCTGTCGATGACCAGTTCCCCAACCATGTTCAAGAGAAAGTCAAGAAGGTCTACATCTACCCTTACGGTCCTGCCAATGCTGGTCCTTCTTACAGATACATTTGATTGGCCTGAGCCGTTAGTCTCTCTTTGGGTTTCGCGGCCACCGGCTTCAGCGGTTCCACCTGTTTCAGCGGGCCCAGCGGATGCAACGTTCCCGCTGCCCCCACCCGGCCTGGCTCGCCCGGTCCCTCCGGCTTCAGCCGTACCAGTACTCCCACCGGCTAGGCCGGCTCCATTACCTTCCTGCCAAAGATCTAGGGAGTAAGGAGTAATATAAGATTGAACTACATCCTGGACTGAATCGGCAACTCTCTTTGCAGCCATACCGTCGTCAGTGGATACCAGATAAATGGCTATTACATCATGCACCTTGTCTACTTCCACATCTTCAATAGAAGGCTCTGACCCGATTACATCGGATTCTTCAGCCACAAGGGTAAGGACCTGGTAGCATCTTACTGACAGAAGATCCGCATCAGGCCTGAATCTGACTGTGAGTTTATGAACCGGCCTTCCCTCTGACAGGCATTCCTCAATCTGCCTTGTCAACGGGCTGGTCAGGCCATAGTCCTTTGGGGTACCTTGACGATAATTTTGGTGGATGCCTGGATGCTCGCGCTGGTGGGTGTCCAAATGCTCGTGCTGGGAATTGCCTCGAAAATCATCCTCGTGGATGCCTAAACACTCGTCCTGGTAGATGCCTTGGCGATCATCTTGATGGGTGCCGCCGGCGCCCCGGCGAATCTTGTCGACTATCTCACCTGCAGGCGGCCTTTCCCCCTGGCCTTCGAGAGCGCCTTTCCATTCCTCAAGCCAATCCAGAACCAAGAACAGTACATCAACCATTGCCGGCGTCAATTCTTGTGCTCCTGAGCGAACCTGGTCTAGAATGCTCTCCATAAGGTGGGTTACTTCCACACCATCTTGGAAGCCCAGGGTGGCAGCCCCTCCTTTTATGGTATGCATTGCCCTGAAGACTTCCTGAATGAGTTCAGTGTCAGACGGGGATTTTTCGAGCTCTACCAGATTCTCTTCGGTATTTGCAAGAAGTTCTCCCACTTCCTCAAGAAATATCTGAAGGTCTTCCTTGAACTCGCCTGAATCTCTTTCCTTCATGGCGGCCCACTCACTTAACCACTGCAGATGCCAGGTCCACTTCCTGAAGTGCCCTGTTCTCGGCATCTGAGATAATCCTGGTGAGGTCCAAGAGCACAATCAGGGAATCGTCTACCTTGGCAATCCCCTTTATGTACTCGATCTGGTCTCCGGTTATGACGGCCGCAGGCGGCTCAATGGAGTCTTGGGCTATTCTGAGTACCGAAGATACAGAATCAACAATTACACCGATACTCTCGCCCCCGGATTCGGTAAGGACTATTTTCTGGGCGGGATTCGGTTCCTTTTTCTCGAACCCGAAGTGCTTTCTAAGATCAAGAACCGGAATAACCTTGCCCCTAAGGTTGATAATGCCTTCTACAAATTCGGGAGCTCTTGGGACTGGCACGATTTTTTGAATAGGGATGATCTCTCTTACCTGACCTATGTCTACCCCGTATGTTTCCTGCCCAAGGGAAAACGCGACAATCTGCCTCTCCTTGTTAGTTGCAGCGTCTCGTGTGGATGACGTTTCATTTCCAGACATAAAATCCCCCCTGCCTTCTAATGATGTATCGAAAGTAGTTCAGGGGGAGTTGAGCATCTGATATTGCCAAGGGCTAATTGACTGCTCGGCCGGCCGGGTAATTGACCAACAAGCTAGTTGAAGATTGACTAATTGTTCAATCGGCTAATCAGCCAATCGGCCAACGGGCTAATCGGTTCTGAGAGTTGCATCTATCGCTTCCCATATATCTTCAGTCTCAAAACCGCGGCGCCAGGCGGCAATACCTGCCAGGCCGTATCCGTTTGCAAGTTCCACCCGCTTTTTCATAGACCCGGTATCCTCGAGCCATACTCGGTATGTCTCATTGCCTATCTTCTTCTCTGCGTACAAAAGCCCTGTATCAGGCTGGTATTTCGGTGTCACGTTCTCGTCTCTGAGCCAGGCAGCTATGCCTTCCATACCCAGAGCCCTGGCACTTACCTTAACTCCTCCGTTGTCCGGAGTCTCTTTCCAAAGTCGAGTATAAAACGGGACTCCCAAAACCAGCTTGTCTCTGGGGACTTCTTCAAGGGTTTTCTTGATTGTCCATTCGGCCCATGGAATAGTCGAAACGGGCCCTGAGACTTTGGAGCCATGAGGGTACTGATCATATGCCATGAGCATGACGTAATCTACTACCTGAGACAGCTTTTCTCTCTCCAAGAACATAGACCAGTTTGGGCTGGTGGACTTCACTGTGATATCTATTGAGACAGTAAGGCCTTGTCCGTGCAGCAAAGGGGTCATTTCTCGGACAAATTGGGTGAGATAGGGGCCATCTGCAAGATTGACGTTCTCGAAATCAATGTTTATGCCATCCAGCTTGTAGATCTTTGCGTATATGAGAAGTTGGGAAATGACCTGGTCTCTCAAGTCAGAATCTCTTAGCACCACAGATGTTCTTTCCGGATCGAATGAATTTGAAAATAATCCCCAGACCTGATAACCCTTGGAATGGGCCCAATTTACATAACGCATATCAGCCCGGTTCTCCAGTTCACCGGGAGTCGCTGCAAGGTGGAACCATGTTGGCGAAAGTACGTTTAACCCGGGCATATCGACGAAATTTGATGGGTCAGGTGTTATCCTGTCAACCTGTTCCCAGGCCAGAACGACCTTGTTGCCTTGCAGGGGGCTAGGAACATACGCAGGGGGTTCTTCCACGACTGGGGGCTCTTCGCCCATGTCTGTAACATGCTTCTTGGACACAAAACCGCAGAATCCGCCGCTGGTCTCCACTTTCAACCACCGCCCTGCTTCACCGTAGATGACTACCCGATCTCCTACGGAAAGTAATTCGATTCTCTTTGATAGGAATGACGCTCCGACTCTCAGAATGCTATCTGTATTCAGCTTACCCATCTTATTGGGAGTGTCCAGTCTTCTTACCAGGAATGTCCCGGCTTCTTCATTGCATGCCGTTGATACCGGATACAGAGTCTCGAGAGTGCTTGCAGGCACATAAGGTTGCTTTCCTTCTAAAATGACAGGAAACTGAAGGCTTACCTGATGCTGATTGACATATGCCGTCAGAGAGTCTTTGCTCAGTTTGACTACTTTGTCTTTGGTAGTCACTACCATCAAGCCAGCCTCATCCCAGAACACATCAGGGTCAAGTTTGCTTTGTATAAACTTGAGAGGCACATAGGCTTCGCTGTTTTCGACTACTACCGGGAACTTGTGGGTCTCGCCGCGATAGACCAGGTTAGGACGGCTACCGGGTGGACGTTCAGCCCACTGGAACGACGGGTATATTATGACGGAAGCACTGATGAGCAGCAGTAATACTGATGCAATCAGGAGGCTGAACCGTGGGCTCGGGCCTTTGCCTGGGCCGATGCTTGGACCTGGGCTTGCTCCGTGCCCTGTGCCGGGACCGGAGCCTGGGCCTGAGCCGGTGCTTGGGCCTGGGCTTCCGTGCCCTATGCCGGGACCGGCGCCTGGAATTGAGCCCGTGCTTGGGCCTGGGCTTCCGTGCCCTATGCCGGGACCGGCGCCTGGAATTGAGCCCGTGCCTTCACCGGGCATTGACCCTGGTCCTGTTCCGAACCTTGGGCGCAAGCCTGTTTTCCTGGCTCGTCTAGGCGGAAAACTTGTCCCAGGCGGAATACTCATTCTCAGGGTGATCTCTGACAACAATATCAATCCTTCTTCTTTGGGATTTTGACTATTTCGACGTAGAGGACGCTGGTATCCTGCTTGTTTGTCAGTTTGATTATGGTTTTGAAGGTACGAGTTGGAATTTGGGTGTGGAGGGCGCTAGGGCTAAGCCATTTGCCACATACATTGTTTTGATGTACCTGTTAGNNGCCCGGGCAAATCCATTTGACCAGTAGTAAATTTCGTAGATACCTGTAATCCAGGATTCCAGTTTGGGCAAAACCGTTCTGTCCATAACACGTTCCTCAATTACCTGTAAACCAGAATATCAACCTGTACAAAGCAGGTCAGCTGGTAATATATTTCTCTGGCACTCGTAAGCCAGAGTTACAACCACGCCGAAATTGTTCAACCCTTGATATATTCCTCATGTACCTGCAAACAAAAATGCCAATCTACGCAAGACCATTCAACCGGCAACACATTTCTCTGATACCAGTAGACCAAAGTTACGACTACGACGAAATTGTTCCTCTCATAATACCTTTAATCATATATCTGTAAGCTAGAATGCCAGGCTCACAAAAATGTTCAAATGGTAATTCATCTGCCTGATAAACCGAAAACCAGCGTTATGACTCCGGAGAAATGTTCAATCAATGACACTTTTCTCTGATACCGTTAAACCAGGGTTACAACTGCGTCAAAACCGTACAGCCCGCAACATATTCGTCTGATACCTGCAAACTGGAAAGAATGACAACCAGTCTAGAGCGTTCGGTTCCAGCAAATCCATTGATACTCTTTAGCCCATTTAAGGAGGAGTGCTAATCATATAACGGACATGTTCAAATCTGGGGTTGACATCGCGTGCCAATTTATGGATAATCGACCTACTGTATGGTGGCTTTTGGCTAAATAGGTCAAAGTGAATCAAACCGTGTCGGCATAGGGCGGGTGGCGGGTTCACCCACATGAAACTTATCTAGACAGTCAAAGGAGGTACTCATGAAACACTCCGCACTTATTCCCAAAATGCTGTTGGAAGACAGACTTATCCCCTCGACCGCAAAACTGCTGTATGTAATAATTCAGATTTTCCATCCAACCTCAATGACAAACTTGGCCAGAATATCTGGACTCAGCCGGCCCCTAATCTCACACCACTGCAGTACTCTTGCCCAACATGGATGGATCATCAAGATCAAAGAAGGCAGCAAGATTGCACCTTTTCCGGTCATACCTCATCCCATTCAAGAGCAAATGGTTAAAGACTTGTACGCCGGTTACAGCGCTAGTCCCCACAAGGGTGAGTACCTGACAAAAGTATGGCTCAGTCACCTGATACTTACTGAAGATTATGTTGACAATGCCAGGCCTCCTTTCCTCCAGAATCCGATAACCGGCGAACTAATGGAACTTGATAGGTTCATGCCGTCTCTCGGTGCCGGAGTCGAACACCACGGGCCTCAACATTTCGCCCCCACCAACGCGTTTTCGGACACAACCCAGTTCAAGGAAAGGAGAGCACGGGATCTGATGAAGCGCTCATTGTGCGAAGAAAACAACATCAGGCTGATAGTCATCACAACAGAAGATCTTAGCCTCGACGGGATCTTGAGAAAACTTCCAAAGGACTTCCCTATTCGGCGAGTCGATGCGGACGGGCCCTATATCAAGGCGCTAGAGAATCTGTCGGCAGAGTACAGAGCAGGGCTGACCAGAGCCATGGCCAGGGAAACCCGGGAGCGGGAGAATCGCAACCGGCCCCGCCAATCCAGGGCTTGAGTCTGAACGATCTTCAAGCAAATCACAGATACAACAGACAAAGGGCAGATGGCTGCGCCATGTACACACGATACACGGTGTAGGAAGTCAGGACCTGGCAGGATTGAACCCATGCACCGTCGTTCATAGCAGCGTCGAGCGGCCCATCGATCTCCATAGACCGCAAGGTACCGAAATACTGAGGCAAAATGCCAGGGGAGTATGTCGGGTTAATAAAACTGGTCACGAGAATGCTGTAGGCACGACCGCAAATTCCCTAGGTCGACGCTTGCCCTTTCGAGGAGCCATACACCTTCAGAATCTGCTCAGCGTAATCTCGCATGCTCTCGCGAAGCGGGCCGGGCTCAACCACTTCTACGGCATTTCCAAGTCCCAAGAGAATACGCCTAGCCGCTTCCAGCGATTCAAACTTCACCTCGACGGTGGTCCGGCCATCTGTGCCGGCACCTAAGAAGCAAGCGGAACTGGCTCGCTGGCCCATATAAATCGAGAGCACGCCGAGAATGTCAGGCTTCACCAAGAGAGTCACCGGATAGAGTGACTGATCCTGTTCATACCGGACGCAGTAGTCTGTCCAGAAACTAGGTAGGTCGAAACCCTCTGGGCGCTGAAACACTTCGTCCAAAACATCAACATCCGATAGCTGAGATATGCGGTACACTCTCAACTTGCCGTTCACCCTGCTGACAAGATGCCAAATTCCACCTTTGGCTACTAGGCCAAGAGGGTCGAGTTTCATGCGTACGCTGAACCGATGCATCATCTCGCATCGACACGTGATGCTCCTGTTGTTCCAGACTGCGTCGCGCAACGCTCTCAATTGAGGCACTGCCTCATCACCGTGAAACCACCATGTTGAGTCTACATACACTCGCTGTCTGGCATCATCCTGTTCTTCCCATCGTCCAGCAGGGAGAGCGGCATAGAGTTTCAGTAGCGCAGCTTTGAGATCCTGCGCTACCCCAAGCTGATCCAGAGGCCCTGGAATGCTGATCATAAAGAGTGCCATGAGTTCCGCCTTGTTGAGTCCGGTGAGGTCTGTTCGGTAGGTGTCCAGGAGCCCGAACCCTCCCCCCGGCCCCGACTCGGAGTAGATAGGCACTCCCGCCATGCTCAAAGCCTCAATGTCTCTGTAGATCGTTCG
>MTKW01019376.1_pt1 | contig 10746 bp, 7 predicted proteins | sample 1042761 | NCBI WGS metagenome assembly MTKW01 (sample SAMN06205366, study PRJNA360243) | anaerobic digester metagenome | biome: Wastewater treatment plant; feature: Anaerobic digester sludge; material: sludge; isolation source: anaerobic digester fed with sludge from wastewater treatment plant ...
ACCATGGCCCGCGAACTGACACCCTATTGGACCCGTTCCCACTCCATCTGGCTGACCGCAACCATCGCCCTGTCGGGTTTCCATTACATGATTCTCAACCGCAGCCTGACGGCGCTTTTAAGTGGTGAAGGTCCAAAGCTGAGCCTGGGGGAGGCCCTGCTTTCCTGGATCTCAGGATCGGTATTCATGGCCCTGATTCTCATTCTTTTTACCCTGACCCTTTGGCTCCTCGCCCGCTTCCTTTACAGGCAGGGCGGTCTGCCCTTCCTTCACACGCTTGCGGCTGGAAGAGTCTCATGGAAATACCTGACCTTGTTTTTGCTCCTGGCCCTGCCCTCCCTTTTTACCAGGGCATCCGTCTACGGCCTGGTCCTGGTTCTGATGGGACTCGTTTTCGCTGTCATGGTTCATGCCAGACAAGTCGCTTCCCTGACCCGGCTCGACGAAAACAGAAGCTGGCAGCTGTCCTACCTGGCCATCATCATCTTCGCCGGCATCCTCTCCTCTGTGACCAGCATGGTCCAGATGCTCAAACTGGTGCGTTAGGCCGTCAACCCTTCCTTGCAAAACTGCTATAATTGGGAGCGCTGATTGTGGAGGGGACTTGATTCGCCGTGCTGAAAAAACTAAAAAGACAATACCGATGGCTGCTTGAAAAATACCGGCGCGAATACCTGATCGCCTTCGCTTGCGTCTCCATCAATTACCTGGTTTCCGTACTGCCCCCCTGGTTCGCGGGCCGGGCCGCCGACCAGATCTTTAGTTCCAGCCTGACCCTGGGAGGGCTCCTGGCCCAAGTCGCCCTCATGCTGACGGTGACTTTGCTTGCCTACATTTCCGGCTATTTCTGGTCCTACTACCTGATCAAGGCCTACGACGTGACAGAATTGATGGCGCGCCAAAGGACTTTTTCAAAACTGCTCAACCAGAACGCCCCTTTTTTTCTAGCCCAGTCAACAGGGAGCCTGATGGGAAAATCGACCAACGACGTCTCTTCCATCGCCGAGATGGCAGGATTCGGCATGATGATGCTTTTCGATTCAACCCTTTACCAGCTGGTGATTCTTGCTATCATGGCCATCAACGGCTCCTGGCAGCTGACCCTGCTGACCTTCCTGCCCTATCCGCTTCTCATCTTCTTCTCCAGCAAGGTGGGCAACCGGATTTATTCGGAATATGACCTGGCCCAGCAGGCTTTTGACGACATCAACGACCATGTCCTTGAAAACATTCAGGGAATCCGGGTCATCCGGGCTTTTGTCATGGAAGATCAGGAGAAGGCGCTTTTCGCGGAGCGGACGGGTCATCTCTTCAGGCAGAACATGAGAGTGGCCAGGCTGGACGCCCTCTTCATGCCGGCATCACGGCTGATCCAGGGCAGTTCCTTTATGATTGCGCTCCTGGTGGGAGCCAGGCTGATCGGCACGGGAACCATCACCATTGGCCAGCTCATGTCCCATGTCTTCTACCTGGGCATGCTGGCCTGGCCCATGATCGCCATGGGGGAGTTCATCAATATCTCCCAGCAGGCAACGGCCTCCATGGACCGGGTTCAGGAGATCTGGGACTGGCGGGAGGAAATAGCGGACCCCCCCGATGCCATCCCTTGTGAATCGATCGGCGACATCACCTTCGACCGCTTTTCTTTTTGCTGGCCCGGCCAGACCAAACCCATCCTGAAAGACCTGTCCTTCACCATCCGCCGGGGTATGACCGTGGGCGTTGTCGGCCGGGTCGGATCGGGAAAAACAGCTCTTTTGAAGCAAATCCTGCGTTTCTACCCCCAGGAAGCTGACCTGCCTTCCGTGAACATCGACCCCTCGCTTCCCCCGCCAGCTGAACGCTTGCGGATTAACGGCCTGCCCATCCGCCTCTTTGACAGGCGGAGCCTGAGACGGCACATCGGCTATGTGCCGCAGGAGAGCAACCTTTTCTCTCTTTCGGTCCGCGAAAATATCCTGATGGGCGCCCGCTCAGCTACGGACGGCTGGCCGCCCGGCCAAGAGGACCGCGACCGGGAAATCGCTTTTTGGAAAAAACCCTATCGCGGTATCGTCAGGGAAATTGAGGAGCGGGAAGCGGCAACGCCGAAACCGTCCTCTGTATCGGATCAAGCCTTTGAAGAGGTCCTGCGAATCGCCGACTTCGCCAAAGACCTGGAGGCCCTGCCCGAGGGCCTTGACACCCTGACAGGTGAGCAGGGGATTGCCCTCTCAGGCGGGCAAAAACAACGTCTTTCCATCGCCCGGGCTCTCCTGGGCGATCCTGAAGTCCTGATCCTGGATGACTGTCTCTCGGCTGTGGACGCAATCACGGAGAAAAATGTGCTCCAGGCCCTGACCAGAGAGCGGGCGGACAAAACGACCCTGGTGGCATCCCACCGCCTGTCTGCCGTCCGGGACGCTGACCTGATCCTGGTTCTGGAAGACGGCGCCATCGCCGCCCGGGGCCGGCATGAGTCGCTGATGGCAGAGGGCGGCTGGTATGCTGAACAATTCGAATTGCAGCAGCTGGAGGAGCGAAAATCAACAAGAGAGGAGGCCATGTGATGGACGCAGATAATACCGGCAAATCCCGATCCAGTCTCTGGCGCCTGACCCGCTATGCCCGATATGCTGTCCCCAGCCTGGCAGCCGGTTTTATCATGACTGTACTGACGGTCGGCCTGGATCTGGTTGGACCCTATCTGATTTCGCGTGTGCTGGACAACGAAATTGTCATCGGCCAAGGCATGCGGGATCCACAGGTTTTTATTTATATGATCCTGTTCTATGGCCTGACCCTCCTGTTTTCGCTGGTCACCCGCTACGGAGGGAGTGTCTTTAACCACAAAGCAGCCAACCACATTTCCGCCATCATGCAGCAGGAAATTTTCAGCCATGTCCAGCAGCTGCCGGTCGCCTATTTTGACACCCTGGCAGCCGGCACCGTTGTTTCGCGCATCACCAACGACACCAAGGCCGTCCGCGTTTTCTTCACGACGGTCCTGTCCCGTCTGCTTATGGCCGGGGTCTTCGCCCTGGGCATTCTGGTCAGCCTGCTCAGCCTGGATTGGCGGCTCTTCCTGGTCGCCTCGGTATCTTTTCCCATCCTCTTTTTCCTCTTCAGGGATTTTCAAAAAAAGTCGCTGAGCTACAGCAGAAAATACCGCAAGGGCATCAGCCGGCTCAATGCCAACCTGAACGAGTGCATCAACGGGATTGAAGTCATTCAGGCCTTCAACCGGGAGCGCGACATGTACGATGGCTACGGACGGATCAATGACCAGGTCTTCAAAAACGGCCTGGGCATGACCCGGCTGCACTCTTACAGCGGCTGGAATGCCACGGATGCGCTCAATTACCTGATGTTCGCCCTGGCCCTCCTCTACTTTGGACTGGGCAATATCACGGGCTCCAACCCGGTGCCCATCGGTTCACTTTACCTGTTCATCGACTACATGCTGCGGTTTTTCGCACAGATGAACCAGGCCATGCAGCATCTGGGCAACCTGGAGCGGGCAAGGGGCGCTGCCGACCATATCTTTGAGCTCCTCAACCGCCCGGCACTCGCTGATGGCGGGCAAATCCTCGACCACTTGGAAGGCGACGTGGCTTTTGAAGAAGTCACTTTCGCCTATAAGCCGGATGAAACGGTTCTTCAAGATGTCAGTTTCTTTATCCCCCGCGGCGTGACAGCCGCCTTCGTTGGCCAGACCGGCGCAGGCAAGTCCACCCTGATGAACCTGCTCTTTTCCTTCTATGAGCCGGAAAAGGGCTGCATCAGGGTCGACGGCTTCGACCTGAAATCCCTGAACAAACGATCGGTGCGGAAGCATATGGCCATCGTCACCCAGGAACCTTTCCTCTTTACAGGCACCATTGAATCCAACATTACCTTGAACCGTCCCGGCCTTGGAGCGGGGGATGCCTCTGCGGCACTCATCGAAGTCGGGGGCGGCGCCTTTCTCGCCCGCTTGGCCGACGGCATTAAAACGGAGGTCAGGGAGCGCGGCAGTGAGTTCTCCGCTGGGGAACGTCAGCTGATTTCTTTCGCCCGTGCTCTGGCCCAGAATCCCACAGTCCTGATCCTGGACGAAGCGACTTCCCACATCGACTCCGAAACGGAGGACATCATCCAAAAAGGCATCGAACGTCTTTCGCGGGGCCGCACCACGCTCATCATCGCCCATAGGCTTTCGACCATCCGCCATGCCAGCCGGATCTACGTCTTAAGCCAGGGGCAGATTGTCGAGTCGGGCAGCCACCAGGAGCTGATGGCAATGGGAGGGATCTTTGCCGATATGGCAGCCATGCAGACCCGGCAGAGCCGGACCGGGGGAGAGNNATCATGAAGCTTCTCGCGATCCGGAAAGGACAATCCTTCCATCTGCCCCTCCCGCCCCGGACGGTCCGAGCCATCTTCTTTTCCCTGATCGGTCTTTACCTCCTGGTCTACCTGATAAGAATGATCCTGTACTTCCCGCACACGGAGCCCATGTGCTACAACCCTGACTCTGTCTGGGGACATCTGATCGCCCTGTTATGGAGCCTGACGAGGCGCTGACAGCGGTTTTCCCTTTCCCCCTGATTGATCGGGCCCCGCCATCTGGAGTATGCTGATTAAGTTAGCCGGGTTAAGAAGGAGGATTCACCATGACCTATTCACCCCATCTATCATCTGCTTTCAACGACACCACCCTGAGAAGCAAACATGTTTCCCCGCTGTCGGGCATGTGCTCCTTTTGTACCCAGGAATGCCCCGGAACCTGTGAAATTGCCCTGGCAGCCGTTCTGGGCAAACAGACCGTTTACCCGACCAACACCGGCAATAATCAGGTCGCCTCGGAAAAGGACTATCCCATCGATTTTTCGCATTTCAACATCAATGGCCGGGTATTCGGGGCCCTGGGAGCCGGTGAAAGCTATGAGGAGGCCAACATCTACCGGGTCAACCTGAAAAGGACTTATGGGAAATTCAAACCGGTTGAGCTGACCATGCCTCTCATTCTGCCTGCCCTGATCAAGCTCAACTGGCAGGACTATTTCGGAGGGGCTGCCATGGCGGGTGTCTCCTGTGTCATCGGGGAGGAGGCCAGGGACAAGGATCCCCATCTCAAAATCGAGAAGGGCCGGGTAACCCATTTCCCCGCCCTGGAGGCCATGCTGGATGCCTTCCGCCGCTATGACCGGGGCTATGGCCAGATTGTCCTCCAGTGCAATGTGGAAGATGATCTGTTGGGGGTTCCCGAATACGCGGTTGAAAAGTTCCGGGCCGACGCCATCGAGTTTAAGTTTGGCCAGAGCGCCAAGGGCACCCAGCCTGCCCGTAAATTGAAGGACCGGGAGGAGGCGCTGNNCAAAGGGCCGGCATGCTGGTCTTTCCGGATCCCATGGATCCCGGCATCATCCAAAAAGATGAGGAAGGCAGCTGCCCCTCCTTTTTTTCCTACGCACGGCTGCCCCTCTGGGACGAGGACTATTTGATTCCCCGGATCCGGGAACTCAGGGAGATGGGAGTCACCAATATCTATCTGAAAATGGCAGGCTATGACCGGCGGGATCTTGAAAGGGTTTTGAGGCTGGGAAGCGAAGCCGGGGTCGACATGATCACTTTCGACGGCGCCGGCGGCGGCACAGGGTACAGCCCCAACAAAATGATGAATGAATGGGGCCTGCCCGCTATCCTGATGCAGGAAGCCCTGTCCGGTATCGTCAAAAAAATGAAAGAGGAAAACCTCCCCCTCCCCGCCATCACCATGACCGGCGGGTTCAGCTCTGAAGATCAGGTATTAAAGTCCCTGGCCCTGGGCGACGGTGCTGTCACTGCAGTGGGACTGTGCCGAGCAGCCATGGCGGCGGCCATGACGGGGAAAACAATCGGGGAAGAGATCCGGGCCGGCCGGGTTCCAAAACTTTTCCGTTCCTTCGGCCAGACAGTGGACGAGATCTATGCTGACCTGGCAGATTTGCGCTCCATTTACGGTCGCCAGGCCAACCATTTCTCCCTGGGCGCTGTCGGCGTCTTCTCTTATCTCAACAAAATTGCTTTCGGCTTGAAACATCTGGCAGCCCTCAACCGCAAATTTGACATCGCCAGGCTGGATCGAAGCGATCTGATCCCCCTGACGCTGGAAGCCAGGGAACTGCTCCGAGGGCAGTGGTTCAGCGCATGACGCGGCCTTCCCTTGGCCTGCTGTGCTAAAATAGTGGCACTTCGAGAGGTTTTTAGCAGATGAAGGACAGGGATCAAAAACAAGGACAAAGGCGGGACGGACCCCGTGATGAACGCCTCATGGCCGAGGCGACGCGGCGCGCGCCCGGCATCGCTGCCAGGAACGGCAGGCAGCCGCGTCCGCCGGTTCGTCAAGCAGGGACGGCGTCCTCTTCGATGCACACCCTGCCTTTGGAAATTCGTCAAAGCCGAAAATACAAAAAGAGCAAGCGTGTCCTCAGAAAACGTGTGTCCGGCCGCCCCACAAGAAGCATGACGGCCGCATCGGTACCCTCAGCCGTTTGGTCAGGCGTCAAAAAAGCCCTCCTTCTTGTCACGGTGATTTTTCTGGCCATCATGGCCTTCGTCGGAGGCAGCGGGCTGGGCATGCTCTCAGGCTACATTTCAACTGCGCGCCCCCTGGAGATCAAGGACATCAAGGAGACCTATGAGGCGACCTTCATCTACGACAAGAACGGCCAGCAGGCGGCTGTGCTGACCGGTTCGCAGAATATCCTGCGTGAATACGTCCCCATCTCCGTCATCAAGCGAACCTACATCGATGATGCCTTCATCGCCATCGAGGACGAACGTTTTGAAACCCACAAGGGGATTGACCCCAAACGCATCGCCAACTCGGTTGGCAATGTGTTTTTAAGTTTCGGGACCGACACCCACGGGGCCTCCACCATCACGCAGCAGGTGGTCAAAATGATGTCGGGAGCGGATGACCGCTCCGCTCAAAGAAAAATTCAGGAATGGGAGCGGGCCATTGATCTGGAAAAGAAGCTGTCCAAGGACCGGATCATGGAACTCTTCGTCAACATGGTGCCCATGGGCGGCCAGTACGTGGGAGTCCAGTCGGCGGCCAAAGCCTATTTCGGCAAGGATATCTCCCAGCTTGATCTTGCGGAATGCGCTTTTTTGGCAGGCATTCCCAACCTCCCCTCCATATACAATCCTGCGACTGAGTATGGCAAGCGAAATGCCCTGCGGCGGATGCGGATCACCCTGGGCAAGATGCTGGAAATCGGGAAGATTACTGAGGAGGAATACCAGAAGGCACTCGACCGCGAGCTTGTTTTCAAGAAAACGGAACAGCAGACAGGCTCCGGCACCGTCAACTCCTATTTTATCGATGCGGTGATCAATGAAGTGATCGAGCAATTGATGTCTCAGCGCGGCTATTCACGTCAGGTGGCCAACCTTGCCGTTTTCCAGCACGGCCTGACCATCGAGACCACCCTGGACCCGGAGATTCAGCGGATGGCTGAGGTCAGTTTCCAGAAAAAAGAGCTGTTTTCAACCAATTACGATGCCCTCCCTGAAAGCCCCCAGATCCCCCAGGCAGCCATCACGGTCATCTCCAACCAGCCTGAATCTTTCGGCCAGATTGTCGCCATGGTCGGGGGCTTTGGTGAAAAAAAGAAAAACCTGATTTTCAACCGGGCCACTCAGGCCTACCGCCAACCGGGATCATCAATCAAGCCGGTTCTTGTTTACGCGCCCGCCCTGGACACGGGCCTGGTGACTGCGGCGACCGTCCTGGTCGACGAAGAGAAGCACCTGGATCCCAGAAATCCCGGCCGCTCATGGCCACGCAACTCAGGCGGCGGCTACAACGGACCGGTCACTATCCGCCGGGCACTTCGCCAATCACTCAACACCATCGCTGTTGAAGTCTATACCGAGATCATGAATCCCTCCATCGGACTCTCCTACATGAAGCACATGGGGGTTGACCGGACGGATGAACCCCAGCCCGCAGGTGCCTTGGGGGCCTTCGCCTGGGGCATGAACAGCGTGGAGATGGCCGGCATGTTCACGGCACTTGCCAATCACGGGATTTTTACCGAACCCTATCTCTTCACCCGGGTACTGGATGCCGACGGCAATGTCCTCCTTGAGCACAAGCCGCGTATCGAGCAGGTCTTCTCGGTGGAGACAGCCGACCTGATGACCAACCTCCTGGTCGACACGGCCCGCAATGCCGGCTGGATCAGACCCTTCGTGGGAATTGGAAGCCAGCCGGTGGCCGGCAAAACAGGAACATCGGACGAGCGCATTGACCGCTGGTTCTGCGGCTATACGCCTTACTACACGGCCGCCGTCTGGTATGGATTCGACAATGCCAATGGCCGGCGTACGGAAATCAACAGCAGTGACGTGGCCAGTCCCATCAAAATCTGGCGCGACGTCATGTTCCAGATTCACGAGAATCTTGAAGTGAAACAGTTCTCCATGTCAGATAAGCTGGTGTCAAGACAAGTCTGTGCGGAGTCGGGCATGCTTCCAACCGAATACTGCCCGGAAGTCATCACCGAGTATTTTGATTCGACCAAAAGACATACTTTCCCCGAGCTGCCCTGCACCCTCCACAGTGAACCCATCGAGGAAGAACCGGAACCGACAGAACCGGAACCGACGGAGCCGATCATTATTGAGCAGCCGGATAACAGTCCCCCCGATGGGGACGGTCACCCCTAGTCTTCTTACCTTGAAGTTCGGATTCGCTGCTGCCTGCGCCGGGAATCCGGCCTGTCTTTCCGGCTTCTCCTGACCCCTCGCGGTATGAGATAATGGACGGCGAAACGAGCAGAACACCCGTCGATCAAAAAGGAGGTTACATGTCCATGCCACTGAGCCTTGAAGAATATCAAAAAGCCGCAGATTGGCTTAAAGAACAGACCGATGTCCGGCCGCAGTTCGCTGTCATCCTTGGATCCTCGCTTGGTGCCATTGCGGACCGAATGGAGGGAAGGAAGAGTTTTCCTTACAGCGACATTCCGGGATTCCTGCTTTCAACCAACCCCTCCCATGCCGGGGAGCTGGTATTCGGATACCTGGGCAGCCGCCCCACAGTCATTATGTCCGGCCGTTTTCATTATTACGAGGGCTATTCCTACCAGGAGCTGGCTTTACCCGTCCGCGTCCTCTCTCTTTTGGGCGTTAAGACCCTGATCACCACCAATGCGGCGGGAGGCGTCAACCTCAACTTTCAGGTCGGCGACATCATGGTGATTTCCGACCATATCAATCTGGTCGGTGCCAGCCCCATGACCGGCCCCAACATCGAAGCCTTCGGGCCCCGTTTTTTTGATGTCACCTGGCTTTATACGCCGGCGCTCCGCAGACTGGCCCACCAGACAGCCGCATCACTTGACCCCGCCCTGACCCTGGTCGAGGGAGTCTACCACTTCTGTACGGGACCCCATTTTGAGACACCGGCCGAGATACGTGCCATCCGCACCCTGGGAGGTGATGCCGTCGGCATGTCGACTGTGACTGAAACCTTGACGGCTGCCCATTGTGGCATGGAAGTCCTCGGCTTCTCGCTGATTACCAACATGGCTGCCGGCGTCCTCGACCAACCTCTTTCGGATGAAGAGGTCGGTCTGGTGGCGCGGGCCTCGGCTGACCGGATGGGGGAACTCATCGAGGCCATTATCGCAAGGAAAGGATAGAGGCATGCTATTTCACGACATCGCTTTGATCGACAGGGAGGGCAAGACCCGGGAACACATGAATGTCCGCGTGGCCGGCGCCTGGATCGATGCCATTGAGCCCTGTACCGATACGCTGGCTGAGGCACAGGCCCGGGAAAAAGAAGTCTATGACGGCCGCGGCAAACTCATAATCCCCGGCTTTTTCAATAACCATTCCCATGTCCCCATGACGCTGACCCGGGGCTACGGAGAGGACCTGAGCCTTTATGACTGGCTTTACAAGCGTATCTTCCCCTTCGAGGCTTTGCTGACTGAAGAGGATATGTACTGGGGAGCCCTCTTGGGGATCGCTGAAATGCTGAGAGGCGGCACCGTTTCCTTCACGGACATGTACATGCGGATCCAGGGAATTTTCCGGGCTGTGACCGAGTCAGGCATCAAGGCCAGCCTGTCCAACGGCCTGACGGGCGACGCCTCGACCGTACTGGAGCAAACCGCCTGGTACCGTGAGACGGAAACCATGATCAGGGATGCCCAAACTTCCAAGGGGCTGGTCATTGCCAATGCCTCACTCCACGCTCAGTACACGAGTGCGCCGGAGCTGATCCGCCAGCTGTCAGATTACGCCCGGGACCGCAAGCTGCGAATGCATGTCCATTTATCCGAAACCTTGGAAGAGCATGAGGAATGCAAGGAGAAATACGGCAAGACCCCTGCCTGCTACCTGGCTGACCTGGGCCTTTTTGATGTGCCGACCACGGCGGCTCACGCCGTTTATATTGAAGGCAGCGATTATGACATCTTGAAGAACAAGGGTGTGACCCTCAGTCATCAGCCCTCCTCCAACCTGAAAATCGGGAGCGGCTTTGCCGATGTCAAAAACTGGCGCGATCATGGCATCCGGGTCACCATCGGTACGGACGGCGCCGGCAGCAACAACAACCTGGATATGATTGAGGAGGTGACGCTGGCTTCTTTCCTGGCCAAGGGCCTGCACCGGGATCCCCTCCTCTTTTCGACAGGAGAGCTTCTAACCTTTGCGACCCGTAATGGGGCACTGGCCCAGGGACGCGAAGACACGGGCCTGCTGGAGGAAGACTACCGGGCG
>MTKW01003941.1_pt1 | contig 10740 bp, 12 predicted proteins | sample 1042761 | NCBI WGS metagenome assembly MTKW01 (sample SAMN06205366, study PRJNA360243) | anaerobic digester metagenome | biome: Wastewater treatment plant; feature: Anaerobic digester sludge; material: sludge; isolation source: anaerobic digester fed with sludge from wastewater treatment plant ...
AACATCCAGGGCTTTGGGAAGAAATTGAGCGGCGCGCGGCGGAAGCCATAAGAGGTGAAACGCTGGCCGCCATCAGACAAGCGCAGGAGCTCAAGGCCGACATATTCGGTTTTGGACGAGAAGTCTACCGGACCAATCCAAAGCTATGGAAGCAGGTAAAAAGTGAGTGGTACGACATATTCGCCGCGATGGAGCCGGAGATCGAAGTCAAGGTGGAAGTGGTCAGAAGCGGGCTGACAGTCCGCGGCGTTCAGGTGGACAAGATGGGCGAGCCGGCTGAAGCGAGATGAAGTTCGTCTTGTTGGTCTTAGGAGTTGTAGCTTTGGGTCTGTACGAGGTGCCAGATCTAGTAAGGAACAGGCTTTGGCGGGAGCTCTCTGCGTTTGCAGTTGCCACAGGATTTGCTTTCACACTGGCTCTTCTTATGCTGCTTGGGGTTAGTATCCCGAATCCTGCAGCGTGGCTTGACAAGGGTGCAGAGTGGATCCTTGCCCTCTTCCGGTAGGAGCCCCCGGCAGGGCAATACTTGCACTCTGCGCCTGCGAAATGTCGGTCAACCGCATTCTGGCATAGGCCTGTAGGGTGCGACATGCCCATGGAAAACCTGCACAGTGGGAAAGAAAAAGAAGGAATGGAGTGTGAGGCGAAGAATTAGGCAGCGAGATTGCCCCTCATGGAGCATCTCTGGAACTCACTCCATGGCGTTCGCTTGTTGTGAAGCACTAGACGAATGCTCTAACTAGGGAGGATGCTCGATGCTTAGTTCATGTGGACTTTTGTGTGAAGGTTGCTACGCTTTTGGCAAAGACTGCCCTGGGTGTGACCGTATCGAGGGCAAGCCGTCTTGGGCGGATGAGATAGGCATTGGGACATGCGAATTGTACCAGTGCGCCAGGGATCGGGGCATAACTTCATGTGGAAGCTGCGCCGCCTTGCCGTGCAGGCAATTCGTAGAGTTGCGTGATCCGAGCCTCGGCATGGAATCTCACCTGGCTAGTGTCAACAAGCGGGTAGGAACGCTCAGGGCAGCATCTGAGGCGGCTACTCTGGCGGTCAGTATCCGAACAAGGGACTCCTTCTGTGTCGTAGGATACGCACTCGACACATCCCATGACCGCTCCAGAGCAGAGATCCCTGGGTTCTGGGAGAGGTTTTTCGAGAGCGGAGGTCCTGAGAAGCTTAGCCATGTTGCCGATGAAGGGGCGAGAAGGGGCACGTATGGTGTTTGTACCGGGTTTGATTGCAGCTCAGGCCGTTTTTCGTACGTGATCGGCGTAGAAGCGAAGAGAGAGGTAGACGTGCCCGAAAACATGGTTAAGGTCACTGTTCCCGCTGCACTTTACGCAGTAGCAGAGGTTCCGCTGGATGTTCCGGTCATACACCGAGCGTGGGACTATCTTCTCGGGGTGTGGATGCCTGCAGCAGGCTACTCTCATGCTGGTTCCGGTTCAGACGGTTTTGAGTTCTACCCGGAAGAATGTGGCTGCGAAGTGTGGGTCCCCTTGAAGTAAGGAATGGACAGCCTTTCTCGAACCTAACCGCCACTTTGGAAACCGCGGCCTGATTCGCAGGCTGGTTTGGCAAGCCCCCGGATGGGCAAGAATGTGAGCAGACAGTCCATCTAAAGCCGCGTTGGGGGAGATGGGTTCCTATCATGGTGCGCAGGGCTATGCTATTTGCAGGACTCGTGGCTGTTGCAGGGTTTGTCGGAATCACAGTGATCGGCGCGGAGATGATACCGGGCTACAGTCACCTCTCGCACCCAATCAGCCAGATGACCGAGGAGGGCGGAGCAAGCAAGGCGTCTCTTGATCCATGGTTCATCCTGTTCGACGCCATGGTTGTGGCATTTGCGTCTGCCCTTCCNNCATGACGCTGTGGCTTCCAATGAACGGGTCTGTGCTGACCGCGACTGCAACAGGGAGCCTTCACGAGCTGGTTGCGTGTGCCATTGCGATCAGCTCTATTCTGGCCATTCTCTTCTTTGGTCTGGGTTTTCGGACCAGCCCTGAATGGAGCAACTTTGCACTCTATTCTTTTGCGACTTTCGCATTTGCATCGTCATGTTCGATAGCCACTGCCTACACCATTGCTTCGGGCAGTAGTTCGCAGGGAGCGTGGCAGCGCATGACCGCCGGTGCAATTGTGCAGTGGGTATTTCTAGTAGCCCTCAGGGCATCGTCGGAGAGTGTGGACTGACTCGCCCTGGAGGCTTTGCGAGTTGATCTTTCGGGCGCTGGGCAGTTGCTGGGAAGTGGTTGAGTTTGCGAGGCAAGGGCCTGAAGATGAGCGGGTGATCCTATGCAAGAAAAAACAGTCAATTTGAACCGCGTCGGCGCTGTTTCAGGCAGCATGCGAGTAGCCTCCGGCCTGCGGGGCCCGGCGAGCCGGCCAAGGAACATTAGTGGAAAGTGAGATGTTGTTCTTGGATGTTGTCAACTGGATCGAGCATGAGCTGCCCATCACATGCTGCACATCCGATGTTTTTGTGTATGATGACATGCAATCTCAATCAGGGGAGTCGCTGCCTGTAATATACGTGCCATTCGACGGAAACAAGGCAAGTCACTGGGACGACAGGGGGCAGATCCTGGACTTCCTCTGCGCCGTCTGCGGCAGGGGCAAGCGCCTGCTTGACCTCGGGCCGGGGGACGGGTGGCCTTCGCTGGGCGTGGCCCCGTTTGCCGGGGAAGTGGTGGGGGTCGATGCGTCATGGAAACGGGTAGAAGTGTGTGAGGGTAATGCTGCTCGCCTGGGAATCTTAAACGCCCGGTTCGTGCATGTGCCGGCGGGTCGGCCATTGCCCTTTGAGGACGAGTCGTTCGATGGGGCGATGGCTGCAAGCTGCATTGAGCAGACGCCGGATCCGAAGGCGACGCTGAGCGAGATATTTCGGGTTTTGCGCCCCGGGGGAAGGCTCCGCATCTACTATGAGGCTCTTGGTTGGTACCGAGGGGGACGGGAGCGGGACGTATGGCTTGCAGGAATCGGCGACGACGCATCCAGGCTCATCATCTACGATCGGGACATCGAGGGGGAGAAGGCAAATCAATACGGGATCACCTTCAGCATGTCCCGGGAGGAGCTTGTTCCAATTCTGTCGGGAGGCGAGTCAAGGCCTTCATACGGGAACCTTACGATTGGTGCTCTTGATGCTCTTCGTTCGCGGATTGTGGATGTGAGGAAATGCACATTGATGCATCCGTCAGGCGTAACCCTTGCAGGCTGGCTCAAGGAGACAGGTTTCAGTGATGTGCTCCCAACACACAGCGGAGGCGCGTTTGCCAGAAGGTTGTATGATTGCCTTCCCGAACATGAACGTCCTTCCGACTTGGAGGGTGTGGATGCCGTGCTTGAGCCTCTGGTAGGCATCGCAGTGGAGATGGCGGCTCCCATCCAGTCTGACCCGATGATTACGGCGGTGAAGTAGGCGGGATTCGTCTGATTGCAGCCTGGCTGCAAGAGATGTAAGCTGATGGTAGCAGCTTTGCCATGGGCCACATCGCTGCTGAAAGTTGAGGTGTGTTGCGGTGGGTAATGAGAAAGGCAAGAGAACGGGCAGGCCTATTGGAGCCGTTCTTACCTTATTGATAGCCCTGGCTTGTGTGCTGACGGTCCTGATGATCATTGAGTCAAGACGTCCGGCTGAGATAGAGATTCCCGAGACTCCGGATGTGACCCACTTTGTTGTGGTCTGCACTCTGTCTGCAGATGCAGGCAGCACGAGAAGCATGTCATGGGCGCCTGACAGCGCACGAATTGCCACTGGTGAAGGCGATGGACTGGTAGTTGTGTGGAACGCCCGTACGGGTGAGAGAGAGCTTACATTCCACGGAGAACCGGGCTACCGCATCGAGGACGTGATCTGGAGCCCTGATGGGAAGCGAGTTGCAGCGAAGACAGGCCAGAATGAGTTCAAGGTTTTCGACCCGGAGAGCGGGGACATAGAGTGGACTGTTGTAGACCCTGAGGTATATGCGTTGGCGGGCTGGAGCGAGGATGGCAAGTCGGTGAAAACTTGGAATGGGGAGGAGTATTTCTCTCTATGGAACGTTGAGGCGAAGACCATGGGGAACCGATGGTTTGTTAGCATTGGCGAGCAGAGCAGGAGACTCAGCCCTGATGGGAAGCTTGCAGCCTGGCAAGTGGGGGATAATACGTGGACTGTCCATACCCTCTATGGTGATGAATTCGAGGAGTGGGAGCTTCGTGGGCATTCAGGCAGAATACACGCAGTATCCTGGAGTCCCGACAGCCTGCGTTTGGCCGGCGCAACAGACCAGGGTGTTGCAGTCTGGAACGCCAGGACGGGGGAGCTGGAACTTGAAGGGGCTGCCGGGGATTTTGCCAATGTCTCGTGGAGCCCAGATGGGCGCCATATACTGGCCTATACGGATGAAGACCTCGGAGTGATACTCGATGCCAAGCGGGTCCATCCAGTTGCGGAGATTAGCGTCGATGGAAGGCGCTGGTGGGCAGCGCCCGCCGCCTGGAGCCCGGACGGATCCCTCCTTGCAGCTATGTCTCCCGACGGAGACGTTGCAATTATCGGGCAGACAACTCATTGACCATTTCGGCCATACTGAAGGGGATCGCTTTGAACTGCGGTCCCCTTGTTGCCTTCCGCCTGTCGCTATGGCTTCCTCAGTCTTTGGGCTTGTTTCGCACATACGCATCCCAGGCTTCGCCAAGCTCAAGCCGTGCCGACAACTGATGGAAGGAAGTGAAGAACGCTCGAAGAGCGCCGAACACGGCAACCATGGCAGTTACAGCTGTTGCTGCAGCTATCATCAGCATGACTACTATCTGGTATCTGACGGCGTCAACGGGGCTTGCACCTGAGATCATCTGTCCTGTCATCATTCCCGGAAGATGGACCAACCCTACAGTCATCATTGAGTTGATCGTGGGCATCATTGCGGCCCGCAACGATTCTCGCATGGCCTCTGAAGCCGCTTCCTTCGCGGGAGCGCCCAGGGCGAGCGCAGCTTCGACCTGGTTCCGCCTCAGGGTGAGCTCTGAGTGGAGCCTGTTTACCACCAGCGCCGCTCCGGTCATGCAATTGCCTATCACCATTCCAGCTATAGGTATTACGTATTGCGGTTGATACCATGGACGCACACGAAGGACTACGCCTATGACAAGAATCAGCGTGATGGACGCCCCTGTTGCGATGGCTGCAGCCATGACCGCAAACAGTCCATGCTTCGCCCCGGTCTGACGTTTGACAGCGTTGTATGCTGCCACTGTTGTCATTATGGCGAGGGCAAGGACGACCCAGTGCCAGCGAGCCACGTTGAAAAGCTGCTGCAGCACGAATCCGACGGCAAGCAATTGCGTGAAAGCCCTGACGGTTCCGACCGCCATGTCCCGCTCAAGCCCGAGCCTCTGCCAGCGCGAAACTGCGGCGGAAATGGCGATGAAGAGAAGCGCTATGACCAGATCAATGTTGGATATGTGGATATACGAGTTAGCGTCCATCCTCTGCAAGCTCCCCTCTGAGGAATTTGCGGCCAGTTTCAGTTGCAGGATTCTCAAAGAAGTCAAGGGCTGCGGCTTCCTCTATGAGTGAGCCTCCGACTAGCATTGCGACGCGGGTGGCCAGGGCCTGGGCATGCTCCATCACATGGGTCACGATTATGACTGTAAGCCCCAGTTTCTCGTTGAGGCGGAGGATCAGTTCGACTATGTTCCGTGACGCCGTGCGGTCAAGCGCGGACGTAGGCTCGTCAAGGAGCAAGACGTCGGGATGGTTCGCTAGGGCCCGTGCTATGCACATCCTTTGCTGTTGCCCTACAGACAGGGCGGAGGCAGGCCTCCGGAGCAACTCGCGCTCCAAACCTACATGCTCCAGGTAGTCTCCGGGATTACAGGGCTCGCCTCTGAGGTTAGGACCGTAAGCTATGTTGTCTGCCACATCTCCGGGCAGCAAGGCCGGGGTTTGCGACACCATTCCCACTCGACGCCTCAGCTCCTTCACATCCAGCTCTGTAATGTCAGATCCGAATAGGAATATCCGACCTGAAGTGGGGTCTTCCATTCTGTTAATGATTCGAAGAAGCGTGGATTTTCCCGAGCCTGAAGGGCCGATGAGACCCAGTATCTCGCCCTCTGGTACGGAGAGCGAGACGTCGCGCATTACCTCAAGTTCGGTCAAAGAGTCACCTAAGAGGACCGGCTTTGCCGTGCTTACGTGGGATAGCTCAATTGCATTCACTAGTTTGCCTCCGTTTCGGACCGGCTGCGGTGGATCATCTGCCCAGCCACTTGCGGATCTGGGCTTCCGTCGGCATCCTGCCTTCCAGCTTCAATTCGCCGTCCATGATGACTGCCGGGGTCATCATTACTCCGCGGTCAGCTATTTGATCAAGATTGTAGATGTGAACGACCTCTGCATCGACGCCCAACTCTTCCACTATCGTTCGTATCATCTCTTCAGTCTTGCGACATTTTGGACAGCCAGTTCCGAGCACTTCGATCTTCATTCAAGTTGTCCTCCTTGTTCACTACAGGATATTGGAACATTCCACGGCCGCGAGGCACAGGCGTCTCTCTGTAACTGAAGGCTTTTACACTGCAAACGCGCCGAACAGAATCCCGCTGATCGTTGCCGCTGCGACCACGAGCAGGATGTAAACAAGCGTCTTCTTGGTTCCCAAGACGCTGTTTATCACCAACATGCTTGGCAGGCTGAGAGCCGGTCCGGCAAGAAGCAGTGCCAATGCAGGCCCCTGGCCCATGCCTGACCCGATCAGTGACTGCATTATTGGGACTTCTGTAAGGGTTGCAAAGTACATCAAGGCCCCTACAACCGATGCTGAAAGGTTTGCTCCGAAAGAATTCCCTCCTACTGCGCTCGAGATGAGGTTGGCTGGGATAACCCCGTTGTCTACTCCCGGCGTGCCCATGAGGAANNGTTTGCCCGGGAGTCCGTCCCATCTCGACTGTAGGGGCTTGTGCGAAGCCACGCTGACGTTCTTCCTCTTCGCCCCTGAACAGGAGGGCCATGATCAGCCCTATGACGAGCGCAAAGAGAACAGCGCCGATCGCTCGGGCAAGTCCCATGCGCCATCCGAGTACCCGTGCGGTGAGGATGATGGCAAGGACGTTGATTGCAGGGCCGGAATACAGGAAAGTGGCTGCAGGGCCAAGTCCCGCGCCCCGCTTGTATATCCCCATAAAAAGTGGAAGGATGGTGCACGAACAGACGGCGAGCACTGCGCCTGAAACTGCCGCCACAAGGTAAGCAGTCCACCTTTTTGCGCCCTTTCCCAGGTACTGCATGACAGATTGACTGGATATGAAGTTCTGCATGGCCCCAGCAATAAAGAAGGCCGGAATCAGGCAGAAGAGCACGTGCTCCCTGGCGTATTCTTGTAGCAAGCTGAATGATGCCAGAATCGCCGACTGCACCCGCACGCTGTCGAGCGGTATGAAGTAGGCAACGAGAAAGATGCCGACAATGATCGCGACGGTCTTAAGCTCGTTCATTTGCATTTCACCGCCTGAAAGAAGTCTAGTTCAGGAAGATTGGTTGCCGCCGGGCAGCACGAGGCGTTGTCGATGCACCGCATGAACTGGTAGACGCATGGCGCCTTAAGGCTGTATATCACATTAAGTCCGTCCTTCCGCCACTCCACAACACCTACAGTCCTTAGAATGCTCAGGTGTTTCGAGATCGTGGATTGGTCAAACTCCAGGCGTTCTACCAGATCCGACACGCACTTCTCGCCGTCCTCTGCCAGAATCTCTACGATTCTGCAGCGTGTTGGGTGGGCAAGCGCCTTGAATATTGCCACCCGCCGCTCGATGGCGGCGTCGTTATCGGGAGTCAAGTCATTGTGCATAATCATCACCCATGGCTATATTACACTTTAGCCATATAGTCGTCAATGCTCTTATTGCTCTATGCGGCAGGAAGGAAAAACGGCCTGGGTACGGAATCTTGAACGGGTGAGCAGCATGGGGGATGCCAGCGTGCTTGCCAATGTTGCGGGGAGCCTCGATTTGCAAGTAGTGGGGTGTGAAGTGAAGATGGAGGCGATAGAGATCTCTGATATTCAACAGAGACTGATGTCACACGCACGTTCAAAGTGCGTACCCTTCTTGCTAGACACGGTTTTGGCGGGAGAGGACCTGGACTGTTTTGCCGTAGTTCTGGTTGGTTAGGTTGCCGCGGGCCAGTGCCGGAACGGTTCTGATATTGACATCGCAATCATGGGGAGCAAAGAGAACATGGATCTACTGCCTGAAGCGGCATCAAGGGCCTGAAAGCTAGTTGAGAGTATTGGACGCCAGAGCATTTAGCTGAACCTGATGCTAGAATAAATGGAGTGCATGGGGAGGAAGGAGGGCCTTCGGTGCGAGCACTTGTTTTCGACGATGGTCTTAAGGTAATGGATGCGCCGATCCCGGAGAGAGGAATCGGGCAGGCTCTAATACGGGTGACGTTTGCGGGGATCTGCAACACAGATGTGGAAGTCACTCGGGGGTATTTTGCCTACAAGGGAATCATGGGACATGAATTCGTGGGCGTGGTTGAGGATGCCGACTATACTGACCTCGTGGGCAGGCGCGTTGTTGGGGAGATAAACATAAGCTGCGGGGAGTGCGGCACATGCCGAAGCGGGAGTATCCGCCATTGCGAGCGTATCAGGGCCATGGGGATCAACGGATGGCCGGGCTGTTTCGCTGACTACGTAGTGTTGCCTGAGAGCAACCTCCATGCTGTCCCAGACTCTGTCACAGACCTCCAGGCAGTCTTCGTCGAGCCCCTGGCTGCGGCGATTGAAGTGATGGAGCAGGTTCACATGAGACCGACGGATAGAGTTGCTGTGATCGGCGATGGCAAGCTTGGCCTCCTCACAGCCCAGGCAATACATGCCTACGGACATCGAGTTATTCTTCTCGGAAAGCATCTCGAGAAGCTGGGGATCGCAAGGAAGACAGGGGTGGATGTATCATTGGTGTCGGATTTCGCCGGCACTGTAGATGTTGCAGTAGACTGCACAGGGAATCCATCTGGGATGGAAACTGCCATGTCCATAGTTCGCCCAAAGGGGACGATTGTGATGAAAAGCACGTTCCAGAAGGGCGCTCCGATGAACCTTACGCCGATCGTGCGGAATGAGATCACATGCATTGGTTCGCGGTGCGGACCTTTTCCGCCTGCCCTGCGGCTGCTTGAGCTGGGGGGGGTGGACACTCGGGGGCTGATTGAAAAGATCTATCCAGCGGATCAGATGGAAAGGGCGTTTGAGAAAGCATGCACCCGAGGGAGCATGAAGGTGTTGATTGACTTCACTCGCTAGGAAGCGCCGGAAAGCTCCGAAGCAGGCCCATGACTGCGCGTGCGGTTTATGCATTCAATGGATTCATACTAAAGGGCGACTTCGGCCTGCCTCCAAGGGATGTGTCTAAAATCTAGTCGTTTTTCGAACGCGAGTGTCTAAGTTTTGTACTGGCCCCGTCTAAGTTTTAGCCACTTGAAGCCGGGAGGCAATCCTATACAGGGATAAGAAGGAATACAATGACATATGCAGCCAGTTTCCGGGATCAAATGGCTATGCAGAAGTGCATAGATCCACATATTGGATTGGGGTGCGGGAAACCGTCTAGTTTTTAGACCGCTAACGTCCAACTTTTGAACACTTGGCGATCGCAAATGACTAAAAACTATACAGGTCTGAAAAACTAACCTTCCGGTGTTTCGGGCAGCTCTGGGAAGCCCGCGAGCTCTTGTCTGAGTTGGGCCTCAACGTCCCCGCAGAGCCGGTACAACAGTTCCCTGGTCCTTCGGGAGGGGGCAATGGCAAGCTCTTCGGCCATGGCTTCCGCCAGGGCCCTGTACTGCTCCTGGACTGCGCGCCTGTCATCAAGAGCTCCGTATGCCTTCATCAATAGGCAACAGACCTCTTCAAAGAGCGGGTTCATTTGCAGCAGGGCCCTCGCGTGCTCCACTGCTTTCGAATACTGCTTCTCTTCAAGATAGAACCTTGCCAGACGAAGCCTGGCGTTGTGGCACATCTGCCTTAGTCTTTCCTGTTCGGGCATGACCCAGGCGTAGTCGAGGTCTATCAGGTAGTCGCCACGGTATAGATCGACCATCTCCTCGAGGCACTCAATGACTTCTCCCGACATATTACTGGCTCCGGCGACACGCAGGACAAGCTCCTCAAAGCGATCGCGATCTGTTACGTATGAATCGGGCGCCAGATGGTACCTCTTTCCGCCGTGCAATATGAATTCCCTGGGGGGCGCGTAGGAGGCGTTCGCTGATGCAGCCAGGGCTTGCCTGAGCCGGTAGAATGTGCTGTGGAGCGAGGTTGCCGCTTTGTCGCGCTCCGCATCGGGCCAGAGATCATCTAAGATGCGCGAGGCAGCCACTGGCTCGTTGATCTGTGCCAGGTAGGCAAGGAGGTCGCGGGCTTTGGTCGAGCGCCATTGGCCTGCCGTGATCTCCTGGCCATAGCAGAAAACCCTGAATGGCCCCATCACAAGAAGCGTGAGAGGAGGCGTCTCCACCTTCGGCGGGCCTGCCGCAGCAATGGCCTGGGAGGCCGTTACTGCTGACGCAGCATGCCTCACCGAAGGATCAGGATCGCCCAGAAGCTCTTCCATGATCTTGAAGGCCCGGGATCCCTTGATTTCTGCAAGCGGCGTGATTGATCTCCGTCGCACTTCCGGGGCAGGATGGGCAGCTAACTCTGCAACTAGCGGAAACCAAGACTGACCGGATCT
>MTKW01006721.1_pt1 | contig 10736 bp, 14 predicted proteins | sample 1042761 | NCBI WGS metagenome assembly MTKW01 (sample SAMN06205366, study PRJNA360243) | anaerobic digester metagenome | biome: Wastewater treatment plant; feature: Anaerobic digester sludge; material: sludge; isolation source: anaerobic digester fed with sludge from wastewater treatment plant ...
GGTAATGAAAGGAGATGTATTACCTAATCGAAGTACCGGGGCATGATTAGATAATACAAGTCAAATTATGAAATTCAATAGAATCATACTTGTTTCGATTTTCGCATTGTTGGTGTCGTGTGATGGCGGAAAAGACACTTCTTTTAGCAGTAGTAAGTACTACAGAGTCGGTCGTGGATATAGCATTAATATACTACGAGGAGACTACACAATAATAAAAGACGGTATTATTCATTATTATGGAAGAGGACTTGTTAAAGAAGATGAGAGTGTTTTTTACATGGACATTAGTTATGCATATGTAAAAGTTGTCGATGGAGCTATTTATGCCTCCCAAGGGTGGTATGACGAGTATGACTATAGTGGTAATCTAATTCAAAAAGGTACTCAAATAGACAAAAGTGAAGCAACGTATAAATATGCCGGATTAATTAATAATGGTGTTTTCAGATCGGAATATTACGGAACATATATGGGTGATATGTATTTTAATTCTCTCTATGTTACATTAGCACATGCAAAAAAAGCAGGTTTAGCGATTTACGATCAACCAAACTAAAAGGTATATGATATCTAATTTAAACCAGGATTCCGGAAACGGCCTGGTTTTTTTATTGGAGGAAGCAGATGAATCATGAAGAGGTACAAATAGAATACACTCGGCTGCTAGATTTATTTAAGGACGTTGAAGAAAATAAAACTAAATTAGTGGATGAACTATTAATGAAGGCAGCTTTTCTAAAAGTTCAATTAGATGAATTAGAATTTTCTTTAAAAAAGAATGGAGCGATTCAATATTCTAACAAAGGTAATATGCGTGAGTCAGTTACCTATAAAACTTATTTAAAAACTTTGACAGTGTACCAAGGAATTATAAAAACGCTCAGCATTGTGATGGGAAAAAATACGATTGATGACGACGATGAATTTGATGAGTTCTTACGGTCGGCAAATCTTTAAGGAGGAGTTATGGCTTACGAAATAAATATTCATGTAGATAAAAAAGGAAAACTCGTAACAGAAGAAGTACCTTTTACTATCTCCGTCTTTAAAGAAAGTAAGCGGGTGAAACTAAACTTCACGATTGATGCAGAAATCGATAGCGAATATCACTATTTAAAATTCACTCATCAAAAAACAAATTATTTATATCGGGTGCATAATAATTCTTTCGAAATTCCAAAAGCTGTAACTGCTTGGGAAGGTAGATGGGAGTTCTCGTTTATATGTTGTGATGAACCCGCTAACTCAAGTAATGTCATTACTGCTAATTATATTTATGCAAGTGAGCCGATTGTGGCAAATGTCGCTCGCGGTAATTTAGGTAATAATTCGACCACTGAAGAACAAAACTTACTTCGTGAACTTGTCGAAGGTACATTTGATGAGTTTGAGATTCCTAACACCGCTTCATTTATCAGTCGTTACTTTTTATCAAGTTGTCCGCAAGCATTCACACTCATTGTTCCCTCAAGTGTAATTACGATTAAGGACCGTATTTTGTATGAGTCTGGATGTACGAAAATCATATTTGAAGAAGGGTCGCAACTTAAAACACTTGAAGATTATGCGCTATATCGAATTGCGAATCTTGGTGATATCACGTTCCCTAGATCAATTGATTCATGGGGGAAATATAACTTAGGTTTTTGTGGAAGCGGAATCGTGCGGTTTGAATCAGTTTCGAATTTAAAAACTTTGGGAAGTCACGCTTTCTGGAGTATCCCGAATTTAACGAAATTATACCTTCCAGATCGTCTTCAGACTTTGGCTGGTTTAACGGCAGTCATTAAAAACTGTCCGCAACTTAATGAGGTATGGATTCCAAATACTATAACCGCTGCTATCCCCGCTAGCGCAATTCAAGATTGTCCGCTTCTTAATAAGATCACACTGCAAAGCAACTTTAATGCATCAGCGAATTTCTCGAATGTCCCAAATCTAACACGAGAGTCAATCGTCTTGATGTTTAACGCTTTAAAAGATTTAAGTGGTGCAGGGGCAAAGGTGCTCACGTTAGGTGCAGGTAATCTTGCTAAGTGTACACAAGAAGAACTAGATATTGCACTTAATAAAAACTGGTCACTTGCATAAGGGGGTATTAGTTTATGGAAATTAGAGAAGAAAACGGTAGACGCATTTTATATGCCGAACCAGGGAAAGTATTACAAAGCGTAACAGACGGCATGATTATCGGTCCATGGTTAATCCTTGGTAAAAACGATAGCGAAATCCATTATCACGATATTGATGAACCGATTGAAGAAGCACTCCCTAAAGCGACAGCACCAAAATATCAAGCGCACTTAAACGATACCCTTATTGAAGAAGACGCCCCTACTCCTGATAGTGAGCCTCTTGAGGAATGAGTTATTTACTAGATTACATCAAAGAAATTGAAAGGGGAAATATTCGTGTTGGGAAGGAGTTGCTTAGTGTACTTTATGCTCTTAGAGATAACATGAAAAATCCCGATTACATCTATGATGTAAAACCAGGCCAATTACGCATCAAGTTTATTGAAAAGTTTTGCCGGCATACTAAGTCACCATTTAACGGGCAACCATTCATTTTGGAGTTATGGGAGAAGGCTTTTTTAGAGGCGTCCTACGGCTTTAAAATGGCGGAGACGGGGTTACGTCGCTTTAACGAAGTATTGCTCGTCGTGGCGCGGAAAAACGGGAAGACGACCTTTATTGCGGGTATCGATTTAGCGGAGTTTTTCTTAAGTTCAGGTGGTGTAGATATAGTCTGTGCGTCAAACACTAATGAGCAAGCATCCATCCTTTTTGAAGAAATTAATAATATGCGTGAACAGAGCAAAGCGCTCCGAAATGAGAAGCGTTCAAAAAAGAACATTTTCTTCATCTACTCGCCTAAAAACAAGAATAAGATTAAAAAACTATCGGCGCAATCACGCAATAAAGACGGCTATAACATCGAGGTTGGCTGTATTGATGAAGTGCATGAAATGACGGATTCGAAGGTTTATGACGCTATTAAGCAAAGTCAATCAACGAAGAAAGAACCGCTCATTTTCATCATCACAACTGAGGGAACTACAATTGGCGGCTTTCTTGATAAAAAGTTAGATTACGCTCGCAAGATGATTAAAGGCGAAATTAAGGATATTAGAATCTTGCCCTGGCTCTATACGCAAGATAGTGTCGAAGAAGTATTCGATGACCCTTCCTCATGGCAAAAAAGCAATCCGTCGCTCGGTAAGATTAAACTTGTCTCCTATCTTGAAGACATCATGAACAAGGCTAAAAATGATCTCTCAACAAGAGTTACGATGCTTTGTAAAGACTTTAATATTAAGCAAGCTGATAGCGGTTCGTGGCTTACTTATGGTGACCTTAATAATGAGGAAACCTATAACCTTAATGATTTAAAAGAAAGTTATGCTATTGGCGGTGTCGATTTATCATCTACAACTGATTTAACGGTAGCGTTATTACTAGTAATAAAAGATGAAAAAAAGTATGTCATTCCGCATTTCTTTATGCCTAGCGATGTGCTTCGTCAACGAGTAGCGGAGGATAATGTCCCTTATGATATTTGGCATAAGCAAGGACTTATTACTTTAACGGAAGGTAGTCAAAACGATTTTTCTTTTGTAACGAGGTGGTTTATTAATATGATTCAAACTTATCAAATTAGACCACTTTGGATTGGTTTTGATCCATGGAACTCACAGTACTGGATTAAAGAGATGGAGGAGTCAGGTTTCACTATGGAAAAGGTGCGACAAGGCGTTTACTCGCTTTCTGAACCAATGAAACAACTTGAAGCCGATTTAAAGAATAAAGTTGTGAACTATAACAATAACCCGATTATGAAATGGTGCTTAAGTAATACACAAGCCAAGGTTGATGTTAATGGTAATATTCAGCCTTCTAAACTTGATTCAAAGTTACGAAGAATTGACGGAACGGTCGCTTTAATTATTGCTTACGCTGTGTTAAACAGATACAAAAACGACTATGAAAACATGATAAGTTAGGAGGCTTTATGGGATTATTTAAAAGAAAGAAGAAGACCGTTCAGCCTATCAACTATGATACGAAAGTCTTCCAATCGACATTGAACATTTTTAGTGATTTTGGAAACAACATAAACGCTAGCGATGTGGTGAAGATTTGCATTGACCGCATTGCGACACACGCGGCTAAACTCAAACCGCGTTATGTAAAAAATCTTGATAACTCTTCGGTTGTCGAGAAAAAAGGGACATTAGCGTTTCTTTTAAAGTATGCGCCTAACCCTTTAATGACACCTTACGATTTTATTTATCGGGTGGTGACATTACTTTACTTAAATAATAACGCTTTTATTTATCCGCTCTATGATGAAAACACCTATGAATTAAAAGAGTTATGGCCAATTAAACCAAATGCCGTTGAAGCACTCAAAGATAATAGCGGTGCGTTATTTCTTCGCTTTTCTTTCGTTGATGGGAATAAATACACTTTGCCTTACGAATCAATTATTCATTTACGGAGATTTTACGGCGTTAATGATATCTTTGGCGGAAGCGGCGCAATTTCAGACCATTCCGCAATCCTTAAAACAATCAAAATTAATGATTCAGTCTTACAGGGAATTGATAACGCTATTCGTAGTAGTTTTCAGATTAAAGGGCTCCTTAAAATCAATGCCATGCTTTCTGAAAAAGATAAGAAGGCACAAAAGGAAGAATTTGATAGGGCATTAAAAGAAGCCTCGACTAGTGGTAATTCTGCCATTGTTCCTGTGGATCTTAAAAGTGATTATGTTCCTTTAAGCGTTGACCCAAAACTAGTTAGCAGCGAAACACTAACTTTTCTCCAAAAGAAAATCATCACCTATTTTGGTGTAAGTGAAGCAATCTACGATAACAAGTATACGGAAGATGAATATAACGCTTTCTATGAAGGAACGATTGAAGGGATTGCGATTGCGCTATCGGAAACTTTTTCAAGAGCTCTCCTTACAAGAAATAACTTAGAAAATGGAGAGCAAATTATCTTTTATTCCGAGCGTCTACAATACGCATCGTGGAACACCAAAGTAAGTGCGATTGAGAAATTAATGGGGCTAGGAATATTATCACTTAATGAATCAAGAAGTTTATTAGGCTTAGAGCCTATTGAAGGTGGCGACAAGCGTCTCCAGTCATTAAATTATGTTGACGCGGATAGCGCTAATAAATACCAAGTAGGCGAAGAGCCTAAGGAGGAAGAAGATGATAAAGAATAAAGAAGTGCGATTTCTAAATATTGAAACAAGAAATGAAGATGAAAAAGAAAGCATGGTTATTGAAGGTTACGCAATTGTCTTTAACCAGGAAACTTTAATTGGTGATGCAGAATATGGTTTTATTGAAATCATCGACAAAAACGCACTAAATGGCGCAAATTTAAAAGATGTGCCACTTAAATATAACCATACTGATAACCGCCTAATCTTAGCTCGTACTCGTAACGGTTCACTTACCTTTACGATTGATGATTATGGCTTAAAAATTAGAGCGGATTTAATTGACACCCAGTCAAATCGAGATGTGTATAAATCGATTGTCGCTGGATTATTAGACAAGATGTCGTTTGCTTTTACTGTAAAAAGTCAAAGCTGGGATAGAAGTGGGGACATACCAAAGAGAGTCATTACCGAGATTGATCGTCTCTATGATGTCTCCGTGGTAGACCTACCTGCATATGAAGGAACTTCTATTGAAGCACTCGCACGTTCCTTAGAAATTGCGGACGCAGAACTAAGGGCATTGGATAATGTTAAAACCGAGCAACTTAAAGAAGTAATTCGCAAACGACTTAAATTAAAAACGAATATTTAGGAGGAATTCAGATGAATTTAGAAATTCGTAAAAAAGAAATTGCTGAACGCTTAAATGAAATTCGGGCGTTAGCAGAAAAAGAAGACAACCTCTCCGTATTAGAAAAATTCGAAAAAGAAACTGATGCGCTCCAAGAAGAACGAAACTTAATCGATAAGAAATTATCAATGAAGCGTAAATTCGATAGTGCTGCGATGTTTCAAATTCGTAGTGATGCTGAAGCAATCGAAAATATGGAGAAACGTGGCAAGGACTTAAAAGAAGGACGCACAGTGACTGTCACTTCAAGTAATGTCTTACTTCCTTCGCACACTAATGCTGAAATCGGTGCATACCCTTTCCGCGATGTATCCACACTCGTTGATAAAGTAAGAATCGTTAACTTAGAGGGTGGTGAGACTTATAAAAAGTCCTTCGTAAAATCAACAGATATGGCAGGACTTACTGCTGAAGGTGATCCTTACACTACCGCTGAACCGACATTCGGTTATGCGACGATTACGAAAGTAAAAGTGACAGCTTATGCTGAAATTACGGAAGAATTAGAAAAACTTCCAGCCTTACCTTACTCACAAGAAGTGTTAAGAGGAATCAATATTGCGCTCCGCAAAAAGATTTCACAACAAATTTTACGGGGTGCAGGCTCCACGAATACCTTCAAAGGTATCTTTGCTAATAATGTTGAAGCACTTGCCGATAACACCGATATCGAAATTAGCACAATCGATGACACGACACTTGATGAAATCATTTATGCCTATGGTGGCGATGAAGAAGTTGAGGGTGGAGCAGCGTTAATTTTAAGTAAGAACGACTTACGGGCATTTGCTAACCTTCGGACAACGGAAGGGCGTAAAGTTCATATTGTCGATTATAGTGCATCAACGATTGATGGCATTCCTTATGTCATTAATAGTAACTGTGGGTCTGTCGTTGATCCAAATACTGAGGCTGGTACTTACTGTATGGCTTATGGGGCATTAACAAATTACGAAGTCCCAGTTTTCTCGCCAGTTGAAATTGCTAAATCAACGGATTACAAATTCAAAGACGGGATTATCAGTTACAAAGCATCCGTCTTTACTGGCGGTAATGTTGTCGGCTATAAAGGTTTCTTACGCATTAAGAAAAAAGCCGCCACTGTTGGTGGATAAGATTTCCCCATCAACATTAAATTAAGGTCGAAACACGTAGGTCTGACGTCTCGTACTACATGACCTATCGTTGAAGCGGGTAGGGTTAATATCTAAAAAATAGGGAGGATATTGTGATGAGTGAAAACATGCTGGAGATAGTAAAAAAGGCTTTGCTAATCCCTGTAACCGAAAACTATGCCGATGAGGAATTGTTAATTCATATCGCCTCGTGCCGCCAGTTGCTGATAACGACTGGAGTTCCTCGTGAAGTCGCTGAATCTAATAGTGACCCATTGGTAAAAGCTCTTATTATCATATTTGTGAAGACTAACTTTGGCTTCAAAAGCGATGGTACGGTGAGAGAGTTGCCTAAGAGCTTTGATGTCTTACTCAGACAGTTATGCCTCGTGCCTCTAGCCTCTGAGGTTCATGGCGCTCCTCATGAGTGATAATCCTCGGATTTCCTTATGATTTCGTATCCTAATTCCTACAATACTTCTTTCATCCTATTCCGTGTTAAAACAGCTGTCGATAAACTTGGCAACAAGTCTTGGCGGTTGGTCGGCTCCAAGGAGGTGGGTGGAGTAATCAGCTCCATCTCCTCCAAGGAATATTATTCATCGATTCAAACAAAAGTTTTATTCGATTTTAAGGTAAGTATTCAGTCTTTTATTTATGACGGGAGCAAGTATGCTTACTTTCCCTACTACGGCAAAATCTATGAAATCAAAAGAATATATCTAAACGGACAATATATCGAACTTTATATGGCGGAAACACCACTTAAATGGGAGGAAATTATAAACGATGGAAATTGATAAAATGCCAGAAGCATTAAAGGAAAATATCCAAGAATACTCCGAAAATGTCATAAAACAAATTCATATAAGTCTTGATAAAACGGCTGATAAAATTATCGATTACATTCGTTCTAATGTTCCGCGCAGTGGTGGTCCTAATGCACTTGCCGATTCCTTTGTTAAAAAGGCATATGGCGAAGGAGCAAATCGTATGATTGTCATTTATTCAAAAACGAAAAGTGGACTCGTGCATTTAGTCGAGTTCGGTTTTAAGCATCGAAGCGGAAAAATAGTGGCAGCACGACCGTATTTAAGACCATCTTTCGAATCGCTTAGTCCCTTAATGCTTGAAGAAATTCGGCAAATTATAAAAGAGGGAGGTTAATGCGTGTATTTAGAAAAATTACGAAATACGCTCTTAAGCGTTGTCCCGAAAGTGTTCTACGCTACTAATGAGTACGATAATGAAGATAATGCTGAACCACCCTTTATCGTCTTTCAAGAAATTAGTAAAAGAGCTTCAGTATTCGCGGAAGATAAACCAGTGTTCTATATGAGCACTATTCAAATTACGCTTGTTACTAAGAAGAAGGATCCTGCGCTAGAAACTAAACTAAAGACGACCCTTCTTAAAAATGGCTATACGCCACAAAACCTATCCGAGTTTAGAAATGAGGATGGTTCAATTAATAAAATCTATGAAGTTAGATTGGAGGAAATTTAAACATGGCTAATAATAAAATTACTTACGGTTTACGTAATGTCCACTATTCAATTGCGACACAAGCAATTAATAAGAAAAGAACAATTTGAAGAAATACGACTTGAGGTCTTTAAAAAGTGGTGCGCTAAATTCCTACCATCTAACATTGTATATATTCGTGAAATTGATCGTAAGAAGATGGGTTCTAGTTTAAAAGAGGCAAGACATAGAAAAGGGTACAGCGCAATTGAAGTATGCAAATATCTTGGTATATCTACTGGGGCACTTAGAAACTATGAGAATGGGACTAGAATTCCAAGTTTAAAAGTGTTTGTAGCACTTTGTGACTTATACGAAAAAAACCTTCTCGAAATGACATAAAACATACAATAAAATAGTTCGGGATATAAAATCGTTAGATGACAATCTCAATGCAACATAATGCCTTTATTTCGATTGATTCGGAAATTTTTCATTTTTTGTTGCGTTGAAGTTGACCACATTTGCGTTTTTCTCTTTCTTCGTATATAAATGAAGGTGTAACAAAGAGATGCTGCACATCAATTGGTCAATCTTATTGCAACATCATTTTGTTAAAGATTCAGCGTCTTCTTTGTCTACAGCGTAAAGGTCAAATTAGTTGCGTTAATTTGACCTTTTTATTATCAATTCTTTGAATGTTAATCGCATCCAGGAATGCCTTACCGAATTTAGCTCTTACTAAGTCATAAGGTGCCTTATCGCCTTTGGACTTGCGGACATAGGAGTTGATGTTACTAAACACCTCATCGAGCATCTCTTGGCTGACCTTGTTAAGTGATTTGCCTTTGGGAAACACATAACGGATAAACTCGTGAGCTCGTTCGCAGTGCGGTTTGTCATTACTTCGATACGGCGTCGCATAAAAACTCGGTCCGGCATAGCGTTCGATCTCATAGAACTGGGCGAACTCCGTACCGTTATCGCATAGATTGGCCTCAAAGATGTCTTTAGCTTTCTCCCCCACCTTTTTATATAAGCCCTTTAAGACTTCGAGGACCGAAGAGGAGTCGCCCTTCTTAATTAGAAGCCCGAACTGAAAGTCATACTTAACAAAAGTGATAGTTAGTATCGCCTGGAAATCATTAATCTTACCGATTACCGAGTCGTATTCGACGCGGCTGATACCTTGATGAGCTTTAACATAGTTAAGATAATCACTATACTTCCGACCGATGATGTATCTAATGTCACGAATAACAAGAGATTTTTCTTTCTTGGGGATATGGTGAGGAAAGCGGACGTATCTTCGTAGCGAGCTCGGAGATACGCTTAACTCACGGCGATAAATAAGCCTTCTAAGCGTCCGTTCGGAGCAAAGCATCTGAAGGTTTATATCCGAGACATAGATATGATGAAGGCTTTGTCCGCGCATAATAAGCGGCGTGACGATTTCATCGATCTCCTTGATCGTCTCTTGACTCAGGCGACTCTTCCTTCGGGGCGTCATTCTTAAGTCTTGCGCCTTATTATCTGACACTTTGTAGTCGTAATATAGTTTGGGATGAAAGTTACAATAGTTCTTCTTGCGACAGACATTGCAGGTAGCGATGATCTCAATCGTTGAACAGAACATCCCCCTTGTCATCCTCTGGTTAAGCTCCCGTGAGATGGTTGATTTGTTTACACTTAACATACGGGAGATTTCCGAGATGTTCTTACCATCATGAATCGCGGTCTGAATATCCATTCGATTCTCAATCGTCAGTCTTTTGTAGACATGTTTCTTTGCCATTAAATAGTCTCCTTTCTTAGACAAAGAAGACAAGTTAATTATACTCGAGTGATTTTTTACCTTGCTGTTGCGATGGAATTGTCACTTAACTTTTTTTTAATAAAACATATACAAACATTTACTTTTCGTTGTTTATGATATATAATTATAATAAGTAACCCTGAGAAAAGGAAATTGTAACATGAAAAGTAAAACTGCAAAAAATGTCGTTGCTATTTATTCTGTTGTGTTTGGTGCGCTCGCCCTTATTGGATCAACCAGCAATGGGGCAGATGTTATGACCTATATAATTGAAACCACGATGATAATCATGGGTATCTTATTACTCATACCAAGGCTTCAAAAAGCGGCCAAGGGTTTAATCATTGCCTCAATCGTCATTTATTCCATCTTCATTTTTTCCGGTCTGATAACACTCTTCATTCTCCCTCTTGCGGGAGCTTTGATATTTGGAATGGTGGGCGTTCCGTTCGCATTTGGAATAGTG
>MTKW01000896.1_pt1 | contig 10735 bp, 8 predicted proteins | sample 1042761 | NCBI WGS metagenome assembly MTKW01 (sample SAMN06205366, study PRJNA360243) | anaerobic digester metagenome | biome: Wastewater treatment plant; feature: Anaerobic digester sludge; material: sludge; isolation source: anaerobic digester fed with sludge from wastewater treatment plant ...
TGTTGGTTGAACAACAGCACCTGCAGTTACAGTAACGTTAATTTCATGTTTAACAGCAGTTGCTTTTTTACCTGAAACAGTTACTTTTGATGTACCTTCAGCTAAACCTTTTAACTCTAATTTTAATCCAGTTAGAGTCGCTTTAACTTTTGTAGTGTCAGCAACAGTAACAACTAATTCATCCTCATGATCAGTTGGGTTAACAGTTAAATTAACAGTTTTTGTTGCATCAACTGCTACCGATACTGTAGCGTCACCACTAATTGACTTTAATTCTTTACCACCGCATGCAGCAAGTAAGAATCCAAGTCCGAAAACTAGTGATAATAGAGTAAAGACTTTAATAAATTTTTTCATAATTTCCTCCTTTATTTTTATTCTTTCTCTTTTTTACTTTTTTTATTATCTCTGGAATCTCAGTTCTGGAATCCCAGTAATAATTATTTACCGCCTAAATAGGCTTCAACTAAGGTTTCATCTTCAATTAAATCTGAAGCTTTACCTTCCATTGATACTTTTCCAAGTTCTAAAACGTATCCGTAATCCGCAACTTTTAGCGTTTGATAAGCGTTTTGTTCAACAATTAAAATTGTTAATCCTGCTTCTTTTAGTTTTAGAATAATTGAAAAGATTTCTTGAACAATAATTGGCGCAAGTCCTAATGATGGTTCATCTAAAAGTAATACTTTTGGATCTCCCATTAGTGCTCTACCAATAGCTAACATTTGTTGCTCACCACCTGATAAGGTAGTTGCAATTTGTTTCTTTCTTTCCTCTAAGATTGGAAAGTAAGAATAAACTTCAGTTAACTTTTGATTAATTAATGACTTATTTTTAATCGTATAGGCACCAACTAGTAAATTTTCTTCAACAGTTAAATCATTTAAAATTGATCTTCCCTCTGGAGAAAGTGATATTCCTTGGTTATTAATTTCAAATGGTCTTAAACCTTGAATTTCTTTACCATTTAAAACAATTTTTCCACTTGAAGCCTTGGCAAGCCCAGCAACTGATTTAATTAAAGTTGATTTGCCAGCACCGTTAGCACCTAAGATTGCTACTACTTGTCCCTTACCAACTTTAATATCAACACCTTTTAAGGCTCTAATAATTCCGTAATCAACGACTAAGTCTTTAATTTCTAATGCTAAATTACTCATCGCGATCACCACCTAAATATGCTTCTTGAACCAATTTATTCTTTTGAATTTCTTCTGGGGTACCGATAGCAAGCATCTTACCAAATGAAATGGCACAAACTCTATCAGATACGTTCATAACTAGTCCCATATCGTGTTCAACAAGGAAAATAGTTAAGTTGAACTCTTTACTAATTGTTTTAATTAAATTAGTTAATTCAATTGCTTCAGTTTCGTTTAAACCTGCAGCCGGCTCATCTAGAATAATTAATTCTGGATTACTCATTAAAGCTCTTGCAAGTTCAACACGTTTTAATGTTCCGTAAGGCAAGCCTTGCGGAAGTGAAAACATATATTGAGTTAAGTTAAGTTTTTGTAAAATGTTGTAGGCTTTGATTTGCAAAATGTGCTCTTCAGTTCTAGCTCTTGTTGTTTTAAACATATGATGGAATAAATTAGTTCTGAATTTAGAGTGAGCTCCTACAAGTAAGTTTTCAAAGACTGTAAGTTCGTTAATTAATTCTACGTTTTGGAATGTTCTTGAAATTCCTTGTGAGATAATTTCGTGAACCTTATAGTCATTTAATCTCTTAGTAACGCCAAGATGATTATTAAAGTAAATTTCGCCACCAGTTGGTTTATAAAATTGGGTAATACAGTTAAATACAGTAGTTTTACCGGCACCGTTAGGTCCAATTAGCGAAAATATTTCTCCGCGTTTAATGTCGAAATTTAAATCATCAACGGCTTTTAATCCTCCAAAGTACATCTTTAAGCCTCTAATGCTTAAATGAATATCTTGGTTTTCTTGCATATAGATGAAGTGATTATCATCAGCATTTTCCATTGACTTAGCAATTTGGTTAATTTTTTGGTCTAACTCATCTAATGAAAGTGTACTTTCTTTAATTCTGTTTTGATATGAAGCAATTTTCTTATATTTTTTTAAATATAATAAAACATTTTCATTATTTATTAAAAGAGCATTTCTTGATTGTTGCAAAGATTCGTGAATTTTGATATTCGATTTAAGAATTTCATTTTTGTGAATATCAATTACTGAATCAATTAATTCTTTATTCATAATGCGAAGCTTTAATTCATCAACTAAGTCTTGATATTTAGCAATTCTATCAAGTTGTTTTAGCATTAATTTATAATCACTATCAACTTTTTTAACTAAATCTTCTTTATAAAGACTATATGATGATAAATCATTATTCAATTCCGCTTCTAATTCCTTTTTATATAAGTCATAATCGCTATATAAATCTTCAAGGTGTTTTTTGCTAAGTTTTTCAAACTTTGGATCATTTTCAATAGACTTTTTATAAATTTCATGATCACGTCTTAAGTTCCAATATCTTTCTTCTAAAAGTTTATTTAAGTTATTAAGTTTAACTTTATTTCTTTTAGATTCAACATGATAATAATAACTAGCATCTGATGAGTTTTTCTTTTGAATTAAATTAAATAATTTTAATTGAATATATCCAAACTCATAATCAAGAGCGTTATTTAAAGATAAAATTTCGTTTGAGACTTTTCTTTTACTAGTAAGAAATGGCTTCAAAAGTTCGATATTCTTCGTCTTTTCCATAATCAAGCTCCTTTCTTTCAAGTTTTGATTTATTCAATTTTTCTTTAATTTTATTGTATAGTTTGGTTATTCTATACTTCAATATTAAACCTAAGTGATATAGACCACCAGGGAAAAACATTACAATAACGATAATTAAAATACCAGTAAAGATATGAATGAAGTTAGGGTTGTCTTTAAAGAATTGGATATCTTGTAAGAATAATGTGTTAATTGTAAATACCATTGCTGTACCTAATAAGACACCAATAATCGATTTAGCTCCCCCAATTACTACTGCTGCTAGAATTAATAGTGAAGTAGTAAGACCCCATTGAGTAGGTTCGGTATATTGATAATATGCCATGTATAATACTCCGCCTAAACTAGCAAGTAATGTCGCAATAACGAACGCACTTAAACGATATTTTAATAAACTCATTCCCATCATTTGACCAGCTGATTGACTGTTTTTTAATGATAACATCGCTCTTCCGGTCGCACTTTTCATAATATTGGCAATTAATATCATAATAATTGTCATAGAAATGAAAATGAAAATTTTAACACCATTAGAATAAATTGGAAGTTTTGATTGATCAAACCAAAATACAGTATGAATTGGGCTATATCTTTCAACTCCAGTTAACATTCTTGAAAGGTTTTTCATAACTCCAACTACGATTTCTGATAAACCTAAGGTTACAATCGCTAAGAAGATACCTTCAATTCTTAGTGAAATAAATCCGATTAGTAAGCCTAATACTAAGCCTAGTGCTAAAATAATTAGTAATGTAATTGGTGCAGGAATTCCTGGAAATTGCGGATTTTCAAGTGTTTTTTGTTCGGATAAAATCCCAAATAGATATACCCCAATTGCCATAAATCCTGATGTTCCAAGTGATGCTAGTCCGGCATAGCCTAAAAGTAAAGTAAATCCTAGTCCAACGATAAAGTAAATTGCGGTTGAAACCATCGCGTCACCTTTACCACCAGATAGATTAAATGATAAATATAACATGATAATTCCGATTAATACATATCTAAAGACTGGTGCTTTAATTACTTTTAAAACTGATTGATATATTTTATATAGATAACTGTTTTTACTCATAATTACACCTTCTTTACCCTTTTCTTACCGAACACACCATTCGGGAATAATAAAATCACTAATAAAATTAATATATATAAAAATGCATTAGCCCAAGCGGTTAATTTTAATGGTGATAATGCTACCGCAATAATCGCTCTAGTTACTGGGATAAAGAACGCTACTACTACTGGTCCGTAGAAGTTAGTAATTCCACCAACAACTAAGGCTAAGAAAGCATCTACTTGCATAATAATCATTAATGTTGCGATATTAATCGCATTTTCTTTAATTGCGATTGGCGCATAGAAAATTGCGGCAACCGCTCCTAATGCTCCAGCAAGTCCCCAAGTAATTGCGGTGATTGAATGGGTGTTAACTCCCATTGCGTCAGCCATAATTTCATTGGCAGCAGTCGCTCTAACTCCTAATCCCCATTTTGTTTTTTGAAGTAAAATGAAGATTACTGCGATAATAAAAGCTGCTAGTAAAATTAATAAAATGGCGTGATTTGTGATGTTTAAGCCAAATATTTTTTGACTACCTTTAATAATTGGTATCGCATAATATTGACCTCTTTCACTTAAAACTACTGAAACTAGTCCAGTTAACAACAATACTACACCCATGGTAATCATTTGCGTACCAGCAGGGTTTTTAAACCTTGCTTTACGTAAAAGTAATTTATCGATTAATAAACTAGTAGTAAAAGCACTAACGATCCCGACTAATATTGAAATTATTAGTGGAAGGACACCATAAGATAAAACTGAGGTTCCGTCAGCTACTTTACCATTAGTAAAGGCAGCCATAAAAAAGGCTGCCATTGTTGATATTGTACCTTGAGCGAAGTTGGTTGTTGTCGATGTTTTAAAGATTAATACTACTGCCAGAGTAACAAGCATTAATACTGCCGACTCTGAAAAACTATCTAAAATTATTTGCAAAGGCAATCGCCCCCTTCTATTAAAACTTTTTTGTCTTTATGTGTTACTTTTTAAAATGTTTAGTTAATTTTGGACGATCTCTTTCAGATAAAATACCAATAGATACACCTTCATTAAATAATTCTTCTCTAAAGTCAGGGTGAGCAATTTTAATTAATTCGATTGCTCTTTCCTTTAAAGTTGTTCCTCTTAATTCAGCAATTCCATATTCAGTAACAACATTATCAACATCTGCTCTTGATAATGTTACAGCTCCACCTGGAGTGATATATGGAACGATTTTTGATTTAAGTTCTCTAACTCCAGTTTCAGGGTTTCTTACCATCGCTGTTGAATATAGCGTGATAAATGATTTACCACCCTTAGAGTTTTGAGCACCTACTGCTGTATCAACCTGACCACCAGCACCACTAAATTGACGTGTACCGATAGATTCACTTGCGACTTGACCATCTAGAGATACTTCAAGTGCAGCGTTAATTGATACTTGGTTATCGTTTTGACCGATAACATATGGATCATTAACCCAAGCTCCGTCTAGGATTAATACTGACGGGTTGTTGTTAATGAAATCATATAATTTTTGATTACCAAATGCGAAGGCAGCTACGTGTTTACCTGGATATAGTTTTTTCTTCTTACCAGTAACTGCACCACATTCAATTAAATCAACCATACTTGAAGTAAACATTTCAGTGTGAATTCCCAAGTCTTTTTTACCTTTTAATTGCTCAGCTACCGCATTTGGAATACCACCAATACCTAGTTGAATTGATGAGCCATCTTCAATTCTTTCAGCGATTAATTTCCCAATTGCGATATCTTTTTCATTTAGAGGAATATCAGGTAATGTTGGACATGGATAATCAGTTTCAATTAAATAGTCAATTTCACTAATGTGAACTTCAACATCACCAAAAGTTCTTGGGAAGTTAGGGTTAATTTCTAAAACTGTAACTTTAGCGTTTTTAATAGCTGCTTTTTCATATACGTTACTTGTAGAAAGTGAAATAAACCCGTGCTCATCTGGCATTGATGCCGCGCTTATGAAATAGTCATATTTAACTCTTTGAAATCTCTTAGTATGAGCGTAGTGTAAATAGTTAGGAATAAATGACGCATTTCCGTTCCCATGCGCTTTTCTAATAGCTGGGTCATAAAACCAAGATGAAATTTCAATTTTATCTTTATACTTTTCAGTATAAATTGGAGAATCTTGTCTAATTCCTAAACAGTTAGTGAATTCCAATGAATTTAAACCATAATCATCAAATGCACGATGAAGTTGTGAAATTGTTAGTTGTGGTTCGTTTGCCGCCATCCCACCAACAATTTTATCACCGTCTTTTAGCATTTTTAAAAGATCATCAACTTTAATATATTTTGGTTTTTTCTTCATTTTTAAACCACTCCTATCCCCATCTAATAACGTTAGCTGCCCAAACGTAACCAATACCAGCCGCTAATAATACAGCGATAGTTCCTTTTTTAAGTTTCTTTTGTTTCATAGCTAAGTCAAGAGATAAAAATTGGTCTAATTGGCCGATATGACCGTAATTTTCTAAGTAAATTGATTGTTCTGGTTTTAAACCTAATTCATTAACCATCCAGTCATGTCCTGAACGTTTAATATGTAAGATTCCTAAGTAACCATCACGAGCAAAATCTTCTCTAGTATATCCAGATTTTCTTAATGATTCGTTAATACAAGTAATCCAGTTAGGCATTGAAACTTCATTAAGTCTATCTTTCATTTTTTGAGCATCCATTAATCTTAGTGATTTTTTAGCTTCTTTCCAATTTCTTGAGTTAATTGGTTTAGCTTGTCCACCAATTTCAACTCCAGCTGTTCTAGCTAAAGTACCATCACCAATAATGTGTGAGCCTAATAATACGTTTTTGTTATATCCTTTTTGAAGAATAATTGCAGCACCACCAGCACCTAAGTTATACATCATTGACATTGGTTTATCTTTATAGTCAACGAAATCAACGTTACGGTAACCACCAGAGATTAAAACTGTGTTGATGTTTTCATCAGCAATCATCATATTTTTTGCAATTGTCATGGCGCTAATTGCAGTACAGCAACGATTTTGAACGTCAATTCCCCATGCATTTTCAGCACCGATAACGCCTTGAACGTATAATGCTGATGTTGTAAGTGGATATTCTTTCCATTCTTCAGTAATATCTAAAATTAAATCGATTTCTTTTGGATCGATTCCAGCTTTTTTAACTGCTCTTAAAGCTGCTTTAGCACTCATTTCTTGAGAGCCATCATTTTTACCAGGCATACATTTTTCAACGATACCTAATTTATCAATAACTGCTTCTTCAGTCCAAAAGCCACCTGTAGCTTCTGAAATTTCTTTTGCAGTCATTCTTTTACGTGGTAAATAAATACCAATTGATCTAATCCCAATAACAGGTTCCTTCACAATATCATCCTTCCTTTATATTATTATATAATATTTACTGACTTTTTTATAGTCTCATACCACCGTTAACAGATAGAACGTGACCTGTAATATATGATGATTCATCAGATGCTAAGAATAATGCAGCATCAGCGATGTCTTGTGGTTGTCCAAGTCTTCCTAACATTGTTTGACCAGCAAATTTATCTAGTAAATCTTGAGGAACAGTTTTCATCATGTCGGTCATAGTATATCCAGGAGCGATAGCGTTAACTCTTACTGGAATATATTTTTGAGTAGCTCTATCAAAACGTGCTAATTCTTTAGCCCATGATTTAGTAATACCGATAACTCCTGATTTAGTTGCAGCATAGTTAGTTTGACCAATGTTACCAAATTCACCAACTACTGATGAAATATTAATAATTGATCCACCACCGATTTCTCTCATGTGAGCACCAAATGCTCTACCCATTAAGAAAACACCTTTTAAGTTAACATTGATAACTAAATCCCATTGATCAGTTGTCATTTTGTGAAGCATTGCATCTCTTGTAATACCAGCATTGTTAACTAAAATGTCAACATGTCCGTATTTTTCAACTGCATAGTCTCTGAATTTTTCAACACCTGATTCATCAGTAATGTTTAATTCATAAAATTCAACATTTTTGCACTCATATTCTGGTTGTGCCATATCAACAGCGATAACTTTTGCTCCTTGTTTAGCAAATGTTTCAGCCATTGCTCTTCCTAAACCTTTAGCTCCGCCTGTAATAACAGCGACTTTTCCTTCTAATCTTTTCATTTTAAATACTCTCCTTTTTTATTTTTCTACTTTCTTTAAAATTACAGCAGTACCCATACCGCCACCGATACATAAACTAGCAAGTCCTAGTTTCTTATTATTTCTTAACATTTCATGAATTAATGTAACAACAATTCTGTTTCCACTTGCTCCAACTGGGTGACCTAAGGCAATTGCGCCACCATTTAAGTTAGTTTTTTCTAACATATATTCTTTAGAAACACCGTGTTCATTAGATAATTCTCTTAAAACTCCTAATGATTGAGCAGCAAATGCTTCGTTTAATTCAAATACGTCAATATCAGTTAGTTTTAAGTTAGCATTTTTTAATGCTTGTCTAATAGCTGGAACTGGACCCATACCCATAATTGATGGATCAACTCCGCCTTGACCTACTGCAATAACTTCTGCTAGTGGAGTTAAGTTATATTTTTTAACTGCATCTTCGCTTGCAACTAAAACGAAACTTGCACCATCATTAATTCCCGATGCGTTACCAGCTGTAACTGTTCCATCTTTAATGAATGCTGGTCTTAATCCACCTAGTTTTTCTAACGAAGTTGTTCTATTAGGAAACTCATCAGTGTCAAATACTGTTTCACCGCGACGAGTTTTAATTACGTAAGGAACGATTTCTTTTTTAAATAAGCCACTGTCAATTGCTTTAATTGCTCTTTGTTGTGAAGTCCAAGCGAACTGGTCTTGTTCTTCGCGGCTTAATTCATATTTTGCAGCGATATTTTCAGCTGTAACACCCATATGATAGTTATTATAAACATCCCATAAGGCATCATTAATCATATGGTCAGTAATTGATTTGTCTCCCATTTTAAATCCAGTTCTAGATTGGCCAGGAATTAAATATGGAGCGTTTGACATTGATTCAACACCACCAGCAACAACTAGATTGTGTAATCCAGATTTAATATTAGCGTAAGCGTTAGCGATTGATTTCATACCACTTCCGCACACCATATTTAGTGAGTATGCAGGTACTTCAACTGGAACTCCAGCTTTAAGTGCGACTTGTCTAGCAATACCTTGACCTAAACCAGCTGGTAAAATATTACCTACGATTACTTCATCCAAGTTCTTTGGATCAACATTTACCTCTTCTAACATAACTTTTAAAGTGTTAGCACCATATTCTGCTGGATGTACTCCACTTAAAGTTCCTAGAAAAGATCCGATTGCAGTTCTTTTAGCTGCAACTATATAAACTTTTTTCATTTTACATATCTCCCTTCTTCATACATGAATAAATGTTCATATTAGTACGCCTTTATTTTACCATGAAAACGTTTTACTGTCAATACCTTTAACCCCTTATAAGGGGTAAAAGGTGGCAAATTGTTAATAAAATGCAATATTTCGGATAAAAAACTGAAATTTAACTTATTTTTATAAAAATAGCCGCACCTTTTATTCTAAAAAGTACGGCTATAAAAATTATATATATTTTTTAGGTTGCTTGATATTTGAATATTTGGATTATTTAGGTGAAATTTTATTCAAAATTATCGGATTGATTCAATTAACGCTCCAGCGTTTTCTAATCCTTTTTTAACTTCTAATTTTTGAGTTTCTCTATTGTATACCCATAACATGAAGTCTTGAGTACCAACTCTTAATCCACCGCTGAAATCTACTGATCCAGCTAAAGGTAATTTAACAGGGCCTTCTTCTAAGGCAGCAACTAATTTATCACGGAATTCTTGAACTTTAGATACGTCTAATTTGTATCCTGATTTGTCCATTCTTCTTAAACCTTCGATAAATGTAGTAATCGCAACTAATCCACTCTTAGAGTGAGTTGAGTTATAAATTGAATCAGCTTTAGCTTTATCATTTGGCCACATATGGTCAACGATTTGTCTCCATAATGCTAAATCTGCTTGGTTTGCTTCACTACCGCTCATATCATACCAACCGTTGAAGAATAAATCACCTAAGTTAGTGATGTTATTTTGGTCGATGTGTGATGCGTCTGCGTTTACGTATGATGTAAAGATAGGAACATTAACGTTTAATTTGTTTAATTCACCAATTAATGCTTGGAAGAATTTTTGGTTTGAAGCAACGATTAGTGCATCTGGGTTATGACCTTGGATAACACCTGCGTTAGCACTTGCGTTAGTGTCACTAAATTCAACGAAATGAATATTATATTTAGTTGTTAAATTTAGATCATCAACTAATGCGTCAACACCAGCTTTAATACTTGTTCCATCTGCAGCATTTGAGTGAGCTACAACGATAGTTTTAGTCTTGTCAGCAGCTAATTGTTCGTTTTTACCAGCACCGAAGATAGGTAGAGTCATAACTCTAGCCATTAATGCTTGACCTTCAGTATAGTAAATTGGTTGGATTGGCATTACATAATTACCTGGTTCTTTATCACGGCTCTTAGTTAGTAATGCGTTAGTTCCTGTAGCAGCATGAATCATTGGAACTTTTTGAGCACGTAAATCTTCTACTGTTGGCTCAATTGTCCAAGTACCAAAGTGTCCAACAAACGCCAAGATTTTATCGTCTTCGATTAAAGCTTGAGTTTGGATTGGTCCTTCTGTACCACTTGATTTGTCATCTTTCCAAATATATTCAATTTTGTGATCTTGAACTAATCCGTCACCTAATTTACCATCATTATAGTATTTAACTACAGCTTGAATAGCTTCCCCAAATGGTAATCCAATACTATTATATGCCCCAGTTTTTGAAGCAGTATTTCCAATTTTAATAACTTTTT
>MTKW01025502.1_pt1 | contig 10735 bp, 8 predicted proteins | sample 1042761 | NCBI WGS metagenome assembly MTKW01 (sample SAMN06205366, study PRJNA360243) | anaerobic digester metagenome | biome: Wastewater treatment plant; feature: Anaerobic digester sludge; material: sludge; isolation source: anaerobic digester fed with sludge from wastewater treatment plant ...
ATTGAATGTAGGGGCTGAGCAAGCCGTAGGCGAATATACAGGAACATTTGATGTAACCGTAACTTACGAATAATCCAATACAGTATATTTCCCCGGTCGCTCCTTTCATAGGAATGGAGCGTTCCGGGGGAATTTTTCAAAATAAAAAAATAATAATTTAAACAATAAACACTCCAAATTATGAAAAAGCTCACAATCACACTTATCTTTGGTTTGCTGTTAACAGGGTTTTCCGTGAGCCTCAAAGCCCAAGAAACAGTTACAGCCACAGCTTCTGCAGAATTGGTAGAAGCACTCACAGCTACTGAAGTCACACAATTAAACTTTGGCCGTTTTCTTCCCGGATCCGCAGTCGGTACAATTAGCATTGCAGCGGTTACTGCAGGTACTCGTACAAAAGGTGGCGACGTTTTTCTTGTTGGTGGCGGAAATCCCGCCTCTGCTGAATTCTTAATCAGCGGTTATTCCGGTTCAACAGTAAATGTAGGCTTGCCAACTACTGCCGTTGAACTGACACACGCAACCAACTCCGCTCACAAATTAGAGATAGCGTCTTTTACAGCCTCTGAGACAGCGCCTGTACTGAACACTTCCGGAGAAGCTACCATCTATGTTGGAGGCGTTTTGAATATTCTGGCTTCTGATGCAGGACTGAGCAAAGGACTTTACTCAGGAACTTATCCTGTTACTTTCCAGTACCCCTGATTGCAGGAATTTGAAGTTTCGGTCCCCAATGTATTTGAACGCTTCTCCATCTGTGGGAAGCGTTTTTTATAAACATCATAGTTTTTTATTGCCATGACCACAAATAAATACAGATTCAAATTATATACCTTCTTGATAGCTGCCGGACTGTATTTTATATCTGTTCCCACACCCTTATCTGCACAAGATCCGGAAGTTGTTGGGACAATAACGGCAGAATTGGTAGAAGTTTTGTCGGCGTCTGAAATATCTCCGTTAGGCTTTGGTAGGTTTTTTATAGATGGTGAAGGAACAGGAAGTATCATTGTAAGTGCCATCCCCTCTGTTTACAGAACCACCACCGGAAGTTCTGTTCACTTGGCAGTGGGAGGCCATGAAGGCCCGGCTATTTATGAAGTGCGAGGATATCCGGAAAGTGCCATAAGTATTACACTCCCTGCTCCCTCACAGATTGCTCAAATAGAAAATCCGTCACACAAAATGTCCGTAGATACCTGGGTTTTGTACCCATCACAATCTCCCATACTAGACTCCGACGGCAAACTAACCCTGTATTTAGGCGCCAGTCTGCAAGTAGGAACCATAGCAGATAACCCTGTTGGTCAATATTACGGTACTTATACCCTCATCTTCTCATACGATTGATAGCAATATTCCCCCTCTTTTCACAGTTCAACATGTAGTTATTATTTTTTTATACTATATTTGTTGAACTGTATATATTTAATAGGCTTATCATGCGTTTATTTAGAAATATTTCCATTTTTCTGGTATTGTCTTCTTTGACGGGTGTCTTTACACCAGTGTTTGGACAGGGCAACTTACTTGTTACGCCTCGTCGCGTTGTTTTTGACGGTTCGCGAAGAGTTATGGAATTGAATCTGGCAAACACAGGTCAGGAGGCGGCGCGTTACAACATTTCGTTTGTACAGTACAGAATGACAGAAGATGGCGCATTTGAAGAAATTACAGAACCGGATCCCGGACAGTTTTTTGCAGACAAGCATCTGCGATTCTTCCCCCGCAACATATTTTTAGAACCTAGCGAATCCCAAACGGTTCGCATGCAGGTTCTGGGCAGAGAACGACTAGAGCCGGGAGAGTATAGGTCCCACGTATATTTCCGTGCAGTACCCGATGAACTGGCCTTAGGCGAAATAGATCCAGACGCAGACACTACTGCCGTTAGTATACGGCTGATTCCCATTTTTGGAATTACCATACCGGTAATTATCCAGGTAGGAGAGAATACTACGAAAGTAAGCATTTTAGATTTGGGATTGACAAAAGATGAAGAAGGACAGACCTATCTGGGATTTACTTTTAATCGTTCAGGAAACATGTCTGTATATGGTGATATAACTGTAACACATGTGGCGCCCAACGGCATGGAAACACGAGTGGGCATAGTCAACGGAATTGCAGTTTATACTCCCAACACCATACGAAAATTTCAACTGCAACTGGCAGAAGAGGGAATTGATTACCAATCAGGAAAGTTGCTTGTTACCTATACAGCACAATCCGATGTACGCCCGCAAACGTATGCTTCTGCACAATTGGATCTACCTTGATCATGAATTACAAACCGGTATTTCTATTTTTTCTTCTGTTTGTTTCTTCCGTACTTTTTGCACAAAACGGTCCTTCTGCGCAAAATGAAACACAAGAACTAAGGGTTACTTTGTTCAGAAATTTCCATTTTGGCAACGTCACTGTCCAAGGAGCACAAGCACAAATCATCATTGTGGTAGACAGAAACGGTGTGGCAACCCGGCAGACCTTAGGAAACCTTATTATATTGGATCAAGATTTTTATCCGGCAGAATTGTATTTGGAATGTGAAGGAGAAGGTACTATTGTTGTTACCAATATCATTGCGCCATCAAATATACCTATGATAGGTACCGGTAAAGATGCAGGGGCAGGAGAAATAATTCTGTCAAATATTACATTCCATCTTGAACCTCCTTTTGAAGTGAGTAAATCCCGTCCTTTAACTCTCTATCTTGGAGGAACGGCAACTTTGAAAAGCTCAGGCAATTTTTTTGGAAACTCCTATAGCAGCAGTATGCAAATTTCTTTCATATACGAAAATGCCGAACCTCTTTAATCTGAAAACAATTTGCGGATAAGCGCCTCGGGATCCGGGTCGCGTCCGCGGAACTTTCTGTACAATACATCAGGAGCTTCTATGTTGCCGCGGGATAAGATGTGTTCCCTCAACTTGTCTGCCAAGTGCTTGTTAAAAATTCCTTCTTCTTTAAAATACTCAAAAGCATCTGCACCCAATACTTCCGACCACTTGTACGAATAATATCCGGCCGCATAACCGCTTGAAAAAACATGCGTTAACGAAGAAGAAAGAGACATACCCGGTATGCTGGTAAGCAAATGAAAGCCCTCTAGTGTTTTCTCTTCATAACGTACCACATCTTCTTGCGGAACTTCTGTTACATGGTGCCAGGCCATGTCTATTTTTGCAAAATGCAATTGCCTGATTTGTGCATAGCCCACCAGGAAGTTTCTGGAAGCCACAATGCGCTCAATCAGCTCTTGAGGAATAGGTTCCTTTGTTTTGTAATGTATTGCATACGTACGTAGAAATTCCGGCTCAAAAGCCCAATATTCCATCAACTGGGAAGAAAACTCCACAAAATCTCGTTCTACATTAGTCCCTGTCAAAGTCCCGTACGTGCCTTCCGATAATATCCCTTGTAAGCAATGACCAAATTCGTGAAACAACGTAGTGATTTCATTTTGCGTGAGCAACGCCGGCATGGTGGCCGTCGGTTTTGTCAAATTAGCTACGAGCGATACAAAAGGACGCAATTCCCTGCCCTCTCTGAAATGTTGTTGTCTATAGGTGGTCATCCATGCCCCTTGGTGCTTGGAAGGTCTTGGATAATAATCTGTATAAAGCAGTGCTAGAAACTTGCCCCTTTCGTCCGTCACCCTGTAAACTTGGACATCGGGGTGGTAAACAGATACATTTGTTTCTTTGACAAAATGCAAACCAAACAATCTTTTGCTCAAATCAAAAAAAGCCTGCTGGACGTTTTCCAATGAAAAGTACGGCTTTAACAGTTCGTCATCCAGGTCGTATTTTTCTTGACGGAATTTTTCTGACCAAAAAGAGAAATCCCAAGGCATCAACAACCCGTTGAATCCTTTAGACCGTGCATATTGTTGCACTTCTGCCACTTCTTTTTTGGCAAAAGGCAACGTCTTTTCCATCAATTCCTCTAAAAAAGCATTTACTGTTTCCGGATTCTTTGCCATACGTGTTTCCAACATATAGTCTGCAAAGGTTTCATAACCCAATATGCGAGCTGTTTGAATCCTCAGGTCTACAATTTCTTTAATCAAAGCGCGGTTGCTGTGTTTGTCCAAACAGCGAGTGTTTATGGCTTTCCACATATGCTCACGCAACGTCCTGTTCTCACAATACTTCATAAAACCTAAATAGCTTGGGCTGTGCAGGGTAAATATCCATCCGTCTTCCTTCCCGGCCAAGGCCGCTTCTCTCCCCATTTCTCGCATATAATCCGGAAGCCCGGCTAAATCTTCTTCCTTTATAATCTTTAGCACATACTCGTTGGTGGCTGCCAACACATTGCTGGAAAACTCAATAGCCGTTACCGACAAACGCTCTTGAATCCAGCTGTATGTTTTTTTCTCCTGCTCATCTAAGTTTGCCCCGGTACGTATATAATTCCTATACGTTATTTCTAACAAACGGGCTTCTTCCTGTGTAAGGATGCTCCAGTCTGCCTGTTCATACACATGCTTCACACGTTGAAACAAGTCTGTATGTAATGAAGCAAACAAGTAAAATTCCGTCATCAGTTTAGACATGTCTCCGGCCAATCGCTGCATTTTATCGGAAGTCTCGGCTTCGTTTAGATTAAAGAAAATATACGCAATCCATTCTACGTGCTCGCCCGCCAGTTCCAAAGCCTCTATGGTATTCTTAAAAGTAGGTGCTTCCGGGTTGTAGGCAATCGAATCGATTTCTTTTTTTGCTTTTATTATAGCATGCTCAAAAGCCGGTTTGTAATGCTTGAGCATGATCTTATCAAAAGGCGGTTGTCCGTATCCCTCTTGTGTGATTTCTAATAATGGATTGTCTTTCATGGTGCAGGAAAATATCATTAATAACGCAATGAAAGAAAAGCTTATTTTTTTCATAATTTGTTATAATACTGCTGTAAGAATAGTGCCACTCAACAAAAGTAAAGATATTTCACATATTTTTATGCTATACTCTACCGTGGAAAGCCTCTCTTCAGATTTAAGAAGGCTCAACTGCGCTTCCCTTAAGGCAATTCCTGATAACTCACTCAAGCGGTACCTTTCCATGGCTACTTCGTAGTTGCTCCTGGCTACTTGCAAGTTGTTTTTTTCTATTTCCCNNAGGTATAGGCAAGCCACAAACCGGCCAATTCTGCTTGTACAGCCTGCTCCAACTGTTCTTGCTGCAAACGGGTGTTTTCTATATTCAACCGTGCGTTGGCTTGCTCTCGCTTTCTGTTTCCCCCATCGTACAATGAAAAACCCATAGAGGCCCCTATTGTGGGTCCCCATTCTTGGCGGTATCCGTAACCGGCATTCAGTCGCACAGAAGGATAATTCCTGCCTTGCAATCGTTTCAATTCCAGATCCGAGATGGTTCTCCGAGTGGAGGCCTTCAACAGGTGCGTGTTGGACTCCAAGGCCCGATGTTCCAATTGCGCTCTGTCAAGGTGCCTGTTGGGAATGATAATGGTATCGGCCGGCGTGGTAATTTGGTCCACATTGTCAAAGGCCAGCAATTGGTTCAGCTGAATAATGGATTTGCGTACCAACTCCACTTGGGCCAGGTACTCAGATGTGTCTGCGTTGTAGTCCACTTGAGCCTGTTGGTAATCCAAACCGGACGAGGCGCCCAAACGATAACTCTCCTGCACTATACGCAAACGTTCCCTGGAAAGAATGACAGACTTGCGCAAATTGCCCAAACGCACTTGTTGTCGGATAAGGTGATAATACTCTGAAGAGGCCGAGGCCACAAAGTCTTCCAAAGCACCTTGCATATCCAACGTCCCCAAAATGCGCAATTCCTGAAGCCTGTTGTAATTGGCCCTGATGCTAAACCCATCAAACAACGTCCAACTGACATCGGCCCCCGCTTGCACGTTGTTGTTCAACGTGCTGTTTTGCAGCGATCCCCCATATACTGCACTCAATCCTACAGAGGGCAGTTGTCCCGCATGTCCTCTGGTAGCGTTGTTGACAGCTTGTTGTTCCAAATTTCGCATAATACGAACTGAAAAATTGTTCTGTAACCCTACTTCTATGCAATCTTCCAGTGTCATCATCACACCTTCTTCAGATTCCATAGGGTCTCCAAAAGGCACGGCATAAACGGCAGATCCCACAACTGCCGTTACCAGAAAGAAAAGAAACCTAATATTCATGAAGCTTTTTCTTATTTTTATTCCTATCTGTGGCAATATATCCATACATAGCCGGTACAATAAACAATGTCATAAATGTGGCAAATACCAACCCCCCGGTAACGGCTATTCCCATAGCCACCCGTCCATGCGCTCCTTCTCCGGTGGCAAATACCAAGGGAATGAGCCCCAATATGGTCGAAAAACTGGTCATCAATACGGGGCGCAGCCGTTGCGACGCGGCTGCCACTATAGACTCCATTTTCTGTTGTCCGGCGGCTTGTTTCTGGTTTGCAAACTCTACAATCAATATCCCATTCTTAGCTACCAATCCTATGAGCATAATCAGACCAATCTGGCTGAAGATGTTCATAGTCNNAATCAAGCTCGATGCACTTTCCCTAAACTCTTTAGACTCTCCGGACAAAGCCGTTCGGAATGTTTCATCCAGCACCAAATCTGCAATGCGGTCCATTTCTGCCAATCCGTCACCAATAGTATACCCCCTGTTCAGACCGGAAGTAACCGTTGCCGAGACAAACCGGTTGTAACGGTACAATTGCGGCGGAGCCACGTCTTCCACCAGTTCCACCAAATTGTCCATCTGGACCATGTGTCCTTTGTCGTTTCGTATATAAATAGATTCCAAATGAGCCGGCATGTTCCGCTGCTGCCTGTTGATCTCCCCCAAAATTTGGTATTGTTTCCCGTTCATATAAAAATACCCCATCCGTTGCCCGCTTAAGGCATACTGCAAAGTTTGAGCAATGGTGCGCGTAGTCACTCCCATAATGCCGGCTTTGTCCCTGTCAATCAAAATACGCAATTCCGGTTTGGTGAATTTTAAATTCACGTCTGACATACGCAAGATGGGACTCTTATCTACCTCTTCCATAAAAGCAGGCAGCACGTCTCTTAGTTTTTCAATATTGGGTGCCTGCAATACGTATTGTACGGGCATACCTCCGCGTCTGCCACCAAAGGTCGAAGCTTGTTGCACAAATACACGGGCACGTGTTTCGCGGGTCACCTGTCGGGTGACCGCCTCGGCAATTTCCATTTGAGTGCGTTCCCGTCGGTCGATATCGGGCAGCATGACACTCACAAAACCGCTGCCGGTACCGGAACGGGACGTCAACGCCCTTCTTTCATAAACTATGGAATCGGCCAATCGAGCCACATCATCTGTGATGTCTCGTATGTATTCAAAGGTGCTTCCCTCTTGTCCCCGTACGTTGATAGAAAATTGAGAGCGGTCTTCCAAAGGCGACAATTCAGAGGGGATGGCCCTCCAATAAAGCGCTATGGCCGATAGCAACAGAGCAACTATGGGAAAAGCCAACCATTTTCTTTTCATAAACACATTCAACCACCGCGTATATCCTGAAATCATACCGCTGAAAAACGGTTCCGTTTTTGTGTACAGCCAACCTTGTTTGTCTCTTTTGCGCAATATTTTAGTAGCCAACATGGGGGTAAACGTAAGCGCAACCAAAGAAGAAATAGATACCGCCCCCGCAATCACTATACTAAATTCACGGAACAAACGCCCGGTCATCCCTTCCATAAACACAATGGGCAAAAACACAGCCACCAGAGTAATGGTTGTGGATACTATGGCAAAGAAGATTTCTTTGGACCCTTCTATACCGGCTTTGATAGGCGTTATACCGCGTTCAATACGAACGTATATATTTTCCGTTACCACAATAGCATCGTCTACTACCAGTCCCACAGACAACACTACAGCCAACATAGAAAGCACGTTGATGGAAAACCCCGCCAAATACATGATGAAAAAGGCTCCTACCAATGAAACGGGGATAACGACTACCGGCACCAAGGTTACACGCCAATCACGCAAAAACACATAGATAATGATTACCACCAACAGAAAGGCTATGTAAATGGTGTTGCGTACTTCTTTGATGGAAGCTCTTATGAAACGAGTGTTGTCCATAAGCACCTCTACAGACACGTCGTCCGGCAAGTCTTTCTGCATCTGCTCAATACGGCTGATGGCTTCGTCTGCTATCTTGATGTGATTGGCTCCCGGCTGCGGAATGATGACAACCACTACCATAGGCACTCCGTCTTTCCGGAATGCACTGCGTGTATCTTCCGGTCCCAATTCTGCCCATCCTACGTCTTGAAAGCGCACAATATTGCCTTTGCTCTCTTTAATAATCAAATTATTAAATTCGTAGGGTGTTGTCATGAGCCCTAACGTACGAATGGACAATTCAATTTTATCCCCTTCTATCCGTCCCGAAGGCAGTTCCACGTTTTCCCTGTCTACGGCGTTTTTTACATCCAACGGTGTAATCCCGTACCCGGCCATGCGAACAGGATCCAGCCACAAGCGCATGGAGTACCGTTTTTCTCCCCAAATACTCACACCGCTCACATCCTGGATGGTTTGCAATTGTTCTTTGACCGTCAAGTCTGCTATCTCGCTTACTTCCATCAAAGAACGTGTGTCACTTCGCACGCTTATCTGCATGATGGGCATGGCGTCCGCGTCTGCTTTAGAGACGGTAGGCGGATCGCAGTCCCGAGGCAAAAAACGTTGCGCCCGCGACACTTTGTCCCTGACGTCGTTGGCTGCCGTTTCCAAATCTACGCTCAATTCAAACTCCACCGTTATCCTTGACATGCCTTGGCTGCTTACACTGCTCAAAGAGCGAATACCGGGAATGCCGTTGATGTTTTGCTCCAAAGGCTCTGTAATCTGATTCATGATTACCTCTGCATTGGCTCCCGGATAACTGGTATTGACTGTAATAATGGGTTGGTCCACACTGGGAAATTCCCGCGTGCCCAAAAACGTGTATCCAATCAAGCCAAATAAGGTAATCACCAAAACGACTACCGTAGCAAGAACCGGTCTTTTTATGCTTAATTCAGAAATGTTCATGGCCGGTTCACAAACTTATCTATGACAACATTCAGTCCATCACGCAATTGCATAACGCCCGACACAATGAGCGTATCGCCTTCTACAACACCACTCAGTGCCTGTACCCTACTCTCTGTACGTAACCCTGCTTCTATACTAACAGGATGTGCCTTCCCATTACGGTACACATAGACCAAATTCTCTCCCATTTCCGGAATAATGGCCTCTGAAGGAACGGAAACGGCATCATCAATTTGTGATTTCAAAATTTTCACAGATACATACCGACCCGGAATCAACAAATGGCTTACATTGCTATACATNNAGGAACTGAAATGGCCTGCTCTATTCTTGACTTTAATATTTTTACGGAAACGTATCTTCCCGGTACCAATTGATTGCTTACATTGGCATACAATGCACGTACTCTCAGTGTGCGCGTATCTCTGTCAATCCCTGCCTCGGCGGCATATACCGTAGCCTGACATGTTTTTTCCTTTCCTTGGTTGTCTGCCAACACAAATTCAATGGGAGTTCCTTTTTTGACATCGGTAGCATAAATTTCCGGTACGGAAAATTCAATCTTCAACGTGCCTATATCTGACAGCGTGGCAATGGTACTGCCGGGCGATGCGTAAGCCCCTTCACTCAGTCTACGTAAGCCTATGATTCCATCAAAAGGCGCCCGCAATTCTGTTTGTGCCAGCTGTGCTTTCACCAATTCTATATCTGCCATCAGTTTGTTGTAGTCTGTTTGGACAGATTCAAAAGCTTCTCGGCTTACGGCATCTTTTTCCAACAAAGCCTGCTGCCTATACACCCGATCTTCAGCCAACTTTACTTGTGATTCCAATTTCCTGAGTTGTGCCTGTAACGGTGCATCGTTGATTCGCGCCAACACCGTTCCTTTCTTCACAAACTCTCCTTCATTAAAACAGATTTCAACTACTTTTCCGGATATTTCAAACGTCAGATCTACTTCCTCTGCCGGCAAAATATCTCCTGTTGTTATGGTGTGATCTGTCATGGGATGCGTATCCAATACTTCTACATGCACATTCAAAATGCGTTCTACGGAACCTCTTGGACCCGGCAAGCCGCTCGGTTCTTTTGGTTTAGCTCTTTTTCCAGCGGTTATAAAATAAAGTATACCTCCCAACAAGAGAAAAACGAGGAATACTACAATCCAGCGAGTACGTTTTAACATATTGATAAAATAAAAAAGACCGAAAGTTTGACTTCGGTCTTTGCCTAAAGTTTAATAATTAAAGGAATCTATACAGATACAGAGTATCTTTTTATCAGACGCATAGCATAGGAATAATTCAACAGCAACACACCAGAAACCCCAAAACACAAAAATGCCAGTACTTTAAAACGTATTTCCAATGTAAAAGGCAAAGCAATTACAAACAAAATAGCAAACGCTGTCAGTACAATAATAGTTACTAAAAAAGCCAAAGCCGTTTTCCGTTTTGTCAAGCTGTATAGCTTGGCATTGCTGTTCCATTGAATGGATAAAAGGATAGCAAGCCCGCCGGCTGTTATTTGTATGACGTAACCTTGTAGGTGATTTTTAAACACCAAACAAGCAATGGCTGCAATCATGGTAAAAATTCCAATGTAGAACAGCGTTTTCAATTCCCTGCTTGTCTCTTTTCCCGGTTTTTCCTCTCTTTTTTCTTCCAAATTT
>MTKW01008729.1_pt2 | contig 10726 bp, 6 predicted proteins | sample 1042761 | NCBI WGS metagenome assembly MTKW01 (sample SAMN06205366, study PRJNA360243) | anaerobic digester metagenome | biome: Wastewater treatment plant; feature: Anaerobic digester sludge; material: sludge; isolation source: anaerobic digester fed with sludge from wastewater treatment plant ...
TTGTATATTTCTTCAGAAAGACTGTTTTGCTCTTCGTCTTTGGAATTTATAACTGTAATTATTGCATGATATGGAGCTACTACCAATGGCCAAATAATACCTCTTTCATCGTGGTTTTGTTCAATAATGGCAGTAACAGATCTGGTTATACCTATACCGTAAGAACCCATCATGAAATGTTTTTCGACTCCGTTTTCGTCTAGGAAAGTTGCGTTCAAAGGTTTTGAGTATTTCGTACCGAATTGGAATATATTACCTACTTCAATTCCTCTTGCAAATTTTAGTTTACTGCCGCATTTAGGACATTTATCCCCTTGCTTAGCCAGCACTAAATCTTCTGCAATCTCACCGGTAAAATCTCTTCCAAAATTGACACCTGAAATATGATGATCAGTCTTATTTGCACCCACTACCAGGTTTTTAGACTCTGCAATTCTCTTATCCACAATGATTCTTACCTTTTCTTTAAGTCCTACCGGTCCGGTAAATCCAGGCTCAGCTCCGGTAATCCTTCTGATTGTTTCATCGCTTGCCATTTCAATCTCATGTTCAGGAACTTGTAGATAATTTGCTATTTTGGTCATATTTAGTTCTCTGTCTCCAGGAATAAATACCAAAACAGGTTCTCCACTTACTTCAAGGTCTATAGCCTTACAAGTCTTTTTACGGCTAACTCCCATAAAATCAGCTAGAGCCATAATCGTAGTCGCATCAGGTGTATGAACTACCTTCATCTCTTCCATTTCTTCATCGGCATCCACAGGTGTAAAGATAACTTCAGCCTTTTCGTCAGTCGCTGCATAATCACAAGACTCACAATAAGCTATCTCACCTTCTCCAACCTCTGATAATGCAATGAATTCATGGGATTTATCTCCACCCATTGCACCGGAATCACCTTGAACGATTTTATATTCCAGACCGAGTTTATCAAATATTGCCTCATATGCTCTCCACTGAACCATATAGGATTCATCTGATGACTCTTGATTGGCATCAAAACTATATGCATCTTTCATTAGGAACTCTCTTGCTCTATTTATACCAAATCTAGGTCTTTTTTCATCTCTGTACTTGGTTTGAATTTGATAAATTGTAAGTGGTAATTGCTTATATGATCTTATTTCACCTTTGACAAGTGTAGTAAAATACTCTTCGGCAGTTGGACCTAGGCAGAACTGTCTATTGTTTCTGTCGTATAGTTTAAACATCTCAGGACCGTATACATCCCATCTTCCCGAATCTTCCCAAATCTCTTTTGGCTGAATTGCAGACATAAGTATTTCTTGCGATCCACAATCATCCATTCCCCTTCTTACAATTTCTTCAATCTTTCTTACAACTCTGTAGCCAAGAGGTAGGTAAGAATAGATTCCCGATGCCGATCTTCTTATCATTCCCGCTCTAAGTAATAGTTTGTGACTTTCCACTTCTGCTTCTACAGGATTCTCCTTAAGTGTCGGCATATAAAATTTTGACATTTTCATAATATCCCTCCAAAAAAATAACTCCCGTCTACAAGAGACGGGAGATAACTCACGCGGTACCACTCTAATAGAGCTGTAAAGCTCCACCTTTAACAGCTATAAGGCGCTGACCCAATTGCTCCAAGACGGGTTCATGTACTATTTGATAAAGAGCTCACACCATCTCTCTTCTCGCTTAATCACTAGTTCACATTACTATTTCTTTTCATTGCATAATTATAATATCATTTATGATTTACTTAGTCAAATTAATAGTGTTTTTTTGTTTAATAAACCAAACTATTAAATAATCTCTTTGACTTTCTATCAGATAAAAAACCTCGATAGTTTTACTTATCGAGGTTTAATAGTATATTATTCTATTACGTATTCCTTAGCCAAATTAAACATCTCAACCCATGTTTGTCCGGGATTCAGCTTAAGTGGATTACCTTCAGAATCCTTGTATTCTGTCTTTGACTGTCTGTCAGCTTTGGACCATTCAATTTCAGTTACAATGCCGTCTGATATATAATAACCCTTTCCACTTCCGATATTGCCGACGGTTCTATGTACACCGTTAGGATAATAGCCCATCTCAACCAATTGAATTACTATATTCTTTGCTTTGATTTCTGTTCCATCCAATTCGTCTACATGCTGAGTTCCTGCAACATATCTATCATAGGACTTAGTCTTTTCATCATACTTAAATTCTACAGCTCCGGAAGAACTGAAATTCAAGAACACTCTGGTAGCAGGCTCTCCCTTTGGAGTTGTATCTTCAAGATTAAACTCAAATACACCTTTAGCTTCTCCAGAATGGAAACCCATATTTTCAGCAGCTTGTCTTGCTGCAGACGTTGATGAATAAGCATTGTGAGGAGCGACTTTTCCTTTGCTACTGTCCCTCCATATATAAGATCCTGCAACCTTCATTCCATCGATTTCGTCGATTCCAAGATCATATACATCATAGTCTGCATCATCAGATCCGCCATACCTGGTAATAATACCGTCATATTCCATAAGACTGTTTATAAAGTATGGTCTTAGAGATCTGACCGGTCCTATCGATTCAACATCATTTGCTAAAAACAATGCCAAGTATCTGGTAATATTACTCTCAACTTCATATTCGTAAATGGTTTCAGCTTTAGATAAACCCGACTGTGGTCTGGCTTGAACATGATTGTCTATCATAAAACCTATAACTCTGTTGTTTAAAACCTCTTTATCCACAGGAAGGCCTGATATTGGTGATTTAGGAGCATTTTTAAGCTCTTCTAATCTCTTGGCTTCCTCAGCAGCCTGTCTTTCTTCTTCCTCTTTTTTCTTCTTGTCTTCAGCTTCCTTTTTCTTTCTTTCCTCTTCCGCTTTATCTACTTCTTCTGCATCCTCAGTCTTTTCTTTTTCTTTCTCTACATCTACGGGTTTACTACATGCAGTAAAAAGCAAAAAAGCCGAAAGCAGAATAATTAATATTCTTTTCATATAGACACCTCTCTTCTGATTAATTATAACATATTTAGAGTTGGGTAGCTATAAATACACTCTGATTTTTCTAAGTTTATGTTATTTAATTAACATCACCTTGTTCTTTCATGCCGCTTATTTTAAAGTACCGGATACTTAACTTTGGGTACTTTATGATTATACTACTGTATGGTACAATAATATATAATATATATAAGAACGAGTAGGAGGTATTATATGACTTTGAATTTATGGAATGATTTGATAAAGCTTAAAGAAACTTGTGAAATAGTAGATCTTTCACATCCCGTAGCTGCTGAAACTCCGCACTGGGCAGGATTTGATGCCGTTAAAGAAAGAATTGTATACAATTTTAAAGAACACAGATTTTTAGCCAAGGAGTATACTATCGTAGGACAATATGCAACTCATATTGATGCTCCTGTACATTTCTACGAACCTGGTAGATACCTTCATGAGCTAGAACTATCGGATGCAATTCTCCCTTTAGTAGTAATAGATAAGTCAGCAGAAGCTAAGGAAAATGCGAATTATGCGATTTATAAACAAGATATCATCGAGTTCGAAAAGATATATGGCGAAATACCAGAAGGTTCATTTGTTGCGCTTAGAACAGATTGGTGTAAGAGAGTTGAGAATTTCGACAATATTGACGAAGACGGTGTTTCAAATTATCCTGGATGGTCTATAGAAGCTTGTGAATACCTCATTGAAGAAAGAAAGGTAAAGGCAATAGGACACGAGACTTCCGATACCGACGCAAGCATGCTTAGTAGAGAATCCGGCTGGCTGGACGTTGAAACCTATGTACTGTCCAAGGACATCTACCAAGTAGAACTTATGGCAAATCTTGACAAAATGCCGGCAGTCGGCGGCGTTATAATTGTAGGTTATCCTAATATTGTAAACGGAACCGGCTTCACCGCCAGATGTATAGGAATTAGGCCAAAATTAAATGAGTGATAGAAATTAAAAAACCCCGTTTTAAACGGGGTTTTCAGTTATTTTTTGATAACTTTCATTACAGAATCATTTCCGGAAACGGTTAAGTCGAGTTTCAAAATATCGTAATCGTCTATGTTTGTAACCACTACCGGCGTATGTGTGGAAGGAACTTTGTCTTTTATTAAATCAAAGTCTACTTCGAGTATTGGATCTCCGGCTTTTACTTTATCTCCTTTGGATTTTAACGGTTTGAATCCCAAACCTTTAAGTCCTACTGTATCCATCCCAACATGTACCAGTATTTCACATCCGTCATCGGTAGTAATTCCGAATGCGTGATGTGATTCATGAAGTATTGATATTACTCCATCAGCAGGACTTTTGACTATAGAGTCATCAGCTTCTACTGCAAATCCGTCGCCCATCATTTTTCCTGAGAAGACAGGATCGTCAACATCTTCCAGTTTTATTAGTTTTCCATCGATTGGTGAAAATATTTCAACTTCTTTAGGTTTCTTTTTAAAAATATTAAACATATACATCCCCCTTTAGTTTTAAAATACCCAAAAGCCAATTATTAAAACATTCTATTATTTATTCTTGGCATTTCTTATACTTAAACCTATTTTTTCTCTCTTTCGGTCTATACTTATTACAGATACCTTTATAACATCTGAAACTTTCAATACATCTGAAGGATGTTTAATATATGAGTTGGAAATCTCTGAAATATGAACAAGTCCATCCGTTCCTACTCCAATATCCACAAATGCTCCAAAATCTACGACATTCCTAACAGTTCCGGATAATATCATTCCTTCTTCTAGATCATCCATAGTCAGTACATCCGATCTTAGAACCGGTGCCGGCATCTCTTCCCTTGGATCTCTTCCCGGTTTTTTAAGCTCGTGGATTATGTCCTTAAGAGTTGGTATTCCTATTCCTAAATCTTCAGAAACAGTCGCTACGTCTATCTTATCCAGGTCCATCTCCATGACTTTTGCAGCTTCAGCATAAGATTCCGGATGTACTCCGGTATTATCTAGCGGATTATCCGATTCAGGAATTCTAATGAAACCTGCACATTGTTCATATGTCTTAGGTCCTATGCCCTTAATTGTCCTTAATTCGTTTTTGGTTTTTATAAGTCCCTTTTCTCTTTTATATTCAAGAATATTTTCAGCGATTTTTGCACTTATTCCCGCAACATATTTTAGTAATGCACCTGAAGAGGTATTTATATCAACCCCGACGGTATTTACGCAGGATTCAACAACTCCTTCGAGAGCTTCATCGAGTTCTTTTTGATTTACATCATGCTGATACTGACCTACTCCTATATGTTTAGGTTCTATTTTTACAAGTTCCGCTAGAGGGTCTTGAAGTCTTCTTGCAATTGAAATTGCTCCTCTAATAGTTACATCCAAATCAGGAAATTCCTGTCTCGCTAGTTCTGAAGCCGAGTAAATAGAAGCACCGGACTCATTTACAATGACATATGCCAGTTTTCTGTTCGATACTTCCCTAATAATATCAACCACAAAAATCTCGGTTTCTCTACTGGCAGTTCCATTTCCCAGCGCTATTAATCCGACATCGTATTTCTCTATAAATTCTAACATCTTCTTTTTCGATTCTGAGATTCTTTCAAATGGCTTTACCGGAAATATCTGCGCACTGTCCAGATATTCACCGAATTCTGATATCACGGCAAGCTTACATCCAGTTCTAAATCCAGGGTCCATTCCGATTATAGCTTTGCCTTTAATAGGACTTTGCATTAGATAAGGTTTTAAATTGTATGAAAATACTTTTATGGATTCACTGTCGGCAAATTCTTTTAATTCTTTTCTAATCTGCGTTTGAATTTGAGGCAGTATCAATCTATTGTATGAGTCTATTATCGCCTCATCTATTATATCTTTATAGAATCCTTTAGTGTTCTTATTGTAAATTCTTCTGATTTTATTTAAGTTGGAATCATCTTCAAGTTCTATTTTGATTCTGAGTTGATCTTCTTTCTCTCCTCTATTTATAGCAAGTATTCTATGAGCTGCTGCTGATCTTATTTTTTCGGAATAGTCGTAGTAATTGCTGTAAACTCCACTTTCTTCGGAGGAGTCAGTCTTTTCACAATTGATAATTCCCGTCATCATTCCTCTATCTCTGATATATCCTCTTATATCTGCGTTCTCGCTGACATCGCCTGCAATTATATCCTTTGCATAGTTGATTGCTTCTTCAGCGGAATTAACTTCCAATTCTTCATCTATAAATGTAGAGGCGTATTCATTTAATTCTTCCATATTCGACTCATTTAAAAGAATAAATTCGGCCAAAGGTCTTAAGCCTTTTTCTTCAGCAACTGTTGCTCTAGTTCTCTTCTTCGGTTTAAATGGAAGGTATATGTCTTCAACCTCTTGTAGGGTTTGAGCAGTGTGAATTTTTATTGTTAACTCATCATCTAATTTACCTTGATTATCTATTAGTCTAATTACATCCTCTTTTCGCTTTTCAAGATTTCTATAATAATTAAGTTTAGAATCGAGTTCCCTTAAAATTTCATCTGTTAGATTACCTGTTACTTCCTTTCTGTACCTCGCTATAAAAGGTATGGTATTTCCTTCGTCGAGTAGTTCAACTGATTTTTCAACTTGCTCTTTCTTAAGTTTCAGTTCATCGGCGATTTTTTCTAAAATATTCATTATTGCCCCCTTAACATTTGTATCTTTCCACTCAGCCCATAATATGTATCAAAACAGGGTAAATACCCTGTTTTGTTAGTTGTTTTTAAGTTTTAACCTGCATTGACATTTAGATATTCATTAATAAACATATCTATATCTCCATCCATAACCGCTGAAACATTGCCTGTCTCAGCTTCCGTCCTATGGTCTTTTACCATTTGATATGGATGAAATACATAGGATCTAATCTGAGAACCCCAGCCTATTTGAGTATATTTCCCTTGTATATCCTCGATTCTCTCTTTTTGTTCCTCTTCTGCAATCTGTTTGAGCTTTGCATACAGCATTCTCATTGCAGTTTCACGATTTGATATTTGAGATCTCTCGGATTGACATTGCACCACTACGCCGGTTGGAATATGAGTAATTCTAACAGCGGAATCAGTAGTATTTACATGTTGTCCACCTGCTCCAGATGCTCTGTAGGTGTCGATTTTCAAATCCGAATCGTTAATGTCCACTTTATCGGATGGATTTAATTCAGGGAAGACATCAATGCTCGCAAATGATGTATGTCTACGACTGGAGGTATCAAATGGTGAAATCCTAACCAGTCTGTGAACTCCCTTTTCACTTTTCAAGTACCCATATGCATTGTATCCATTTACCATAAATGTTACTGATTTTATTCCACCTTCGGTATCCGAGTTATAGTCGGTTATTATCTGCTTATAACCTTTATCCGATATCCATCTGGAATACATTCTTAGTAGCATTTCAGCCCAATCCTGTGCTTCTAAGCCACCGACACCGGCATGAATAGAAACTATGGCATTATTTGCATCGAATTCTCCTGACAGGAGCGATTTCAACTTGAACTTGGACATCAGTTTTTCTGCCGCCTTGGTTGAAACTTCAAGTTCTTCTAAGAACTCAAAAGACTCTTCTTCAATAATCATCTGAGTCATTATTTGCAGGTCCTCGAGTTTTTCGTTTATCTCTTCATAATCATCTGTTATATCTTTTAAACTCTTGAGTTCTGAAATTGTCGCTTGAGCAGCATCTACATCATCCCAAAAGCCTGTAGCTGTAGTTTTTTCCTCTAACTCCAATATCGTTTTTTTCTTATTGGCGATGTCAAAGTGAAACACCCAATTCTTTTATTGTCTCTTCAATATGAGAGATTCTATCTCGTATTTCATTGATATCGTTCATATATTCACTTCCTTAGATGGTAATTCTATTTGCACTTAGATAGCTTATTCGTTTTTACCACAGCATCTCTTATATTTCTTTCCGCTTCCACATGGACAGAGTTCATTACGTCCAATCTTTCTTCCCTTGACTATGGGCTTTTGTGGTTCATCAGAAGTTCTGGTCGGTTTTGCCACAGCTTTTCTTTCCATTTTTTCAGGATTTTCTACATGGTAAAGCATCCTGATTGTATCTTCTATAATGGAATGATTCATATCTTCGAACATATCGTAACCTTCTTTTTCATATGCTCTTACAGGGTTTTCCTGTCCATATGATCTAAGACCTATACCTTGTCTTAGCTGATCCATTGCGTCTATATGATCCATCCACTTGCTGTCTACGACTTTCAATAGGATGATACGCTCTATTTCTCTGAATGCTTCTGAACCAATTTCTTTTTCTTTTTCTTCGTACAGTTTTTTACTTACATCCAGGATATAATCCCTAAAACTGTTTCTATCGAAATCATTAATAGAAGTTATCTTAAGTGCGCCTTTAGGCAAATAGATATTGCCTAGATAGTTTAATAGTCCCTCTGTTTCCCATTCTTCAGGTTTGTCTGCAGATGCAAATGTCATCATGGCTCCGTCTATAAGCTGCTCCAACATTGTCATAATATTGGATTTCATATCCTCACCGTCAAGTACGGATTTTCTCTCCTTATAGATAACATTTCTTTGTAGGTTCATAACATCGTCATACTCAAGGACATGTTTACGGATACTAAAGTTGTTTGCCTCTACTTTTCTTTGAGCTCTTTCAATAGCTCCGGTTAAAACCTTAGCTTCAATCGGTTCATCCTCAGGGAAAGTATTTCCACCAATAAATCTTTGTATTGATTCTCCCCCGAATAATCTCATTAAATCGTCAGATAATGAAATAAAGAACTTTGATGAACCAGGGTCTCCCTGTCTACCGGATCTACCTCTAAGCTGGTTATCAATACGTCTGGACTCATGTCTTTCTGTACCTATGATAAACAGTCCGCCCGCATCTATTACTTTTTTTGCATTTTCATCAGTTTCTACTTTATATTTGTCTTTTAAGCTATTATATACTTTTCTTGCAGCCAGTATTTCTTCGTCTTTAGTTTCAGCAAAACTGTCGACTTCTTCAAGGATATCATCAGAATATCCTTCTTTTTTCATTTCCAGTTTAGCTTTTACATCAGGATTTCCACCCAGTACGATATCCGTACCACGTCCTGCCATATTGGTTGCGATTGTTACTGTACCAAATGTTCCGGCTTGGGCAACAATTTCAGCCTCTCTGTCATGATGTTTTGCATTTAATACATCATGCTTAATCCTTCTTCTCTTAAGCATATTGCTAAGTTCTTCGGATTTTTCTATGGATATTGTACCTACCAGAATAGGTTGTCCGGTTTGATGAACTTTTTCTATCTCATCGACTATGGCTCTTAGTTTTGCCTCTTCATTTATATATACAACATCGTCCAAGTCTTTTCTTACTACTGCCTTATTTGTCGGTATCTCGACAACGTCCATATTGTAAATTTCTGAGAACTCAGATTCTTCTGTTTTTGCTGTACCGGTCATGCCTGCCAGTTTAGAATACATTCTAAAGTAGTTCTGGAAAGTGATGGTTGCAAGAGTCTTAGACTCGCTTTTTACGGATACATTTTCTTTGGCTTCTATTGCTTGGTGAAGCCCGTCGCTATATCTTCTACCTTCCATAATACGTCCGGTAAACTCATCAACTATAAGTACTTCTGAATCCTTTACGACATAATCAATATCCAAGTGCATGGTATGTCTTGCTTTCAATGCTTGATTGATATGGTGAGCTATCTCCATGTTTTCAGGATCTGATAGGTTTTCTATACCGAAGTACTTCTCAGCTTTACCGGTTCCTTGCTCGGTTAAGTTGGCAGTCTTTCTTTTTTCATCTACTACAACATCCACTGTTTCTACTTTAATTTCTCTGTCGAAAGGATCGACCTTATCTTCACCCGGTTCGAGTTTTCTCATAGAAAGACCCTTGGCAAAGTTATCTGCTTGTTTGTAAAGGTCTGTGGATTTGTCTCCTTCTCCAGATATTATAAGCGGAGTTCTGGCCTCGTCTATAAGTATGGAGTCAACCTCATCGACTATTGCATAATGAAGGTCTCTTTGAACCATTTCTTCCTTGTAGACAACCATATTATCTCTAAGATAATCAAATCCGAATTGGTTGTTCGTTCCATAAGTTATATCGCATGCATAGTTTTCTCTTCTTTCATCATTTGTAAGTCCATATATAATACAACCTACTGACAATCCAAGAAATTCATAGACTTTTCCCATCCAGTCACGGTCACGCTTTGCAAGGTAGTCGTTGACTGTAACTATATGAACGCCTTTTCCTTCCAGTGCATTTAAATATGCAGGTAGTGTAGCTACAAGTGTTTTACCTTCACCTGTCTTCATTTCAGCTATTCTACCTTGGTGTAGAATTAAACCACCGATTAACTGCACTCTATATTGCTTCATCCCAAGTACTCTATAGGATGCCTCTCTAACTACGGCAAATGCCTCAGGTAGAATGTCATCCAGAGTTTCACCTTGACTTAATCTATCCTTGAACTCACCAGTCTTTGCCTTAAGCTCATCGTCGCTCAAACTTGACATCTCTGAATCCAAGTTCATAATGCTATCTATTATCGGGTTAATTTTCTTAATTTCTCTTTGATCGGAAGTTCCAAATATCTTTGCTAATAATCCCATTTTATCACCTCTTAATAATCTTCCACTCTTAATTTTACCACTTATACTCATTAAGTACAAACAAAAAAAGACACCACATAGGGTGTCTCAGACTGAAGACAAACCCTGATTAAAAATCAGGGTTTGCTCTATTTTGACAAATCTATTA
>MTKW01024013.1_pt1 | contig 10724 bp, 7 predicted proteins | sample 1042761 | NCBI WGS metagenome assembly MTKW01 (sample SAMN06205366, study PRJNA360243) | anaerobic digester metagenome | biome: Wastewater treatment plant; feature: Anaerobic digester sludge; material: sludge; isolation source: anaerobic digester fed with sludge from wastewater treatment plant ...
GGAAAACGGCGTTCACATCCGTCAGGATACATCGTTTCCGGAACAGGCCAAGACGATGTTAACGGTGTTGACCGATTCTCCAAAGCGATTTACGCTTAAGGTGCGTCATCCCCAGTGGGTTCAAGCCGGACAACTGCGATTGACGCTGAACGGCCGAAGCTGGCTAGCCCAATCCAAACCTTCATCGTATGTATCTATCGAACGATTATGGCAAAATGGAGACCGGCTGGAGATCGATTTACCGATGCATACCACGACGGAACAACTGCCCGGTGTGCCGGATTATGTTGCACTGCTGTATGGGCCCCTTGTTTTGGGGGCCAAGACGGGAACTGAAGACCTCCGCGGTCTGATCGCCGGCGAGGGAAGGATGGACCACGTTGCGCACGGTGCATTGCTGCCGTTGGACGAAGCTCCGATGCTCGTTGGCCACCTATCGTCTATATCCGAAAAGGTTAAGCCCGTGGCCGGACAACCTCTTCAATGGACCGCCGCCGATCTGATTCGCCCCGAGTCCTATCAAGATCTTGTGCTCGAACCATTTTATCGCATTCACGATGCTCGTTATATGATATACTGGCGAGTGGTTTCTCCCGAAGAGTATAACGCGGTGTTGGCGGCGATGAGTGTTCAGCAGCAAGAATCGCTGCAGCTTGACCGAATGACAATTGACCGTGTTATCCCCGCCGAACAGCAGCCTGAAGTCGAGCATAATTTTAAATCCGTCAGGTCCGAAACAGGCGTTTTTCAAAATCTTTCCTGGCGACATGCGGAGGCGCCGGGCTGGTTCAGTTATGAACTGCGTGTTGAACCCGATCAGCCGCTCGCACTGGCAGTACGCTATTGGGGCAATGAGGCTGGCAACCGCACCTTTGATATTCTGATCGATGGTCAAAAATTGATTACAGAGAATATTACGGGAAAGTGGAATCGCGACGAATTTATTTTTGTGCGCTATCCTATTGCCTCTGAAATGCTACGCGGCAAACAGCAGGTGACTGTTACCTTTAAGCCGCATGCGGGTAATTTAGCGGGAGGTATTTTTGACCTTCGTATCGTTAAGATTCAGTAGATTCAGTACAGGACAGACAGAGCAGTAGCGGTGGTAAAATAGGGTATAGTCGAGATCACCGTTAATAACATTATTCTATCGTGTGGAGAGTTTATGAAGTCAGCAAAGATTACGGTAGTTGGTGCGGGTAATGTCGGGGCGACAGCGGCGTTTATGGCCTCGCAAAAGGCGCTGGGGGATATTGTGCTGCTTGATATTGTTGAGGGATTGGCTGAGGGCAAGGCGTTGGACATGGCTCAGGTCAAGGCTGTTTATCCGGCCGGCGGGGCCGTCACAGGCACTGGCGACTGGCAGGATGCGACGGGCAGTGATGTGGTTATCATTACCAGTGGTCTGGCACGCAGGCCGGGAATGAGCCGTGATGATTTGTTGGCCAAAAACGCTCAGATTGTCAAATCCGTTACCGAACAAGTTGTCCGCACTTCTCCGAATGCATTCATTATTGTCGTCAGCAATCCATTGGACGTGATGACCTATGTCGCGGCAAAGGTGAGCGGTTTTGACAAACGGCGGGTGGTGGGTATGGCCGGCGCGCTGGATTCGGCTCGGTTTGCCTGTTTTATTGCCCAAGAGTTGGGAGTGTATGCCGGTGATGTTCGCGGTGTTTTGATGGGCGGACACGGCGATGATATGGTGCCGCTGCCGCGATACACGACCGTGGCAGGTATTCCGCTGACGGAACTGATGCCGGCAGAGAAAATCGACACGCTGGTCGATCGGTCGCGAAAAGGGGGGATTGAGATCGTGAACTTGCTGGGGACAAGTGCCTATTATGCGCCAGCGGCCGGTGCAGTTGCTATGGCTGAGGCCATCTTGAAAAACACCCGTCAAGTGATGAGTTGCTGTGCCTATTGCGACGGTCCGTACGGCATCCACGGCGAGTTTGTGGGGGTACCGGTTATGTTGGGCAGCAGCGGAGTTGAGTCCATTCTTGAGCTGGCGTTAACGGAAACCGAGCAGGCGATGTTTGAGGCCTCGGCATCACATGTCAGGGAGTTGACGCGCAAGGTCGATGCCATGCTTGCCTAAGGCAGGGCGAACATAAAGGCCGTAAAAGGCCACGACGCGAGCACACATCTTAAAGGCCCTCCGGGGCCTTTTCTTTTCCTTCTTCGAGTTTTTTGTTGAACATCCGAATTTGCATATCAATGGCGCCAAGGGCCCAATCGATATAGTGCAATTTAGGGTAAGGCCGTCGATGTGCTTCGTTCATCAAGCCGTCATAGATGGCATCGAGAAAACGCCCTTTGGTGCGTCGTGAAATAGGTTCCGGCGAGGCCGCCCATTCCCGGAGTTCCTGATATTCATTCTTCAGTCGTCGGCTGGTAGACAACTGTTCGGCAGTGAGGTAATTGCCCGGATTGAGCGCAATCTGCAGGCCCTTCAGTGCCAGAATCAGCGGCTCATAGTTGGCGCGACTGTCCAGCCGCATAAACTTGTACTGATTGATATAGATGGGATATTTGGCCGCCTGTGCGATGGTCCCTTCGGGCGTTATTTTGTATTGACGTTTGCTGGTACGTGCAAAGACCAATTCTTCGCCGCAGTCGCTTCGCTGAATTTCTTTTTGAATCATCCGCGAAACCGCCAGTCGCCCGCTGGAGGTAATCTGTGTGCCGCCCCCGAGGACGAACAGGCATTTAACAAAGCTCATCGGCAATGTGGTTTGTTTGCCGACTTGGGTGTGTCGAAGCTGAAATGACAAATGCAGACTATGCGGAGCAACCGGATAAAAACGCGTTATCTCATGGATCAGCTGGTTTAACAGCCAAGGGTCGGATGTGGCTGGTTTTGAAATCTCCCCAAGAGTATTCAGGCGGCCCGGTGCCAGTTCGAGAAAGCCGCGTTTGCCGGGACCCGGTTCACCGGAATGGTCATCTATGTAGCCGCCCAGCCGCCAGGTCAGCACATCGAGGGCAAATTCATGGAAATAGCGAAAGCCATCAAAAACGGAGTCTTGATCGGCATGCAGGCTGTCCACCGCCCGAAAACCCAGATTGCTTAATTCGACTTCGGCGCCCATCGGTACAAGGCCGGGATGAAGATTATTGCGAACACTTTGCATGTCGTTCTGCACGACACGGGGATCGAAGATGTTTTCCGCTGCCGAGACCGCATACTTGACATAATCAATCAGGTCATAGCGGCCATTCGGAGGCATGCTTTCCAGTCCGCGCTGCAGCAGCATATCCACTGCTGTGTAGTTTCGATTGACCATCCGCAAGGCGATCAGCAGGCTCAGTGCCCGGTTGTAATATCTTGGGTTGGGAGCCAGGCAGTCCAGTTCATAGCGAAATCGTTCGTGAATCTGCGATTCAAAGTGATTCAGCAGGGTTTGCTTCATCACCAGAGCCAAATAATTATACATATACGGCGCTGCTTGTTGGTTTTTCATCAATGTCAGAATCGACGGCACTGGACGACTCAGTTCGTGTTCCAGATAATAGTCGCTGATCGCATCCTGGCCCAAATGGCTGACGACCAGATCCCGCTCGGTCGTGCCGATCAATTCCCGTCGAGCCATGCGTTCGATGTTGGCATCGATCGACTGTTCACCGGGTCGTGTGTGCGTGTCAAAAAACTTCTCGATGCGTTTGCGCAGCCATAATTCATGAATCAAATTGACATGAAAGCGATCGCCGAAACGTTTTTTCATCGTTCGCGGACTGGCCAGATATGCCTGCGCCTCAACCAGGCCGTGCGCAGTGTTGACCTTGACGGTCTCACGATCATAGAGTTTGCCTTCATATTTATCGATCACGGCCATCGCCGAGGGCGGAACATTGTAGATTACAAACCCCTGGATTCTCGAGGTCGGGTCGGGAATCGCGTAGAAATACACATTGTCGGGGCTGACTCGCCGATAATTGGGCAGCATGGCCAGCTCGGCTGCCAGGACATTCCAGGGCGTCGATTCGGACGGCTTGAGGGTAAAACTGAAACCACAGACCGATTCGAAGATCGACGGCTCGCGCAGCGACCCATAAACGAACAGGTGGGTGGTTGTCTTTTTATCAATCATCGTTTCCATAGCAGATTATTTTCCGAAAGGATTGACCGCATGTCAATGGACTATGCGATTGACATGGGCGTGGATGAACGTTAGAATTTCGTAGCAAATGGTCTCGGCCAGATCTGCCAGGGCATATGCCGAGCAGGGCGAGTTGTGGTCGTTGTCCAGCACGGTGACCATTTGTCCCGCTTGCACAGCGGGAACATCGGTGACATCAAGAATGACTTGATCCATACACACCCGCCCGATGACTGGGGCGACATACGGCCCGATTTTCATTTGCGCCCGGTTGGAAAAACAGCGGCGATAGCCGTCGGCATACCCCAGCGGGACGATGGCGGCCAGGATATCACGAGTGGGGATAAATGATCGTCCGTAACTGACCGAATGACCGGCGGGAATGCGATGAAGCTGGGTGATGGGAGCCTGCAACTGCAGAACGGGCTTGAGCGGAACTGGCGGGTTGGCCATGCGACGCGAGTAGTAGCCATACATCGCAATGCCGCAGCGCACCATATCATAATGCGCATGGGGCAGTTTGATGGTGCCGGCACTGTTGGCCGCATGAATGGTAACCTTGCGGCGTTCTTTGATCCGATGGGTATTGAGGAACTGCTCAAAGCGGTTGATTTGTTCTTCGGCATAAGACAGGTCATCTTCATCGGCGGTGGCAAAATGTGTAAAAACGCCGGCCAGCCGAATATTTTCACAGTCTTCGATCGCCTCCAACAAAGAAGCGGCCGTCGCGGGATCGACGCCGCAGCGTCCCATCCCCGTTTCGATTTTCAGATGGACACGCAGGATAAGCGACGTGCCGCTCAGGATGCTTGTTACGTAATGAAGACTTTCGGTCGAACTGAGTACACATTCAAATCCTTCGCGAGCGGAAATGCGAATCTGTTCGACTGACCAGACAGGACTAATCGGCTCCAGAATCAAGATAGGTTTCTTTTTCGTCAGGCTGACGATGTGCAGCGCCTCATAAAACGTCGCCACGGCATACGCATCCACTGATCCTTTCTGGAGAATGTTAACGATTTCTGTAATGCCGTGGCCGTAGGCATTGGCTTTGACCACGGCGCAAAATTTGGTGTGTGCCGGGCAGAGACTGCGCAGATTCCGGACATTCTCGAGGAGGTCTTTTGAGTGGATGTGGGCTTGCAGATCGGGACGAATATAGTGTTGGGTCCGATAGACTTTCATTTCCGTTCCGTGTGTAAAATCTGACGGCGAAGATTAAACAGTTCCTTAAATGCACGTAAAACCACTTTCGGATTGGCGCCGGTGGCTCGGCCGGCTATACGCGGATAATGGCGTACGCCGACCTGAGTGATACGGCAGCCTTTGCGTTTGGCCCTGGCGAGAATTTCAGTATCAATCAGCGCGCCGGTGCTGAGCAGTTCCATGTCGTCAAAGATGCTGCGCTTATACAGTTTGAAGGCGCAGTCGATGTCTTTGAGGGGCAGATTAAACAAAAGGCCGACCAGCCGTGTCCAGCAGAAGGCATTAAACTTGCGAAGCCATCCTTCCTGCCGGTTAAGGCGATAGCAACTGACAATATCATAGCGGTCCATCAGTTCCAGCAGCGGCGGCAGTTCATTCAGGTCAAATTGACCGTCCCCGTCGGTATAGAAGACCCAGTCTTTCGAGGCCGCACGAAAGCCGCTTTGCAAGGCCGCCCCATAGCCGCGATTGGTCGGATGATGAATGACGCGAATCCGCTCGTTTTCGGCAGCCAATCGGTCAGCAATCTGCCCGGTTTGGTCAGTACTGCCGTCGTCGACGATAATGACCTCGTAATCGGCACCGATGGCCTCCAGCACGGTGACGGCTTTGCGGGTCAGCGGTTCAATCGACGCTTGTTCATTCCAGCAGGGAAAGAACACGCTGAGCGAAACGGGTTGTGAATCTATTGTGGACGTCATATTCCGTAGAGCCAATGATTAATCGGCTCTGTCCTGTTTTTGCGAATAGTGCTACCAGATAAAACGCTTTGAAATGTCTTGCGATTCCTCCTGCAGCGCCTTGGCGAATTGCAACAACTCGTCCTTATCCGGTGGATTAAAGGCAGCCAGATAACGTGATGCAACCAACGCCGACCCCAGACGATGAAGATAGCCGCTTTGTCGGGCCAGTTCGCCGCGACGGGTCTGAAACGTCCCTAAAAAGTCGCGCATGGTCTGCTCAACTTGATCACGAAAAGCCGCGGATCGTCCGATTTGAGCCAGCGCAATCATTGCCGAGGGATAGGGGCGCTCCTGAAACGCCGCTTTGGCATAGTCGAACACATTCATTACGTGGCGGGAGTCGTTGGTCTCAAAGGTAAGCCTCACAAGAGTTAAATTTTTCGAGAAGGCATTGGGAAAAACTGCGGTGCCGTCAAGGACGGCATTGACAAGTTCTTGCCCCTGTTTGCTGTCGGTATCGACAATCAAATGCTGCATCTCATCAACAAAAACCGTCTTCCAGTTCGATGTTGACAGCAAGGACCGCATAAATGTCGAATCAATTTGTGAACGGGGCATCAGTGATACCCAAACGTCGCAATTTTTGAGAACTTTATCCAGCCATTGGCCGATTTGGCGATATTCTTCGGCCGTTGTTGGAGTTCTGCCGGAACGCATAATTTTCTCTGCGACGGGCCCGCCGGCGAAAATATGCTGCCAGAGTTTGAAGGTGGCATGGTCAAAGGCCGCCTGCGCACGTCCGTCCATAAAGTGCTGAAGCGGGGTTTTGCCGGTTATGGGATCGGGTTCCTGGCCAAAGGCAAGCGCGCCGCCCTCGGTCCAGTAATTGAAAATGCGGCCGGATAACTTATTGGCATTGATAAATTCGCATACCTCAAACGGTTTTTGGTGCGAATCGGTCATTCGCATAAACACCGAATCCCGTATGTCATCCCGCGGCCACGGAGCAATATACACACGATAAAATGTCCGGTCCCAATAGACTCCCAGCACCACCACCACGCCGGCCGTCGCCAGCCAGACCGGCTTGTGCCATTGAACGGGAAAGGCCGATGGTTCCAGATGCCGTGTCTTTTTCCAGTTTCGCAGCGCCGTTGCCATTTGCCAAATGTGGGCGGCCAGCAAAGCGATCATCGGTGAAGCGGATGGACTGGCCAGGGCGATAAAACGACGCGACTGAAACGCCATAATCATCGTCAGTGCCGCGATAAGCAGTATCGCCAAGTCGATTTTGGGCCAGCCGGCATCGGCAGCCGGCACGGCCTCGGCTTGACGCGGGCCTTTGCGTATCGGACGCAGTGCGGGTTTGCAAAAATGCAACCCCCCCCAAACCGCCAGCAGCACGACAGCGGCTATCAGCATCACGGCAAACCCTTCTTCATCGCCGACCGGATTAGGAGTTTCTCGGGCCGGATCCATCCAGTCAAATGCCGGTCGCCATTCATTGACAGTACGCCACGATGCGGCGTGCTCGCTGATGCTGATTTCAAAGGTGTGGGTCAAGTTGGTCAAATGGTACGGATTGAACACAATCATCGCCAAAAAAGAAACGACGCCAGCCCCTAAAATATGGGCAATGGTCTTGTTCGGAATCCGGACAAATCGCTCTTTTCGGATTGCCAGCAAAATCACAATGACTGTTCCCAGCAGCAGTACCAGAACAAACCCTAACCGCCCGACAGTCATAGAATGTTTCAATAGTTTGAGGTATGCCGGGCTGACATAGGAGGGGACATTGAGTGTCATGGCTGCCAGCAGCCCGACCGGATATACGAGGGTTGCGACAACATGGAAACTGTAAAACAAGCCCGACGGAATGCGGCGCAACGCCGCCAGCGTCAACGACACCACAGAAAGCACAATCCCTGTCCAAAAAAATCCGTTGACAAAGCCTATACGATCAAAAGACAGGTTCAGTGTTTTTGCTAATTCAAAATAATAGCTGTTCTGATGGAATTTATAAAACAGCAGATACAGCACCATCCACAATCCCGACAGTCCGAGCGCAATGGTCCATCGTCGCGGCAGATTCAGCAAAATATGCACCGCCACAAACGGGGTCATCATTATATACGCGTAGATATAGCCGCCGTGGACATTGGCCCAAAATACAATCAGCGGGACCATCAGCCAGATGTATTTGTAATGCCTGTAGCAACTCAGCGCCAGCAGCAAAATAAACAGCGGGACCAACAGATTGGAATAGCAGGCCGGGCGAATGTCGTAAAACGATCTGCCTGCGACCATCGCAAAGCAAGCGGCCAGCATCGACAAGAAATCCCCCGCACCGAGAACCTTGCCCAGCGCATAAACTACAAAAATCGTGGCCACAAACAACGCGAATTTCCAATAGACCAGCGCATTGTAGTGCGGCTCTTGCTCACTGCCGAACCCTGTGACCAGTTTGTAAAAGGTCAAATGTGTCAGCCAGTTTTGGTTGATCCAGCCGGTAGGGTGCCAAAAGCGGATCAGTCTGTGTGTCCATTCAGGCCAACCGGCAAGCTGCTCGTCGGTCGGGCCGGGCGGATGCGAGTTGAAACTGAACGGCTCGACCGTATCTACGCCATGGTTGGCAAAGTGCCGCCCACAGGCCAGTGCAACCCATGTATCGCCGGCCGCGACCATATGTGTCGAAGCATACAGCCCAAACAGCACAAGGGCCAGCAGAATGACCGGCTTTTTCCAGCGGATTTGCGGTCTATGGTTTAGGGGTTCGATTATGTCAGCCATTTCCGGATACGTGCAATACCTTTTTCAATCTGCTCCATCGAGCAGGCAAAGCTTAAACGGATATTATTGGGACTGCCGAACGGCTCGCCCGGCACGACTGCCACCATTGCCTGCTCAAGCAACGCGGCTGCAAAGTCCATACTGCCGGCCAGCGTGACGCCGCCGATAGTACGGCCATAGTGGGCCGAGACATCCGGGAAACAATAAAATGCCCCTTGCGGAGCGGCGCATTGGATGCCGTCGATGGCGTTGAGCTGTTCAGCCATAAATCGGCCGCGTTTTTCGAATTCCAGACGCATTTTCTCAACAACACCGGTCGTGTCTTTCAGGGCCGCGATGGCCGCCGGCTGGGTAAAGGTGACAGGGTTTTGCGTCATATGATCCTGCATTCGTGCCATCGCCTTTATGGCTTCGATCGGGCCGGCGGTATAACCCAGCCGCCAGCCGGTCATCGCGAAGGACTTGCTCAGTCCGTTGATGGTCATTGTGCGATGATAGGCGTCTTGACTGATGGCGGCAAAACTGAGAAACTGTGTTCCTGCATAGACTAATCGTTCATAAATCTCATCGGACAAGACCATGACCTTTGTGCCTTCCAGTACCTTGGCCAGGGCACGAAGTTCGTCGGGGCTGTAACAGAAGCCGCCGGGGTTGTTCGGCGAGTTGAGCACCAGCAGAACGGTCTTGTCGGCAATCGCGGCCTTGAGTTGTCCGGGGGTAATTTTGTAGCCTGTCTGGGCGGAGGTTTCCAGAAGCACTGCTTTGCCTCCTGCCAATTTAATGGTTTCCGGATACGTCACCCAATAAGGTGTTGGCAGCAGAACCTCGTCGCCAGGGTCCACAAGTGTTTGCATGGTCATATAAACGGAGTGTTTGGCGCCGATATTGACTACAATCTGCTCAAATGAATAGTCCAGGCCATTTTCCCGTTTCAGTTTTTCAGCGATCGCCTTTCGCAGTTCAGGGATACCGGCGGCGGGGGTGTATTTGGTTTGGCCTTTTTTAAGGGCTTCTATTGCGGCTTCTTTGATAAAATCCGGCGTATCGAAATCCGGCTCACCAGCAGCAAATCCCAGGACATCCAAACCTTTGGCTTTCATTTCTTTGGCACGGGAAGTGACGGCGATTGTCGCGGACGGCGGTACGGCTGCTGCGCGTTGACTGACTTTCATTGTACTTTAAAACCTTTCCTGAAAAGAGATTGCCTGGTGCTTTTCAAATCCGGACATTACGCACTCAGTAGTTAAACACCTTCCCCTTGTCAGGTCAAGCAAAATGCTCCGTTTTTGAGGATTGTTTTTCAGCAATCCGGATATTGGGGAAGGACATTATTGTCCGGCCAGGCGATTTAGGTATAATGATAACCGTGTAGGTTCATAAAAGTGAAAATTAAGAATTTAATGAGTTTAATTGCGATGCTGAAAATACGGGATGCCGTGATTAGCGATGTCAAGGCAATGCATACCTTGATTAGTGGCTACGCCGAGTATGACCGGATGCTGTTTCGCTCGTTGTCGGATTTATATGAGCAAATTCACAGCTTTAAGGTTGCCGAGGATGACGGGCAGGTGGTCGGCTGCTGCGCGTTGAAGGTCCTATGGGAAGACTTGGCCGAGGTTCAGTCCCTGGCGGTTGACCGGCGGTACTTTGGTAAGAAGATCGGAACAGCACTGGTTAAAGCTTGTCTTGAAAAGGCTCGCCAACTGGGACTTAAACGAGTTTTTACACTGACGTTGGAGCCGGAGTTTTTTGAAAAGGTCGGCTTTAAGCGAGTAGATCGTCAAACCCTGCCGATGAAGGTCTGGAGCGATTGTGCCCAATGCCCCAAACAAGACCATTGCGATGAAATTGCTCTTGAATATACACTTTAAGGCACCTATCCTTGTTCCGTGCAGTTTTGCAAAATGCCAAATACTGCTGTTTTAAACCTAAATTTATGCGG
>MTKW01014012.1_pt1 | contig 10722 bp, 10 predicted proteins | sample 1042761 | NCBI WGS metagenome assembly MTKW01 (sample SAMN06205366, study PRJNA360243) | anaerobic digester metagenome | biome: Wastewater treatment plant; feature: Anaerobic digester sludge; material: sludge; isolation source: anaerobic digester fed with sludge from wastewater treatment plant ...
GCCGGTATTTCCGTCTGTTCAATTATTGCTCCGTCTTGATAAAGGAAGATTTCCAAGGTTTCTGCATTCTGTGACATACCACTAACGGTAACATTATGATCTGCCGGGGTAGATTTTTCTAACCGTACAGTGGCATAGGGATCCTCCGTAACAGGAGGATTGCCCCCTCCTTCATATTCCACAGCAATGTAGGGCAGAGGATACTTATTGCCATCGGCATCCAGGGAGGCGAAAACCTCCGCCTGGGTTGTGTTATTGTCAAACTTCAGGGCCAAGCCATAGTTAGCCTACTGGCCACTGACCCATTCCTGCACAGTCTGGGTGATATTCCAACTGTGAGTTCCCGGATTGTTTTTGATGGGAGTAGTAGCTATTGCTCCTGAAAGCTGGGGCCTGTTATTCCAGGTTATCTCGCTGATAGGCTTATTTTCTGTAATCCGGTATAAACTGGCCGGTCTATCCTTCAAACTACTCCAACGGGTTATTTTGTACAACTTCAGCTCGGCCTTTACTATTTTATCGGTGTCCTGTAATTCAGAAGTATCAAATTGCAGATAGGTAATACATTCTCCTTTGGCAAATTCGTTGTTTTTGCTCTTGATACCGTCATCATAGCCAATATATAGATGATCCTGAGGCCAGGTAGGGGTTGTGGGGTATTTCTGTTCAGCGTAAGCATCGGCCCCGCTTTTTAGGTATTTGGTATTGGTGGACGGGTCGATCCGCACCGGATAGACTCTGGCCGGATCAGCCAGCCAGCTTTGGGCCGGTATAACTTCTAATTCATAGCCTAATAAGCCTCTGGTCAGGCGATATTCCACTTGATCACAGGTATTGCCGTCAGCATCAACCATATAGGGTGGGGCCAGACAATACAGCTCTGTCACACCATTAGCAGTTAAGACTTTAATAAGATTTCCTTCTTGCTGCAATATAAGATTGTCAGCAGCAAGATCAAAGGTAAAGGATTGCTGTTCAACGTAATAATTGAGAATTATGTTCTCTTTGATACCGCTGTTTTTTACTTGATATTCCAAATCCACCCCCGGCATGATCTCAGGATAAATTAAGGCATTATCCTTAATTACCGGTTCGGCTTGGGTTTTTATCCGGGGCGAAAATTCTAAATAGCTTCCTTTNNTTTTTACTGTTACGCTATCTAGAGTTTTTATTGTGTTATCGATTTCTTGATAATTACCTTGGTTGTCTTTATAGTGAATGTCTTGGTTAAATACTAGGGCTTCTTTTTTGCCATTTTCGTCTTCATAAACCTTAATGTTAGCCCCACGCTTTTCCTTCAGCTCTTTACGGCCTTGGGCCAGATCACTCATACCCTTAGATGTTTGTGGCTCTTTGGCTCTAAGCTGGGGTTTAGGAACCTCTCCCTTATCATGCTCGGTTACCTTCCGTCCAGCCTCATCATTGGCCCGAGGTACATCCAAGGCATAAACTAAACTACTGCCTAGGTTTGTAAGCAAAAATACCGAGATAATAATTATACTCAGCGTTCTTTTGATTAATCTGTTGTTCAACATTTCAATTCCCCCTTGGTTTGAACTATAATGGTCCGCTATTCTGTCAATTTATGATAAGTGTTATATATTTCCCTGATTTTCCCTATATTCCGACTAATTTTTATTACTCCTTTCTCCTTTTATGTATATTTATGTCTTTTTAATACATCTGTCTTTATTCGACATTTATTGTGTCTATAAGACATAAAAAAACAACAGCAAACCATGAACAGCCCGCTGTTGAGATAATTATTTTTGTCTTAGCTTCAAATCTTAAATAAAAGCCAGCGCATCGTCTCCAACTCGTATTTGATCACAAAGGGCCGCCAGACCCCATCAATTTCACTTTGGCATTCGAAGACCATCATTCGATTACCGGCTAACTTCTCCATCTTCTTAGCCACTATCTGCTCCACCTTATAGACCTGTAGACCCTCCCTAGTCGTCAATCGGAACTTTAATGGGCAGACCACCCCTGTATCCATAAACCAGGCTATCACTTCGATAGGTTGGTTAATAATCTTCATTAGAAAAGCACCTCACAAAATGCTAGTCATCATCTGATATTCTTTCTCTCCCACCCCACCACTTAAGGGAGCAATTCCGGAGTGAAGAAAAACACTGCGGATAATAGATTCCGGGCCATATTTGCGGCGAATGTTGTCAATAGCTACATCCAGAGCCTGCTGCTTTTCAACATCCTGATAATTAAAAAGGGATAGCTGCAAATGACTGTCCCAAGTGAGCTCCGATACTCTTACCCCCAGTTGCCGTAATGGTTTTTGTCGTTTCTGCCATAGCTCATCAAAAAGTCGGCAAGCCGCCTTATAGATAACCTGAGTAGAATCTGTAGCCGTAGTAAATTTTCTTTGATGAGAGCAGTAATTAAAAGAATTATCCTTCAGACTAATTGCCACCAACCTACAGCAGGCTCTCGCCTGGCGTAAGCGATAAGCGACCATCTCTGTAAGGGACAATAAAAAACAGTAAGCTGTAGCCTGATCCTCCACATTAAAAGCCGTTGTAGTAGAGTTGCCTATCCCTTTGATAAATGGCCTCTGACCGCCAAATTGTGAGTCATCTATCCCATTGGCATAACGCCAAATCAAAAGTCCATGACTTTTCAGACCTTGCTCCAAATATTTAGGATCACTCTGAGCCAAATCACCGATAGTTCTTATTCCCATTAAATGCAGTTTCGGCTTTGTAGCCCGGCCCACCATAAAAAGCTCCTCTACCGGCAAAGGCCATAGCTTAGTTTTAATCTCCTCCGGCCAGATGGTATGTACCAGGTCCGGTTTTTTTAGTTCCCCGGCCATTTTGGCTAACAGCTTATTAGTTGACACCCCTATATTCACTGTAAAGCCTAATTCATTTTTGATTCGCTCTTTAAGATGATAAGCTGCAGCTTCAGCTTCTCCATATTTTTCAGTCAGACATTCCTCTGGATAGAGGAGAAAGCATTCATCAACAGAAAAACGCTGAACATAAGGGGAATACTCCTGTAGGATTTCATACATAGCATTACTGCATTTCATATATAAGCCATAGTTAGGGGGAACGACAACCAAGCTAGGACATTTTTGTCTAGCGGAATATAAGGTTTCCCCTGTCTTGATATTGTAAGCTTTGGCCGGAATAGACTTAGCCAGAACTATACCATGTCTATTCTCTTCATTTCCTCCTACCACTGCTGGAATCTTCCGCAGATCAACCTTGGCCCCATGCTGTAAACGATAAACAGCCTCCCAAGACAAGTAAGCCGAATTGGCATCTATATGAAAAACAACCTGCCTGCCTTTCATGGTGAACTACACCTCCGCAAGCACTATTATACCGAACACATGTTCTGTTGGCAAATGATATTTAGATCCTTAAAATGCCAGCTCAACAGTCTTAAAGCTTCAACCCACTGTCATTAACCTTGTAACTTCTCCCTAAAAAATAAGAACCCCACCCGTCAACGCAATCAAAGATTGCTGATGGGTCCCGGGAACCTTGTGGTATTCACAATAAGCTCCTACATTTTATGTAGAAGTATAAAATGTAGGAGCAGTTAGCTATACATATTTCTTTATTTTCTCACTGTACAACTGGAAATTTTCTTGATCAAAGCAAACAAAAATGAGCCTTTCTACAGAAGTATTAGTGTTAAGGTATTGAACTACTTCGTCTATGGCCACCTCGGCTGCCTGCTCCTTCGGATAACGATAGACCCCGGTACTAATATTAGGAAAGGCTATACTCTTAACCTTATACTCGTCAGCTAGTAGCAGAGAATTGCGATAACAGTACCTTAATTTTTCCTCTTCCTTCTGCAGTCCACCATGCCACACAGGTCCTACCGTATGGATAACATATTGAGCCGGCAGATTCCCTGCCGTAGTTATTACAGCTTCCCCTGTAGGACAACCGCCTTTTTCCCGGTTAATCTTCCGACATTCTTCCAGAATAGCCTTGCCTCCGGCCCGGTGAATAGCACCATCTACACCGCCGCCTCCTAGCAAGCTGCTGTTAGCAGCATTAACAATAGCATCAACCTCTATTTTGGTTATATCACCTTGAAATATTTCAATTGTAGTATTGTTAATTCGTATTGTGTTCATTAAGACCCACCTTTAAAATCTAGAATCCATGATAAAACCATTTTGTCGGCAAAAAGAAAGTCCAGGGCATCGTAATAATAGCCAAGGTAAGAGATACCTTTAACCTTAAAGCATTATCTTTGATTAATTTCCTGAATGTAATATTGTAATTGAAAAAGAAGATAAAAAAGCCTGCCACCAATGTAGCTAAGATAATAATCAGAACTGCTACAGGATGAGAATAAGGATCATAACAGATAGCCGAAGTAATTTCATAAGGCAACCTTAACATATCACCAGTAATTCCAGTGATAAACAGAATTACAGCTCCAATTAGATCAGCCAAAAAGCCGAATAACCACACTTTGATGATACTTTCCTTATAGAAGGATTTCAGACTATCTTGAACCAAATTTAATTTAAATAAATAATAGCAAATGACTAACACTAAAGAGTCGATCAAATAGTTCCCTACAAGACTGATCAGAATCACCGGTGGGAAAAACAGTAACAACCAAATAGGAAAGATCACATTATATAATTTTGTCGTCTTCATACCTCTACTCCAATCATCTTAAAATATTATCACCATAAAAATTAGATTCTAGCTAAACTCAGCCTTTCCCTTCTAAGTTAATTACTATTATTGGTATTATTATTCCACCCTAGTAGTGCTAAGAATAATCACAATTCCAAAATATTCATCTAGTGCTAAGATCAAAGCTTTCCTCATATATGAGCTTTTTCTAAAATTAGCACTAATTTTAAGAATATTTTTCTGATATATGAATAAAAATATCTTGCCTGAGGTTGTAATATTAGCCTTTAAATTTTCAGACTATTTTNNCGACAGGTAAACCATATTTTATTAAAGGAGTGATTATTATGCAACGAAGGAAATTCCGCATTATTATGTTGTTGGTGATTATGATCGGACTTGTTGTATTACCAACAGTAGCTGATGCGGGTTCCGCGGATTATACCTATTACAACATGGGAGCCTTAAGTAGCTCAGAAAAATCCGCGACTTACCTATTATCTAAGGGTACAGTAATTGTTGTTTATCCTAATAGCACCACCGTTGTCAAAGGCAGTGCAGCAGAAAATCTTGTTAAATCCAACCAAGTTAGAACCATAGTAATGGCCGGGGTTGGTAGCAGTTCCCAAGGTACTGCCGCTTTTGCAAAACATGTAGCTAAAGCAACCGGCGTTCCCGTAGCTGGTATCGTTACTGGTTATGGTGACGGTAGTATTTTTACTGAAGGACCTCAAGGTTACTTTATCGGCAGAAGTTCTAACATCGCCGGGAAATACTACACTGAACCTGCTTCTGCAAAATTAGCCGCTCTATATGTAGGCGGAGCCAGACCACAGAAGTTAATCGGCCATAGTAAAGGCAATATGGATATAGCTAATGCTCTCTTCAAATTAAATAATGAAGGCCGTCGCAGTATGTATCAAGGAGTACGGTTCATCACCTTTGGTTGCGGCGTTAATGTCCCAGCCGGTGTAGGTACGCTACAACAGTATCTTGGTTCCCTTGATTCCCTCGGTATAGCCAACACAGTCAGCTACAAGAACCTGACTTGGGTATATGGCAAATACCATACCACTAATCCTACTTATTGGGCAACATATATGCCGATTGAAAACTACGTAAGATAACTTCAGGTTAATCACAGTTAAACACTAAAAGGAAGGGTTCTTACCCTTCCTTTATTGACCGCTATTAATTTAGCGGTTATTTATTTTCTATTCCTAACATAGATGTGTTTGATAGTGGAGCGGCCGGTTTCCCTTTCCTCAATCTCAAATTGGGTAATAGATTTTACTAAAGGTGTTAATTTATAAAAGCCATAGTTTCGGGGATCAAAATCTGGCTGCTTTTTACTCATCAGATTGCCCACTTCGGCTAAGAAAGCCCAGCCGTCATCCCCCTCTACTGCAGAGATAGAATTGGCAATAAGCTTAACAATCTCATCAGGGATTTCCTGAGGCTTGTATACTCTGTCGGCTTCCTTATGAGTATTATTTTTGACCTGTTCATGATTATTGTTGTTATTATTAGATAAGACCTCAATATAAGTAAATTTATCACAAGCTGCTCTGAAAGCGCTAGGAGTCTTACGCTCTCCTATCCCATAGACTACCACCCCTGATTCCCGCAGTCTGGTAGCCAGTCGTGTAAAATCACTGTCACTGGAAACAATAACAAAGCCTTGGACTTTTTCTGTATAAAGTATATCCATCGCATCAATAATCATTGCCGAGTCACTGGAATTTTTACCGGTAGTATAACTATATTGTTGCACTGGGGTAATGGCGTTCTCCAAGAGAACCTGCTTCCAACCCTTAACCGAACTGTCAGTCCAATCCCCGTAGATTCTTTTCACTGTGGGCGTCCCATAGGTGGCAATCTCTACCATTATTTCTTTAATCTTTTTAGCCGGTACATTTTCTGCGTCGATTAATACGGCCAGACACCGCTCTTTGTTATCTCTCATCAACTAAAACTCCAATCTCATATAATTAAAGTCCAAGCAGTATAAATCTATCCAGTAAGAATTATAGTCTCATTATTATAGGTTCTCCTTATTTAATCCTTAATCCTGCTAGTAATACAAACTTACAGGCTTAAGCAGGAAGATAATTTTACTTTTTACAATCCCTTAGTTTATAATGAACAATGAGAATATGGCTTGAGGAGGATTCCAATGTTTACTGCTTTTTTCTATCTAACATCTGCTTCAATCTTATTAGCCTTCGTAGTAACATGGCAAACTAAAACTATAGACCCTAACTTAATCTCAATAGCAAAGTATAATTTGAAGGTTCTACCGCTGCTTTATTTAGCCAATACATTTTTAGGGTTAGGAATCAATACAGGCCATAAGATAACTAATAACCTTCCCCTTATGGTAGCAAGCCAAGGTATGATTTATAACTTGGCTATCCTTGTTTTTTCTATCCTAATTTTAAGTAACAAGGCTTCCCTTCCGAAAAGTATTATTGCCTTCCTCTTAATCAGTACCGGGCTCTATCTATTAAAAAGTTAAAACATAATACTAAAAAAGAAAAACTTACTCCCTATCGCAATTCGATAGGGAGTCTTTTGATAATCTAAAATCTAATCCCTTATATAAAATCTTGAGTTACGCTCCCTGTCATTCCTATTTCCCCGGTTATTCCCCTGGTTATTGCCCCTGTTCTTATCCTTGTTATTATCCCTATTAGTATCCCAATTATTATTCTGCCCATTATTACCCGGGTTAAATGAATTATTAGGTTTGTTAGGGTTTTCGTTGTCATTATCAGGATTATTGGGGTTCTCCGGATTAAAAGGGTCAAAGATCCCCGGGAATCCGTGGAGTGAACAATATTCTCGAGGCATTTCCTGATCAGCATCAAGGGGAACAACGTTCTGGAAATTCTCAGGTAATCCTTCGACAGACCAGGGTTCCGGCCTTATAAATAATGATCTTGTTTCCGTAAATCTACAGCCAAAGGTAGCCAGTTGTCCTGAATCCATGCAGATCCTATTCCTAGCCCATATTCCTGATTCGGCTAGAGGAACATTATCCTCATGGAATAGTTCTACCTTAATATATTCATCAGGGGTCATTGTAGAAGGTAATAAGCCTGATTTGCTGTCAACAGCAAGCTCGACAATTGTATTCGGACGAGTAAATTGGCTACCCGAAATCCCTTCATGGGCCGCAATCATTACTTCCTTCCAGATAGGGGCACACCAAGTACCGCCGCCGATAATATTAGCCATCTTCCGCGGTTCATCATAGCCCATCCAGACCCCTGCTACAAGTTCAGGGGTATAGCCGATAAACCAGATATCCTTATCATCAGAGGTAGTACCAGTTTTCCCTGCTGCTGCTCTGTCCGGTAACTTGGCTCTGGTACCGGTTCCCGCCTCGACAGCAGTTTCCAACATACTTGTAACCAGGTAAGCTGTCTCTTCACTCATTACTTGTCTTTTTTGGACCTTGTTTTCCCAAATTACCTTGCCATCTTGATCCTCAATTCTTCTAATAACATAAGGTTCAATATAAACACCCTTGTTGGCAAAGGCACCGTAAGCTGCAGTAATTTCTAAAGGTGTAACACCTTTGGTTAAGCCTCCTAGGGCTATAGATAAACCTTTATCATTGGCCGGCCCATTAGGAACCAAAGTAGAGATCCCTGCTCTCTCTGCAAAACGATAACCTGCATCTACTCCGATCTCGTTAAGCATCCTTACAGACCAGACATTTATAGAATACTGGGCCGCAGTACGCATTGAGACTAAGCCCCGATATTTACCGTCATAATTCTTGGGTGCCCATATTCCTCCAGGAGTTTCATATGCCCTGGGGAAATCGTCCAGCACAGTGGCAGGGGAATAACCTAGTTCCAAAGCAGGTCCGAAGACAGTAATAGGTTTAAAGGCCGAGCCAGGCTGACGAATTGCCTGAGTAGCGCGGTTGAAGACTCTTTTACCCTCTTGATTACGGCCACCAACCATGCCGATGATTTCACCCGTCCGATGATCCATTACCACAATTGCTGATTGAATCAATTCATTTCTATTACCTTTGGGGAATTTACTATCATCAGCATATATCTCTTCCATTTTCTTTTGTACCTTAGGATCTAAGGTTGTATAAATCTTATATCCTCGGGTAAAAAGCTGACTGCTTTCTTCATCTGACAATTCCAGTATTTTTATAGTCTCATCAACTACATGATCCACAAAAGAACGATAATTATAACTGGCTTTTTCAATATTTTTATAGGAAAGCTCTATAGGGGTCTCCTTCAATTCAGCTGCTTGTTCCGCTGTAAGCTTGCCGAAATCAACCATAGCATTTAAAACTATATTTCTTCTAGTTTTAGCTGCATCAATATCACGAATGGGTGAATGCTTATATGGGTTCTGAATCATTCCGGCCAAAAGAGCAGCTTCCTGAATATTAAGCTCACTGGCACTCTTACCAAAGAAAGTCTGGGCCGCTGCTTCTGCCCCATAAGCAGAAGAACCAAAATAAGACCTGTTTAAATAAAATTCCAGGATCTGATCCTTTTCATATTCCCGATCTACTTTAATAGCTAGTACAGCTTCCTGGATTTTACGTTCTAAGGTCTTTTCCGTACGATCCAGTTTGGTTAAGCCCACCAACTGCTGAGTGATAGTACTACCACCCTGAACAATTCGACCACTCTTCAGATTAGCCCACATTGCACCTGCAATCCGGATAGGATCAATTCCATGGTGCTGATAGAAGCGCTGATCCTCAATAGCCAATACAGCATTGATCAAATGGGGAGACATTTCATCTATACTTACAGGTATCCGATTTTCAGCCCCATGCAACTTCTCAGCAAACTGATCATTTTTGTCATATATCTCGGTAGTAATGGCATAATGATCTAGTCCTGAGCCGTCAAGATTAGGCATAGCCTGGATAACACCTATAGAAAAACCCACACCGGCAAATACGCCTAAAATGACCAAAGTAATAAATAAGATAAATAGCGTTTTTAACAGCTTACCTCTTTTTCTAGGTCTACGTTTTTTCTTTTGTCTTTGCTTATTTTCGTTTTGACTGTCCATAACACACACCTATCTATATTTATTAAACTACATATCCCCACTCTAATTATCCTTGATCCTGTTGAATTTTCCTACCCCTAAATTATGATAATTCAATGATAAATCCTTGAAAATTCTGTCACCTCTTTAATATTTTCGCTTTTACAGCTAAAATATAGCTAGGATGATCGTTTTATCAAAAATATCAATTTAGAAAATATATAGTATTTCAGGAGGCAGTTATGCTTAGCCAGTATTGTTTAATCGTCAACGAAGGCGAACCATATCGCAAAGGTGAAAAAATACCTTTAAGCTCAAAACCAGTGGTACTGGGACGAAGCTCTTCTAATTTTACACCGGACATATCATTTACTAGCCCTTATATCTCCCGTAGGCACGCCAAAATCATTCCTAAAAAGAACCGTTATTATTTAAGTGATTCAGACAGTACTCATGGAACCATGTTAAACAATAAATCCCTTGTTCCCGCTGAGCCATGTTTGCTACAAGATGGCGATAAAATAGTCTTAGCCAATGGCTTGGTTTCTCTCTCCTTCGTAATCGATTCAGATAACGAAGCAACTATGCTCTCCCTGCCTAAAGTGTTCATCCAAGAAGAACACTCCTTAGCGGTAGACTTAGCAAAACGTCAAGCCTATGTTAACGGTGAGCCTCTAACCATATCTGGCAAACCTTTAGATCTATTATTACTGCTATATAAACATAAAAATGAAGCCGTTAGTTATGATGAAATCAAGAAAGCTCTCTGGCCTGAACGTCTAACTGATGAAGCAGGCATTCCGGATGTAGGACATGACGAAATCGGCTCCCTAGTCTACCGGCTCCGCAAAAACCTGGGCACTCCATACGGGTCTTGTATCACTGCTATCCCCCGCTACGGATTAGTCCTCGACTTGGAGGATAAGAAATAGTAGCGAATATTATTTACACAGAAAGTATATCACAAAAAAAAGCTTCGGCAAATCGCCGAGGCTTTGCTTTTCTATATATGGTGCGGTCGAGAGGACTTGAACCTCCA
>MTKW01014723.1_pt1 | contig 10719 bp, 10 predicted proteins | sample 1042761 | NCBI WGS metagenome assembly MTKW01 (sample SAMN06205366, study PRJNA360243) | anaerobic digester metagenome | biome: Wastewater treatment plant; feature: Anaerobic digester sludge; material: sludge; isolation source: anaerobic digester fed with sludge from wastewater treatment plant ...
GGCAAGAGAGTTGCCCTTACCTGAGATAGAATCTGGGCAGATACAATTCCTCGAAGAGCAATACCGGTTCCCATGCCAAGAGGAAGTGCAATGGCATAACGGCCAACGTAAGCATATTTCTTGCTGTACCGGGCAAACAGAGTCAGTCCGAGAATAATAGGGATTAGCCTGCTAAACTTTCCCTGTTCAAGAAGTGGGTACAAACCAAGGCCTGTGACATTCTTGTATGCGGCTGCGATCATATGGCCGGCCCCAGCGCCTACATAGATATTCTCTGCGATACGGAATGCCGGATTATCCTTAAACACGAATGAAATTAGAGACAGCACAATAAACGCCATTAGCCACATTGCCGGGTCAGTTGAAATACTCATTAGTTGCTGCCCCCCTTCGCAGGAGCTTTCTTGGAAGTAAAGTAGCCAATGTTTCCAAGGATTACGAGAAGAATAAAATAGGCGTGAGAGAACGACTGGGCAGTCATCCCGGCAGTTCCCCTGCCTGGTGCATTAATCAGGCTCTCATACTCTGCCGCAAAGCGAAGGCCTGATCCAACTCCAATAACCTGCCCTGCTTGGTAATAGGGCATTGCAGCAGGGGCCATAATCGGCGAAACCACAGTGGCAATCGGGGTCTTATGAGGAATACCCAGCTGCCTAATCCAGCCCAGGGGCCCGAGATCGCCGTCAGTGTCTTGAAGAACAATCTTGACATCCTTAGGCGATTTGACTTCAGACATTAGAGGCAGCGACTCGATAGGATTGCCTCTGGCATCAAGGGGAAAAGTCTGGGCAAAGCTTCCTACCATTGATGCAATTGCCTGCTCACCGCCTGCAGCATAGCCAAGGCCAACTACGTCTTCTCCATACACTTTTCCGGCAACAAGGCACAGATCGACCATCTTCTCTGCTGCCACCAGGCCGTCAGGTGATAGCGCGACGAACACAACCCTCAAGTCTTTCTGAATAGCATGCTTGGTCATGGCAACCAGGGGCGGTTCGGCATCTCCGATTGACCCTGCAGTATATTCAGCTGATATGACTACTACGTCCTTGGGTTCAAGACTTTCAACAAACTCGTAAATAGTCTGGTGATGTGGAGTGATCCTGATAGGAAGGGGAACCGGCCACAGGGTCGGCACTACTGTTACTACTATAAGAAGAGCATATACCCATCTATTATCAAGTTTTTCTAACACAGGCAGCTACACCTCCTCTCTCTAAAATCCACGCTCTAGGCCAGCAAGTGTTCTAAGGGCACCGGCAAAAGCTCCAAAGGCCGCTCCGATAATCATCCCTCTTTGAACTGCAACATTTACTACATCAAGCATCCACTTGGAAACGGGGATAAACATCGGCAGGAGTACTTCGCCAAGGGGAACCTGCGCAACTAACACAATGAGAATCGATGCGCCAATTAAGATCGAATCAAGGTTCTTAAACCGTATACACCGTGCACCTGCCGAGAAAATGAAGAAACACAACAATCCAAAAATCGTCGTACCAGCAGGGCCAATCACAGTGTCATACATTTTTCTGTACAGCGGGCTGGCTGTCCCTGCGAGAATCCCGGTGGCTGCAAACAATATTACCGAACCAAACATGAACAAACTTCCGTACCAACCAGGTGCCTTTTGCCTAATGCTCCTTCCGTGGAGTTTGAACAAGTTTGAAGCTCCCAAAGCCAAAGTGAAAGCTTCAACTATGATAGCCCATACCTTCATTTCGCTTGCAAGCCCTTTAAGAGCATCTGACCGGAAGAACCACTCGGTAAGCATTACCAGGCCTGCNNTTCAGAAAATTGTGAAGTCCGGTTACATTAAGTGTTTGAAGCACAGATCCAAGTACTATAAGTGCCACGCACACGATTTTCCCAAGGTCCTGGGCCCTTATGCACCCAAGCGCCACCGGGTCCTTGGAAATATAAGCGCCTGCAGCGAACATCTCCTCGCCTATCAGAACATAGTCACAGGTGATAGCAAAGAAAGGCAGCTGGTACATACGGGCTGTGCCGCCAATCTGGATAGCTCCAACAGAAGCTCCGGTTTCAGCCAACATCAAGGCCTCTGCGTAGAACGCACCGATTAGAATGTTGCCGGCGATTTGCTCGCGCTTCATAATGGCCATGGTTCCAGCCGCATACGAACACTGCTCCGGAGAGATAAAGCGTACAATATCATCACGAAATGCTTCAGGCCTGCCTGCGTCCAAAAACCCCTGCTTAACTAACTCTTGAGCCACCGGAAATACCAGGGGCTGCATAACCGTATCGATAAGTTTGCAGTCATATTCCGCAGTAAGCTTTGCTACGTGGGAGAGAATGTTTAGGCCGGCCATGGTCTGCGGGGCAAACTCATCGTGCAGCGCACCCCTTCCGGTTGAGTAGTGAACGGGCTTACCCATTTCAGTTGCCCGGCCAACTACTGTCGTTAGGGCGTCCAGGCCGGCAATTGGCCTCATTGATGGGAGCTTAATTTTAGCCTGGGCCATCTGCCGGAAAATCACGGCAATGAGGACAAGAGTTGTAACGAAACTCATTGCTTTACTGGTAATGAACAAGTGAGCGTTCCTCCCTTCTAGGAAATTGACTTTTGATTGCGAAATCCCTAGAAACCTTTTCCGTTCCGTACCGATACTCACATCATGAAATCAGATACACAGAAACTATCTTCCGGAAAACTTGAGGACTCTACCTGCCTTTACGGGATTTGACTTCCCGTGTTCGATAAGCACTCGGCCATTGACAATCACGTGCTCAATGCCATGGGGAAATTGCTTGGGGTCGGTGTATGTTGCAGTATCTTCCACTGAGCCAGCATCGAATACCACTATGTCTGCAGCATACCCCTTGCGGATAATTCCTCGGCCCTTAAGGCCCAAGACCTCTGCTGCCTTGCCCGTCATCTTATGCACAGCATCAGGTAGATCAAGAACGCCTTCTCGTACATACTTTCCCAATATCCGAGGATACGTTCCGTAGAGCCTTGGGTGAGGCTTGTCCCCGATCACACCGTCACTGCCAACGTTATGCTCAGGACGCTGCATAATCTTAACCAAGTGCTCTTCGGTACCATAAAAATCAACCAATCCGACTGCGTTGTCTTCTTCTACTATCAAATCCATGACTGCTTCCAGAGGAGGCTTACCTCTTTCAGCCCCTAGTTCTATCAAACTTTTGCCGGCCGCTGATTTGTTGGCTTGAGTTTTCACTGAGGCAACAAATATGCCGTCAAGCCCTGCGAAATCTACAAAGTTGTCCCATCCCTCAATCCCGTGCTCAATATCGAATATCATTCTCTTTCTAAGCTCAGGATTGTGCAGCCGTTCAAGAAGCCTGGGAACCCCACCGTCATGGGCCCATGGAGGGAAAATCACACTCATCATGGTGCTGCCGGCAACATAAGGGTACTGGTCAAATGACAGGCATACCCCCTCGTTTTCTGCCTCATCGAACTTGCACAGCATTGGGTCGAGCTTACTCCAGTTCTTTTTCCCACATACTTTTAGGTGTGAAAAATGAATCCTGCAGCCACTTTGCCTGCCTATACTTAGAATTTCGTCACATGACTCAAGAATGGCATCTGCTTCGCTTCTCTGGTGAGTAACAAACGCAGTGCCGGTTTTCGCCAACACCCTTCCGAGGGCGACAAACTCATCTGTACCTGCATAACAGCAAGGAGGATAGATCATCCCGGTAGACATTCCATAAGCGCCCTCTTCGATGCACTGTTCAAGAAGTTTTTCCATACAGCGCAGTTCATCAGCGGAAGGCTTTCTGTTATCCAGGCCCATTGCGCACATTCGGATGTTACTGTGAGGTGCGAGAAATGCGATGTTCGGCCCAAGGGCTTGCTTATCAACTTCCTTCAAGTACTCGCTGACAGAGCACCAATTCCAATCCACATCGCAGTTCCCGGCCAGAGAAGACATGCTCTTCTTCCACGCTTTAATGTACTTTCCACTAAGCGGCGCCACTCCCATTCCGTCCTGCCCGATTACTTCAGTGGTAATACCTTGAAATGTTTTCGGTTGCAAAACCGGATCAGAGAAAAGCACCAGATCTGAGTGGCTGTGGGTATCGATAAATCCAGGACAGACAACTCTTCCTGTAGCATCGATAACCCGGCCGGCTGCTCCCTCTATGGTACCTATCGCTTCTATTATGCCGTCTCTTATTCCGATATCCTGGCGGGCCGGCTTTGATTTAGCACCGTCAACTACTGTGCCACCTTTGATGATTAGTTCAAACTCCAATGGGCATCACCTCCTTGTAACCGTCAATACCATACTCTTCTTTCCATCCCCCCTGTCCTGCATGCGGCCCCGGTACCCGGCGGGTGTTCCAGGGCCGCTCCGGAGGAAGCCGGCATCCACCCAGGCTTCATCTCCCCCGGTAAAAGTAGGGCCGGTTTGCCGAACCTAACTGCCTAGTATCCACGCATCTGCCTTAGAAGGGCATCTACCTCGGGAATCCGGCGCTGGTGCCCAATCCACCATTCCGGATCTTTCTGAGCATTAAGCTCGGCCACAGTCTTGCCCTGCTGCTCAACCCACGTATAGTACTTAAGGTTGAACCACCTATCTCTGTTGTTTCTGGTTCCTTCTTGAACATAATCCAGTTTGGCACCATGGAAAATCCCAAAGAAACGCTGTGCGGCAGACATCGGTGTCATAGGCCCGAACCTGGTGTCTAGGTCAGCCATTACTGACCGGTACCTGTCAATGGCATCAGTAAGGATGGTGACCACGTTGTCCTGTTTGCCCAACCGGTATAACTTTGCAGTTTTTATGGCACCTAGAACGTTGCATACTCCTGAAATGCCGAACATGGTGGACATGTCCTCGACCACATGTGAGGGTATGCCTGCTTCCCGGGATAGATAGTCCATACCTACGGGATCAGTCAGAAGCTGCAGCCCTAACTTGGATTCCATGTCGTCTACACATATCAAGCAGTCCATGTTGAGAACGTTGTGGACCCAGGTAACGTGCTTGTCTCCTATACCCTGGATATCATGATCGCCGTATCCGTTGTTGTACAGGGTAGGGCACTGAATGGGCTCAAGGCCGACAGTTTTTGAATCGGGGAACAATTGCTTCAGCCTGTCACCGGCTGCAATAGTTCCGCCAGACCCCATGGCTGATACAAACGCCGCACACTTTCCGTCACCAATCCCTTTGGATTTCAGTTCTGATACGACTTCTGCAACAGTGTTGCCTGTTACGTAGTAGTGGAACCTGTAGTTTGCCATTTCCTGAAACTGATTGAGAATCCTGACTTTGGGATCTTCGGAAAGCTCCCAGCACTTATCGTAAATCTCTTTAACGCTCGACTCGCATCCAGGGGTCTTGATGTACCTTGCGCCGTAACTTTCAATTAACTCGAATCGCTCCCTGCTCATGAGCTCCGGTAGAATCGCTATAGTGTCATAACCCATTCTTGGGCCTACCCATGACCCTCCAATACCGTAGTTACCGGTAGATGGAAAGACAATGGTGTTCTCTCCAGGAGTAATCTCTCCTGCAATCTGCGTCTCGACAGTCACCGAATACGTAGCCCCTACCTTATGTGAGCGAGTAGGGAAATCTCGTGCATACATTACTACAATGTTGGCTTCAACACCGGTAAGTTCCTTAGGCAAAATTGCATATGCAGGCCCACCGTTGTTCTGCTTCCATGTAATGTTGAATAGGTTCACCGGAGACAAAGGGTCGGTCTCCTTCGATTTCAATGCCTGCTTCCTGATCTCCGGTTTGATCTTCTCAGGATGAAGCATTTCTTCAAATGTAGGGCCCCAAACCAATTTCCTAGACAATGGCATTACCTCCGTTCTCAGTTAATTCATGATCTTTATGAGTTCATCTAGATCCGGTTCAGTGATCAAAGGTTGGCCTACAGCTTTCCTTGCGCCTGATATGTCCTTGAGCCCATTGCCTGTTGCCACAACCACCACTGTTGAACTGGAATTGAGCAATCCCTCTGCTGCCATCTTGCAGAAACCTGCGTATGCGGTTACTCCTGCAGGCTCGGCGAAAACGCCGGTACTTTCGGCCAATTCCTTGATGGCCCCAAGTATTTCGGTATCCTCAACTGTCACCATTGAACCGCCGGTCTCTCTTACAGCCCTCAGTGCCTTGGCCCAATTCCTAGGGGCTCGCACTGCTATGGAATCAGCCAGTGTATTGCTTCTCCGGGCAGGTACGACTTTCGGAAGGTTGCTTTTCACTGCGTCATGTATTGGGGAGCAGCCCTCGGCCTGGACACCAATGATCTTTGGAAAATGGTCTGCTATTCCCAGGTTTACCAGGTCGTAAAAGGCTTTATACAGACTGCTGATGATACATCCGTCACCAACTGAGACAAACAGGTAGTCGGGGACATTCCAACCTAATTCCTCAGCAATCTCAAGCCCACAGGTCTTTTTACCTTCAACTAGGTATGGATTTATGGCACAGTTTCGGTTATACCATCCGAAGTAGTCGATGGCTTTGACAGAAAGGTCGAAAGCGTCTCTGTAGTCACCTTTGACAAGTACCACACGGGCTCCATACACCAGCAACTGGGTGATCTTGGCCACAGGTGCTTTCTCAGGCACAAAAATCGTCGCACCTATTGAAGCAACTGCAGCAAACCCCGACAACGAGCTGGCTGCGTTGCCGGTAGATGAGCAGCTTATGTGCGTGCGCCCTAGATCCAAGGCTCTGGCAACAGCCACTCCACTGGCCCGGTCTTTGAGAGAACCTGTAGGGTTTCGGCCGTCGTCTTTGACGAAGAACCGCTTTACACCATACTCTGCTGCCACAGCCTTGTTCTCATATAATGGAGTCCCTCCTACAGCCAAAGAGGGTATATTTGCCCTATCGTGAACAGGAAGAACCGGCCAATACCTCCACATGCCTGGCGTCGGATCTTTCTGAAGTTTTTCTCTGTTTAGCTCCTTCTTAACCTGGCCATAGTCGTAAAGCACATCCAAAGTCCCATCGATTCCGCAGTGGGGACAGGTGTATTCAACCTCCCCTTCGGGGTAACGCCGCCCGCACAAAACACATCTCAGCTCAAAGTGCTTTTGCATTCCTGCTACCCTTCTTCTCTGATTAGTAGTTCCATTGCCCGCAAATTGCCCTAAACCAGCAAATGAACTCCGCTTCAAAAGCCAGGGCCGCCTGTGCGCCCGGCGCTGAAATCAAACGACGGCTGTCAGCAACTCCCATCAAGCATTGCTGCGGAAATTGCATAATAGCCTCTGCATGCCGCGGCCAACTGCTCAATTTCCACATATTCATCGATTACGTGAGCTAGTTCTTCCTTAGAAGCGCCGAAACCAATGGTGGGTATCCCTGCCACTCCGGCGTAGTAGCTTCCATTTGTACAGAAGGCATAATGTGAAAGTTCAGGTGATAGGCCGGCCTTTTGCAGGCCTGCTAAGGCTCTTCTTACGTATTCGTGGCCATCGTCTAGCAACCACCCGGGGGCAAACCGCTGAGCCCTAATAGGCTCGCCTGTGTAGCATTTTTCCTCGCCCGTAGCTATGCTCGCCTTGGCCTTGAATTCAGGATCTTTTTCTCCTATCTCGTCGGCCACTTGCTGAAGTGCTCCCAAAACGTCTTCCTGCGTCTCTCCCACCAGGAGTCTTCTGTCGAAAGTAACCCTGCACCTATCAGGCACAACACTGGCTCCCGGATACGGAGACGAGATAATGTCAGTAAGCTCAAGGATTCCCTTGCCCAGGATTTCGTTAGTTGGAGGTGTGTATGATTCCTCGATCCGAGACAAGAGCTTAACCATTTTCTTGACTGCATTGAGCCCTTCCTGAGGATTTGACGAATGGGCAGATTTGCCGTAAGTTTCAAGTACTACTTCTGCCCGGCCCCTTTGGCCCCTCTTTAGGTTCAATGAAGAGGCCTCTCCGATTACAACATAATCGGGCTTGTACGCCTCACCGATTTCCTGCGATGCTACTCCCTCAAAACACTCCTCATGAACAGACCCTGCCACGAGGATGTCCCCACTCAAATCGTTTGGCTTATCAGCCTTGAGGTAAGCAGCCGCAGTTATCATCGCTGCTAGGCTGCCCTTCATGTCAGAAGTTCCGCGCCCGTAGATCCTGCCATCTTTCATGGCCCCTCCGTAGGGGTCAACAGTCCATTGAGACAAGTCTCCGGGGTCCACATGGTCCATATGCCCTTCAAACAAAATCCTTTTGCCAGGCCTGGCAAAGGAGATCCGGCCTATTACGTTCCCGTACCTGTCTACCCTGACTTCATCATAGCCCAGAGAAATCATGGTTTCTTGAATCAGGGAAGCAAGATCGCCCTCCTGACCGGAGAGGCTTGGACATTGGATCATCCTCTGGCAAAGCCCTACTAGAAAACTAACCCGTTCTTCGTTAAGCAAATCGAGTGCCCCCTTTGGACTATTCATAGTAATAATCAAGCAAGAAACATGCCATCGTGTACTGTAGTCACTTTCGCTAGTTGCTTACCGTAATCTTCCCGCTGATACCATCTCTCAGGTAATAACCCGAATTGGCAAAACATTGTCTATTCAGGCTATATCGTTGCCGGTCACAGAAGAACTGGGAATTTGCGAAAACGCTGACGACATTGCCGGCATCTTTACCCAGTGATGTCGTTCGTTATCATTTTGATATGTAGTTAACTAGGGGAGTACTGAAAAGCGCCCTTAACGAGCCTGTTGGTTACCATTTATCAAACTGATATGGATTTCTCGAAATGATACACTTTCTACTGTCCCTCCAGGCCATATCTGGCTATCTTCCGGTACAAAGTAGCTATCCCTATACCCAAAACACTGGCTGCCCTTTTCTTTCCTTCATAGGTGCTGCCGCATTCTTCGAGGGCCTTGCGTATCATGGCCACTTCCATTTGCTCAAGGGTCAAAGGAGTACCTAGCTCAGCAGCAGCTGCCTTACCTGCACCTAGAGAACCGCATTCAATCCTCAGCTTCTGAGGCAAACTATCGCACTGCAGAACCCGATCATTTTCAAAATTGATAGCATATTCAACTGCGTTCTCCAGTTCTCTTACATTCCCTGGCCAGGAATACTGCTTCAAAACATCAAACACCTTGGGATCAATTCCCGTTATCTGTTTTCCCATTATCTCCGAATACTTCCATACAAAATGCCATACCAGCGGTTCAATGTCCTCTAGGCGCTCTCTAAGAGGAGGAATTCTAATAGGAATCACGTTGAGCCGAAAATAGAGGTCATCGCGGAATTCGCCATGTTGCATCTTGAACTCGAGATCCTGATTGGTAGCGGCTATGATCCTTACATCGCATTGCCTGCCTTTTGTAGAGCCAATTCTCTCTACCTGCCGCTCTTGCAGCACTCTCAGCAATTTGGCCTGAAGGTGCAGTGACATGTCGCCAATTTCATCGAGAAACAGGGTTCCGCCGTCTGCTATTTCAAACTTGCCTGGCTTCCCTCCTTTCCGCGCTCCTGTAAAGGAGCCTTCCTCATACCCGAAGAGTTCGCTCTCCAGGAGCCCATCGGGTATTGCTGCGCAGTTTACCGCCACAAAAGGCTTATCTGCCCTGTTGCTTGCAGAGTGGATAGCCCGCGCAAGCAGTTCCTTTCCTGTACCGCTTTCACCCCGAATAAGAACGGTAGACGGACTCCGGGCTACTCTCAGCGCCGTATTCTTTACCTCTGTAATCCCGCTGCTGTTACCGACCAAAATGCTCATTTCAAGAGCAGGCCCTGCACCGCCATGGGTGATGTCGTAAGCCCAACGATGCAGTTCAAGCAGAGGTATTATCGAGGCTATGGCGCCCAGGCTGTGGCCATCACCTTCCAGGACACTTGTGGACACCATATATCCTTGTTCTCCGTCACCAAGATCCAGAAATATTTCCTGGGAACTGTACTTCTTCNNAGCTGCTTCTCAAGGAAAAGCTCGGTCTCAACCGCCTTTGCGGCAAGCAGATCAGCCATGTGGCCAGTGAATTCTTTATGGGACTCAAGACGTGACACCATCCGGTTGCGCTGATCTTCATCAAAACATACAAGCCCGATTACGCCTATGGTTTTTCCCTCGACTATGATTGGCGATGATAGTTCAGCTGTCTCCTCACATACTCCGAACCTATCACAATCCTTGCATATGGCTTCTTTTCCTGGTTCGGTCACAGCAACACCTTTACCGGTATTTAGCACATACCGGTAGACTGCCCCCTCACTTTCAAGGGACCACCCAACTCTTGTACGGTATTTGCCGGTACCTGCAACCCTCAAAAGCCGGTCGTCCACAATTTCGACATCGACGCCTAGAACAGACGCTATGGCATTGCAGACTTCTTGGGCAATACTTGTGACTTCGGACAATGATGACAGGGGCCCTCACCTACTCTGGTACGCTTTGATTTGTTCCGTGTTTTCTTAATGCATTTTTATGACAGTGTATATTTCCCCATCCTCCTTCATGGATCCTGCATAAACACCCCAGCCGGTGCAGTTTNNCATGGCAATCGAGTTATCGATCTGTCTTTGTCACCAATAGTTATACGATTGAAACCTAATAAAAGCGGAGCCTCTTCGCGGATTGCTTAACACTTTGATTTCAAAGAAGGAGCATGAGTAACATGTTTGTTGCGAACACTTGCCGGGAATATCTTGTTTTGCATAAGATGAAGGAGATGAAGACTATTGGAGCTATGATGATATGGATAATGGCAAAATGAATATGTCTAGAAATCTCT
>MTKW01006266.1_pt1 | contig 10713 bp, 8 predicted proteins | sample 1042761 | NCBI WGS metagenome assembly MTKW01 (sample SAMN06205366, study PRJNA360243) | anaerobic digester metagenome | biome: Wastewater treatment plant; feature: Anaerobic digester sludge; material: sludge; isolation source: anaerobic digester fed with sludge from wastewater treatment plant ...
GAATACAAAAAAATCAGGCAGCTGATCTGTGACAGGATGAAAGAAAAGGGAGTAAAGGATCCCGAGCATGACATGATTGTTTTCAACACTGTTTGCGGTCAGCTTTCCGGAAGGAAGCCCGCTCTCATGCAATTTGCGGCAGAACACGATACGGTGATCTTCGTTGGCGGCAAAGACAGCTCAAACGGCAAAATACTTTACTCCGCGTGCAAAAGCATCAACCCCTGTACTTATTTCATTTCATCAGTTGAAGAAATAGACAAATCGTGGTTTAAAGACAAGGAATCGGTGGGGATATGCGGAGCAACATCAACACCCAGATGGCTTATCAGCCAGGTAAAGGATTATATCCGGATGATCGTGGAATAAACTCAGCTATATGAAGTCGAAAAAGAACAAAAAGATAATGGTTGCCAGGTTATCGGTGATCTCAAATTCGCTGCTGATAGCCATGAAGCTGATCGTGGGCATCATAAGCGGATCGGTAAGTATCCTGTCTGAAGCCATTCATTCTTCCATGGACCTGGTGGCGGCCATTATTGCTTTTTTTGCCGTCAGGATATCAGACACTCCCCCCGATTCGAAACATCCCTATGGCCATGGCAAGATTGAAAATATATCCGGGGTGATAGAAGGGATTTTAATCCTGGTAGCGGCTGTCATTATTATAGTTGAATCAATAAAGAAGCTTCTTGGTGGTCATTCGCTGCCTCAGGCGGTAGGGATCGGAGCTCTTGTGATGGTTGTTTCGGGTATTGTCAATATTATAGTGTCGCGCCGATTGTACAAAGTCGCCCGCGAAACCGGCTCACTTGCCCTCGAAGCTGATGCCCTGCACCTGAAGACAGATGTTTACACATCCCTCGGTGTTGCTGCCGGTCTCGCTGTCATTTATTTCACGGGAATTGAATGGCTCGATCCGGTGATAGCTATCCTGGTGGCTCTTTTTATAGTAAAGGAATCCTACAACCTTATAGCCAGGGCATTTTCGCCCCTTCTGGATACTTCATGGTCGGAGCAGGAGGTTGAAGAGCTTGAAAAGCACCTCAACTCAATGGATGTAAACTTTCATGACCTGAGAACGCGTGTGGCAGGCAATTACAGGTTCGTTGATGTCCATATCGAGCTGCCCGCTAATGAATCGGTCGGAAATGCACACTCTTACTGCGATAGTATTGAAGAAAAGCTCAAAGATATTTATGCCAATCTGACGGTCACGATTCATGTGGAGCCCACCTGACCCTGGTGTGCCGGGACATGCTCCGAAGAGCCTGCCCCGCTTTGGCGGAATGCGTGACTTCTATGGGAAATACCTTTTCGGAAAGCAGAATCAGGTCGTATTCATCAGGTTATTCCATGGCATGAATTCTTAATTTATTCTCCCTATAATTCCATTTCATAAAAATTCATCGATCCGAATACGCCAAATCCGCTTATCAATGTAGAAATTGTAGTCCGGTATTTGTTGAAGTTCAGTGAAATATTCGAATTGCCAATATATGCCGCCATATTTTGATCATATGCACAAATCATTAATTTTGTTCCGGAAGGATCAAAAGGCAGTGTAATCGCAACATCTGTTTTCTTATCGGGAAATGTTACAAGGCGTGAAACCAATAAATAATTATTTTCAACGATTTGGTATATATCTACCATGCCTGTAAGACTATCAGGAAGCAAAGAAAAAGATATCATTTTCCTGTCGGTTATTAGAGTCTCAAGGTCTATTCGCGGTTTTGAAGGGATAATTGTTTCACCAATTGCATCAGGCAAGCCCTCATATTTACAGGTTAACCTGTATCGTTCGCCGGCTCCCGGAGAAAAATATGTTGCAGGGCGGTATACAGTGTCGGTTCTTACAGTCTGCGACGGTAGTAAAGAAAACACGACAGACTCCGTCAAACTATCCTGAACAATTTTATCAATCTTCACAAATACAGGTTTCAAAATGTCATAACCCTCAAGCTCAAGTGCCGGCAAAACCCTGTTAACAACTACAAACGATTTGTTAAACCCTTCGGTTGAATCAGGGCGAAGCAATCCAAAAATATTCAACCCTTCTTCAGTATGTGTATTTACAAATTTTGGCTGTTGGTTCAATCCGATATAGTACTCACAGGAAAACAGGAGTAATGCTAAACCCAGGAAAACGATATAAACATGCTTCTTTTTCATATAGTTCAGAATTTGATTGAATAACTGAACCCCACTGAAGGAAAATAATTTGTTCCAATCGGCAGATATCTTGAGTCATCAGGTCCTAAATAAACTGGAAAGAAATATTCCACATTTCTTCTAAAGAATGTCAGATTGTGTAAAGTAACTATCATGTAAGATTCTTTCGCGTGGATAAGTTCAGAAAAATACTTCCCAAACCCTGATCTGAGGCGTTTTTTTATACTCATATCCAGATTTATCAGTGCCGGCATTCTGGCATTGTTTTTTTCATTTGAAATCCATATAGGGAATATACTAAGCTCTTCAGATACAGGATCGTAGTAGTAATAATCCTGGCGCACTTGTTCAATGCTTCTATAAATTCCGGACAAGTATGTAAACGAAACATTATATTCAAGTGATTTTGTAAGGCTATAATTAGCCAGTATTTTTAAAGTATGTCTTCTGTTATAATCGTATGGGTATTTACGGCCATTATATATAAACGGGTATTGTCGGTTGGCCCATGAAAGTCCGTAGCTACACCAGCCTGAAAGATTATTTTTTGAACCTTTGAGCATCAATTCTGCCCCATAGGCATTGCCGGAACCCTGCTGGAGCTTGTCAGAAAGAGTAATTACTTTAGTATCGGCCTGATTCACATCGAAGGTGTACACCCTCTGAATATCTTTATAATACAGATCAAGAGAAATCACAGTTGCCGGATTTAACTGCTTATCAAGCCCAACAATATAATGAACGGATTTACCCGGCTTATAATTTGTAAGAGGATAATAATAGTCCACTGATTGATTCATCTCAATCTCATTTGTATTCATACTTATAACATATTGATGATACAGCCCCCATGCTGATCTTAATTTGAATTCACCAGGCAGGGTAAGTACGAGATTGACTCTGGGTTCATGAAGCCACTCTTTGTTATCATAAATAACACTACGCACACCTGCCCGAAATATCAACGGCCCGGTTTCCAGCTTGTTTTCGGCAAACAATGCCCATTGACCAGGTTTGTGTTTCAGTTGTCCCTGGCTGGTCAAATTTATAACAGCACTGTTCCTGAAAGAATAGTCATTGTATTCCACTCCTGCCGTGAGTGTATTAAACCTTGCAAGTGTATAGTTTATCCTTGTTTTTACTGACAAATCCGATATCCTGTTTTTAAATTCAGAACTTGTCATTAAGTGGATGTTGGTATAAGTACTGTCGCCATCAATTACTTCAGGCAGACGATAATCAAAATTCGAGATATTTCTGGAACTATGAGATGAATAATAAATCTGTGAACGTATAAATACAGCCGGACTCAAGCTCCAGTTGTGAATCAGTGTGGCAGCCCTGTTTGTCCATTTGTCAGTCATTATAAAGCTGAAATCTTCATACATATTCCATCCGATTGTATTATCAATATATTGATAGAAAGTATTCATGTCAATTACATTGCGGTCATGCGACTGAAAATATTTACCCGTCAGTCTGTGCCTTGGATTTATACGACAGGTATATGAAAAGTTATAATCATAGAAATAACTTTTAGTATGCATTATGAAATAAGGGACAATATCGAAGAAATACCTGCCNNTCTACTGATTTGATAGTCTGGGTATTGAAAATTCCCGAACTCATACTTGAATGGTAAGGGTTATAGATCATAACACCGTCCAGTAAAACAGCGTTTTCACCAGGATCTCCGCCCCTTACCGTAAATAAAGGTGAAAAAGGTTCTGTCCTGTCAATTCCGGGGAGAAATTTTATTGCAGATAAAACGTCATTTCTTGCTGTTGGTATAGACTGGACCATTTTGGGGGTTAATTCGATCATGCTTGTTTCTATTTGACGGTCGGCTGCTTTATTAATTGATGAGGCTGAAATTGTTACTTCTTCGATATTTACCGGCTTTGGCTTCATCTCAATATCAGGCAAGGCTATACCCTTGTCTGTTATTTCAATTTTTAATTCAAGTGTCTCATATCCAACATATGAAAATCTCAGAATATGTTCTCCTTTAGGAATGCCTGCCAGTTGAAAATATCCATAGCGATCTGTAATAACTCCTGTACCTTTATCAGACAGATAAACTGTTGCCCCTATAAGTGTTTCCTTGGTAGAGGCATCTATAAGATAGCCTGACACAGCATAATTCTGAGCGCTTATATAGTTAGTCGAGATACAAAGAAGTATCCCGCAGATTATAATTTTTATATAGCTTTTCCGGCTCATTTATTAATATTTATAACCGAATCCCAGAAAACCTCCGGCATGAAATTTTAGTTTTTTATTATAAATATATGTAAGTGATTCTATTGCCCCCACTCGAAACGTAAATCCCTGTTTATTCTTTCCGTCAAGAATAATGCTTTGAATGGATGATACTTCAGCGTTGAAAATCTGGTATAATGTAGGATTGTGCACTTTCACATCTTTCCATTTCAGAAACCCTAACAGAATGTTAAGATCTACATCTAATGAAAGATTATCATTTTTTCTAAAAGTAAAATGTTCCGAGTTACGTCCTATACTTAAAGATTCATAATCAGAATTATTCTGATACCTGACAATTCCGGATGTTGTTTTATATCTATTGCTTATTTCTGGTCGCGTGAAGAAAATTTCTCCCTGCAAACCGTACCAGTTTCGACCTGCAAATGCACCGGTCCGGATTTGAAGATACAAAGGTTTGTCATCAGGTGCAATTATCAGGTTCGGAGGAAGTTCCTCGTTAGCGTTATCTTGCAGGGTGTTTAATCTTATCAGATCAGTTTTAAATGCAATATGCCAATTGTATAAAAGATTTTGAGCTGATTCGGGAAATTTTTCCTTTTTATGCAACGGGTGATACTGATGATCATAAAATAGAGTTCCCAGGTAATGGGAGGAGTCATCTTTATGTTCATATACAGGAATATCTGCTACAAGGAATGTTAATGAAGAAAACCGGCCTTGTCTTTTTTCAATTTCAAATTTATTTATATGTATGGTATAACTTAAATTACAATTATCATTTGTTTTAAATCCGTTCAGAATTGCTTCAGAAACAGGTTTTATCGTAAGTATCTCCTGATCGACCGGTAAAATCAGAAATTTTTTCTTTGCCCGGTACATAACAAAATCAGGAGTTTCATCTCTGTTATCTATGATGTCTTTAATACACACCTGTCCGGCACTGAGAATAGAATCACCTTTAAAATCTATATAAATTGTGTCGGTCAGGAATTTCTGGGAATAGAGATCGTTATGGCAGAATAACAAAATAGTGCAAATAATACAGATTAGAAATCTACAATTTCGTATCTGTTGTAAACTATCATATATCTGACACCATGTTTTAGAACAATAATTCTTATCCATGGTTATAAATCAGTTTATTGAACAAGCTATTAAAAGGATGCTTTATCAAGTTGTATATTAACTTTCTTATTGAGTGTTCAAGTTAATAAAAAGAGATTTCCGAATACTTTTTGTCAAAAACCGATTTCTCTGTCATGTCACCATACGACGAACCGGTTGATGAAATAGAATCCTTTGGTTTCGGAAATTCGAAGCTGCCATTGTCAACGAATACAGTAAGCATCTTAGCTGCAGGTCATTTCTTGTAAGGTTCAATGACTCTCTTAAGGAGCGCTATAGTTGTTTTAATCCCTTCATCCTCGCTGAGCTTGTTGCCTTCGTATTCAACATCAATATAACCCCTGTAGCCCGAATCGTAAACTATCTTCATCATCCTTTCGTAATCAATCTGTGTCTCATTGCCGTTCTCGTCGAAGTCATGAGTCTTTGCGCTTACCCCCTTTGCATATGGCATTAGTTCCTGCACCCCTTTGTAGCGGTCGTATTCATAGAAATTGCCAAAATCGGGAAGCGTCCCGCAGTTTGGTTTGTTAATACATTTCATTATCTCGGCCAGCCATTTCCCGTACGATGAGTTTCCCCCGTGATTTTCGACAATGACATTTATTCCATAAGATTCGGCATATTCAGCCAGCCTTCCGAGTCCGTCAATGGCAGCTTCCTGCATCTGGCCCATTGTACCGCGGCCTGCGGCATTCACCCTTATTGAATGGCAACCCAGGAATTTGGCGGCCTTCACCCACTTGTGATGATTTTCGATAGCCTTGTTTCTCGCTGCCAGGGATGTGTCGGCAAGGTTTCCTTCGCCGTCAACCATGATAAGAAGGCTTTTCACGCCATACTTTTCACATTCGTTTTTAAGCTGGGTAAGGTATTCCATGTCTTCAGCCTTTCCCTTGAAAAAGGTGGAAACATATTCCACTGCATCGAGACCGTATGTCTCCTTGGCTATCCTTGGGAAGTCCATATTTGTTATGGTCCCCTTTCTGAGAGTGCGGTTAAGCGACCACTCGGCAAGGGAGATTTTGAAAGCCGGTTCCTGACCAAAAAGGCTGATTCCGGTAAACATGGACAAAAGGATAAGTGTAATAAGTGATTTGATTTTCATTTTCTGTGGATTTAGAGTTTATAATTAAGGTGTTGTTAAAATATAAATTTCAGTTATGTGAATTCCCGCGCTTTAGCGGGATAGCATAAAATCAAATTTATATTATGTTGGAAACAAATTTCGACAAGTTCTTCAACATTACCAAATCGGTTTTGAAACAATGGGAACGGGGCACGGGGCGGAAGAACGGCTAGCGGCGGGCGGCTAGCGGCTAGCGGCGTGGAGCGGATGAAGGAGGGAATGGGAGAAAGGGAGACGAAGAGACCACGAGAACGGCACGCGGTGAGCGGCTCGCCATTCTTCCCGCGTGCCGTTCCCCGTACCGTTCCTATTACCTATGGGTTCATCATAAATTGGCGTTAAGGTAATCTCTGACATATTTCACTATTAAACCAGGGGTATCATGGCAAATTCTATAACCCCACAGATCTGTCTTAAGTGAGCCGGAAGCGAAACAGGAATCGTTAAGGAAAGCTTCGTATTGCAGTGATATCAATGCACTTACCATGATGTGTGTATTTGCATTCAAAAAATAACCCCATTTCTTTTCAGATGTTTCAGATATTTTTAATGAAACCACTAATAGTTTTTCGGCTTGTTGTTTTGTTAGTGATAATCTGATATTATCTGAAGCAAGAATCATGGCAATGTTGTCTGCTAACCAGGTGCTGACTTTTTCGGGATCATTTTCTTTTAATAATTCTTCCATCATGTTTATATATCTCAACAACAGTAAGTCAAACGCGTCATCACGTGTCAATAGCTCAACTGGAACAGGATTTAGAGTTATGATGGAATTGAAATATATAATGCCATCGCCACCGGAACAATAGTTACACCAGGGACCTAATATTGCCGACGGATGGTTCAGGAATGTTTGAATCAATCCGCATGTGCTCATGTTTTCGATGGTAGCCTGCGGAATAGTGAATGTTGCTGCAACCTCTTGTGTCCAGGGTTCCGGATATACAACAGCATCTTTAGGAGAGATACACTCTCTGTATGAGCCGTTTAGTTCATCAACTATGGCAATGTAATTATCCTCAAACTCAAAATCGCTTGAATAATCTTTCTTGCAACCATAAAGAGTTGCTACTGCCAAACATAGGGCAATTGTTAAAAATTTTATTATTGGTTTCATCATAATATAATTTTGATTTTAACGGTATGATGGAACCGCACATGTTTGATAATTATATACATAAATGTTTGTGTATGCAATACATGTGGGTTTCATGACTTTATTGTTTTAAACAGGATATCACCTGTAAATTTATGAAAAGGAAATTATTAATCCGAATTCTTATTTTATTAATTTGCATGGTTACGGGGCGCAGAGCACGGGGCGCAGGGCACAGAGCGCAGAGCACGGGGCGCAGGGCACAGAGCACGGGGTGCAGGGCACAGGGCGCAGGGCACAGAGCACGGGGCGCAGAAAGCAAGAGTGACAGCCTCCGGATGCAGACCGTGTACCGCACACCATGCGCTGTATATCGTTCCATTATCAAATGTGTTCATACCCGTCGTCAGGTTAAGTTATCAAAACAATAAACAGAAATATAACACATTAGATACCAACCCAGCAAATCAAAAAAAAAATGAAATCTCCAAATATTTTCTTGCTTTTTTTATGCATTTCAGGTAAAAAATTTCATTTTCATGTTGTGGGGCGCCATCTTCCCGGGGCGACACCCGGCTATTGGATGGTGATACCTCCGGTGTCAGGAATCACCCAATAACACATTCCTGATTTGCCGGTAGCACCGGTACTGCCAGATAGCGATAATGTCAATGAGTTTAACCACCCAGGAGGAGTGGCCGTCAGTAATTTTCCCGGGGGATAATTTAGGAGACGCAAAGTCATTGGGAGAATGTCGTATAGCGCATACTGTTCCGTTATAACAATGTTATAACGTATTTCTGGCTTTATTTCTGAAAGCTAAATACATAGGAACATACCGCAGGACAATGTTTTATGTATTATAGGCGATAGATTATAGGCGATAGATTATAGGCGATGTGCCGCGTTAGAAGAGACCGCAAGACCGCAAGACTGCAAGACTGCAAGACAATGTTTTATGTATTATAGGCGATAGATTATAGGCGATGTGCTGCATTAGAAGAGACCGCAAGACCGCAAGACTGCAAGACAATGTTTTATGTATTATAGGCGATAGATTATAGGCGATGTGCCGCTTGCCGCCCGCCGCTAGCCGTTCTTCCGCCCTGAGCCCTGTGCTCTGCGCCCTGTGCCCTGCGCCCTGAGCCCTGCGCCCTGTGCCCGATGTCATACCGATGCTGCTCTCTTGAGACAGCCTTATTTTCTTTGTCAAATTCAAAGAAAATAAGTAATTTTGACATTAATGTCAAACTTGAATGTCAGGACAATTAAATAAAGTAAAATGAGCCAGTTAGGAGAATCGGAGGTAAAGATAATAGAAGCTGCCAAACAAGTCTTTCTGGAGAAAGGGCTTGAAAATGCAAAAATGCAGGATATTGCAGATACTGCCGGAATTAGCAGAACAGCTTTGAATTATTATTATCGCACCAAAGAGAATCTGTTTTACAAGATCATTGAGGAAATCTTAGAAGGTATTATTCCTCACTTTGAGAACCTTTTAAGCAAAGACACTCTAAGTTTCCAGGAGCGTTTCCTGGGTATTATTGACGTATATGCCGATTTCTTAAGCCGTAACAATGTAGTGCCGCGCTTTGTTATAATGGAGATGCAACGGCATCCGCAGACACTTTTCGATTTTGTCAATACAAATTATAAAGTAAAAAAATACCTGCAGCTTATACGTGCAATGCTCAAGCGCGAAGCAGAAGAAAAGAGCATCAAACAACTACCAATGGAGGAATTGGTTACTCTTTTCTACGGGCTGCTCTTTGTTCCGTATCTGATAGATCCCTTTATAAAAGAATACTTTTTCAACGAAGAAAGCAAAATAGAAGCCTATCATAGGAATCATCTGGAAAATATGAAACAGGCTTTACTCCTGTTTTTAAGTGCGAAATCCATGGACCAAACTGTAAATTGAATTAATTACTTGAAAAACGCGTTATTTACCCTCGATAAACTACATGAACTCACCACCTTCACATATAAATAATTCAGCTCATAATCCTGAAAATCCCTTTATCAACATAGGATTGGATGCCGGCTCAACAACCATCAAGGTAGTAGTGTCCGATCCTCAGAATAAAATCATTTACAAGGATTACCGCCGGCATTATGCTGATATTTTAGGCAATCTGAAAGAAATCTTATCTGATATACTGGATAAAACCGGCGATTGCCCCGTCAAACTGTGTATGACCGGTTCAGCCGGAATGGGAATAGCCGAACGGTATAAAGTCCCATTTGTTCAGGAAGTAGTAGCTTCCTGCGAAGTTGTCTCACGCCAATTTCCTGAGATAAAGACATTTGTAGATATTGGCGGTGAAGACTCCAAAATGATTTTTTTCGAGTCGGGCAAAACGCCTGATATTCGAATGAACGGAAGCTGCGCAGGCGGTACGGGCTCATTTATCGACCAAATGGCAACATTGCTCAATGTAGATATGAATGAGTTTAATTCATTGGCCGAACAAGCAGAAACAATCTATCCGATAGCTTCCCGTTGCGGTGTTTTTTCGAAAACAGACGTACAAAATCTGCTAGCCCGAAACGCCGGCAAAGCTGACATAGCCGCATCGGTTTTCCGGGCAGTAAGTATGCAGGTAATCACGTCATTAGCAAGAGGACACGAGCCGCAGGGGAAGGTTTTTCTTTGTGGCGGTCCATTCACGTTTCTTCCATATTTGCGAAAGGCATTTATCGATGAATTAAAAATGGACAATTCGGAAGTTGTGATTTCTGAAAATCCCGAAGTAACCCCGGCCTGGGGTGCAGCTATCATTGCAAGCGACCGGCAGGAGAGCAAATTACTGTCCGAGTACATTTCCATTTTTAATAAAGAAGTTAAAAGAGCTCTGAAAGACACTCATAATCAATTAAAACCGCTTTTCAAAGATAAAAATGAGTACGCCGAATGGCTAAAATCCAAAGAAGAATATCAATTTCCGGGGATCGACAT
>MTKW01087366.1_pt1 | contig 10710 bp, 13 predicted proteins | sample 1042761 | NCBI WGS metagenome assembly MTKW01 (sample SAMN06205366, study PRJNA360243) | anaerobic digester metagenome | biome: Wastewater treatment plant; feature: Anaerobic digester sludge; material: sludge; isolation source: anaerobic digester fed with sludge from wastewater treatment plant ...
CTTCAGCTTTACCGGGACAAGGTACTGACTGAACACTCTATTGGCTATCAGATAGTAAAAAGGGAAGTTGATGAATCGGGGAAAGAACGGATTCAGAGGCTTGTCGAACTGAAGCTATGGGAAGGCTCAACGGTAAGTTGGGGTGCCAACATGGAAGCTCTTGTGACTACTGTTAAATCCGAGGGTAAGCAGGGAAAGACATTTGATAACATCATTGAAAAGATAAAGGCTCTCGAATCAGCTGTCAAAGGTACATATACGGATGACACCGCACGGGAGCTTGAGATACAACTGAACCAATTAAAGCAATTAGTCATTAATTCACTCACAGAGGAGCCGGTTTCTTCCACTCCAGAGCCGATAGACGGTAAGTTGCTTGGCGAATTACTGAAATCAAAAATTAAAATTTAATGGAAGAACTGGAAAAATTCAAAAAAGAACTTGGCGATCTCGGATCGCAGATCGACAAGAAGCTGGAAGACCACTCTAAGAAGTGGGGAGAGTACAGCAAAGAGGTGAAGGATGCTGTCATGAAGGAGTTAAAGCCTGACATGGACAAGCACAATGCAATGGCTGGCAAATTCCTGAAGATTCAGGAACAGCTTGATAATATCGACACGAAGATACAGCGTCTGCCTTTCGGCTCGAAAGAAGCCAAGAAAGGATTCGCCGACAGTGTGAAAGAGGTACTTGTACACCTGAAGGAAAAGGGTAACGGTTCTATCAAGAGTTACCTGGCTGAAAAGGGACGTACGGGTGAGATTGAACTGAAGATTGACGACATGACGCAGGGTAACTCTTTCGAGAATACTGCTGTTGTGCAGGCCCAGCACGTACCGGGTATCAAGTTTGACCCGGACACTACTTTCAGGGTACGTGATCTGATCGCCCCCGGAACGACTAACTCCAACAGTATTGAGTATGTGCAGGAAGAAGCTTACACCGATTCTACTGATGTAACCGCAGAGGGTTCCGAGTACAAGCAGAGCGATTTTGACCTGAAACTTAAGACTGCCACTGTCCGCAAAATCACTGCTTACATAATCGTAAGTGAGGAAATGCTTGAAGATGTGGAAGGGCTTAACAGCTACATCTCACTGAGGCTTCCGAGCAAGTTGAAACTGAAAGAGAACTATCAGCTTCTGTACGGTGACGGCACCGGAATTAACTTGTCGGGACTTATCGAGAATGCGACTGCTTATGTTGATGAGCTGGCTGATAGTGACATCTCTGAGATTGACGTTCTTGTGTCTGCGATGAAGCAGGTAAGGACTTCAGAGTACAACCCGACATTTGCCCTCATTCATCCTACGGATGCGCTTAAAATAAAACTCACAAAAGATGACAACGGCAATTACATCCAGCCTTGGATATTTATGGGCAACGGTGACATTACCCTTGACGGTGTGAGAATAATTGTTTCTTCAGCCATCACTTCCGGTGACTTCCTTGTCGGTGATGGTGGTGCTGCTCAGGTCTTTGACCGCAGGCAGATGACACTTGAGATGACAAATACCAATGAGGACAACTTCATAAAAGGTATGGTTACTGTCAGGATCAGCGAAAGACTTACTGTGGCTGTTTATCGTCCGAAAGGATTCATCTACGGGACATTCGCTGCTGCTCTGGCTAACGGATCAGCATAACATTATAGGGGGGTGAGCTTCCCCCCTTTATTTTCTTTCTTATGATTGATTTTAATGTGTGTGTAATCGGATTGAAAGCTCGTAAAGACAGATGGGCAAGATGCAAAGAGATATTGCAGGGAAAAGTTGAAAGGGTTACACATTACACGACGGTACAGAACCACGAAGACAGCTATAAAGGTTATATGACCGATTGGCTGAAGATGTTGAAAATGTTTCAGGGCGAACCCCTGATGTTCTTTGAAGATGATTTTGAGTTTACGGATGAATTTGACGAGGTGTTTCCGAAAGCAGTAGCGGAGTTACCGCAGACGTATGATATGCTCTATTTAGGGGCTAATCTTCAGGCTCCTGTCAAGAAGTACAGTGAACACCTTGTCAGGGTTAACGGGGCATGGCTGATGCACGCCACGTTACTGAGTGCTAAGTTCATTGATTTTATTATTGAGAACTACCCTAATTCGAATATAAGGATAGCGGACGAATGGTACCGCAGGATCGCACCTCACCGGGAGTTTTATATGACGATGCCGATTATAAGCTATCAAAGAAAAGATTACAGTGATTTTGTTGGACGATACGTTTACTACGACATTTTTTCAAATAAATATTATAAAAGAGCTTATGAAAGTTTTGAATTTAATACACGCTTACCCTCCGCTCCACCATGCGGGGGCTGAATGGATGGTACACGAGATGAATAAGTATCTCGTAGACCAGGGCCATAGCGTTGATGTTTTATTGCCAATTACCGGGATTAAAGATTATAACTTTGAGGGTGTGAATGTAAAAGGCGACTTCTATCCCGGAAACAGGGAGTATATAAAGAATGCTGATATTATCATCTCGCACCTTGACCGTGCGGGGAAGGCTTTTAACCTTTGTGAACTTTATAAGAAGCCTTTCGTTTTTGTGGTTCACAACACGAACCCGATGAATATTCTAAAGTACAAACCGCAGGTCAGAAGATATGTGGTTTATAACAGCGAGTACACTAAGAAAGATATGAATTATCCCTGTCCGGGGGTGGTGGTTCATCCTCCGGTGGATGGCAAGCGGTATAAAGTAGGCAAGCGAGGCTCTAAGCTCACCCTTGTTAACCTCTTTCCCCGCAAAGGAACTGCGACTTTTCAGCAGATAGCGAGGTTGATGCCGGACAGGGATTTTCTTGGTGTGGAAGGGGGTTATGGCAAACAGGAGAAAGAAGCTATTAAGAATATCTCTTATATGGATAACACCCCGGACATGAAGAAAGTCTATTCACAGACAAGGATCTTATTGATGCCTTCACTATACGAAAGCTACGGAAGAACGGCTGTTGAGGCACTTGTTAGTGGTATTCCTGTTATCGCTGCCCCTACTCCCGGACTAAAGGAGAGCTTAGGTGAGGCGGGCATCTTCTGTAATGCGGATAAACCTGCAGAATGGGTCGAGGCTATCAAAAGGCTTGATGACCCGGAGGTTTACAAGGAGCAGAGCAAGAAATGTTCTGAGAGATTCAAAGAGATAGAGGCGGAGCGAGGCAAGGAACTGAGGGCGTTTGAAGATTTTCTATTTGACATTTATGAGCGTAAGATATGAAAAAAAGGACTAAGAGGGTAAAGCCGATTATCATTGATGAAATTGACAGCGAGAAATTTGATGTTAAGAAGTTTTTCGAGAAAAAGGTTTTCAAAAGGGGGGTTCCCGTTCCGGAAGGGCATATACGGGTTATTGTTATGAAAGACTGCGAGGGCATGATAGGGCATTACTACGAGGGCGATATTATTGACTTGCCGGAGCGGAGGTTCAAGTCATTGCGTTTGCGGGGGCTTGTTGATGAGTATAAAGGCGAAAGCGGAACAACAAGGGAAAGATGAGAAACTTACAGACACGGGTAATAACTGACATAGTTACCGAGCCAGTATCGGTAGCGGAGGCTAAACTTTACTGCAAAGTACAGGACATGGCTGACGATGCCCTCTTCCCCGTGCTTATCACTTCAGCCCGCAGGATGCTCGAGAAATACACTATGACATCCTTTGCCGAAAAGACGCTTCATGCTACTTGGGTAGAAGTACCGAGGACAAATTATGTTGAGCTTCCTTACGGGCCTGTTATCTCGATTGACCACATATACCGGATAGACCACGAGGGAAATGAGGAGGAGTTAGTACTTAACAGTGATTACTATGTCATGGGCGATCAGGATGCTATCATTAAGATAACTTCTTATTGGTCGTCTGGGATGGTATATGTTAACTCCATAAGGTGCGAGTACAAGGCCGGGTATGGTAATGCAGCTACGGAAACACTACCTCAGGAACTGAAGTTGGCTATTCTTAAACAGGTGGCTACTGACTATGAGCTGAGGGAAAACATCGTTCAGGGCATTACAACTGTTTTGAGTAACGAGAGTAAGATACTGGCTAACCCTTATCGTAAAAAGCTTTGGATATGATCGGAAAGCGCAGACATTATCTCGCCGTTCAGGTGGCAACCCGGACAGATGACGGGCAGGGGGGGGGTGAAAACTCATGGACTGACACTTATTACGAGTGGGCATCAGCCAGGTTCCTGTCGGGTTCCCGGTCATTAGATAATGGAGGCGTTATCTATCGTAAAGCAGTGGAGTTTGAAATAAGAAAGAGGACGGATTATACTTTGAGTACCGCTCACCGGATAAAGTGGAATGATGAGTATTATACTATTCATTCTGTTCTGCCCTCAGAGAAACTTGATGATTTTAGGGTGTTATGTTATGTCTGATTTTAACAAGATAAGAGTTGAACTACCTTCTTCCGAGATTCAGAAGTTTCGGAGGTGGACAAGTAAACTGTCGGCTGAGAATACCGCACAGCTTAAAACTCTTATCGCTGCAAAATCATATACGATGCAAAAGGGCATTATGACTAACATAACCAATAAAGGGATAGTTAATTTTGGTTTTTTGCGGAGTTCTATCAGGGTTTCTTTTGCCAGTGATAGATTAGGAAGTACGATAGATATTAACCCGCAACAGAGAAAGACACCTTACGGAAGTTTGGTTGCTGCTGTTAACTATGCCCCTCATATAGAGTTTGGCACCCGTCCCCACGTCATACAGGTCAGACGGGCAAAAGTACTGGCAGGGTATTTACTAAAGCCGGGGGCTAAGAAATACGGATGGATGTATTTCGGCAAGAAAGTTAACCATCCAGGCACGAAGGCGAACCCGTTCTTTTATCCGGTTGCGAAAAGGGTTTATAAAGAATTATTGATTGAACTAAATAGAATGGGATTCAAATGAAAGATCCTTCAGAAAGCATAAGGCAGTGGCTATATGACATATTGAACCTCACAGTCCAGTACAACGGGTCTTATATACCCTGTTACAGCTTTGTCCCGCAAAACGTGACCATGCCGTTTATTGTGCTGGGCGAGCAGTACATGGAAGCTGATGAATCAACGAAAGATAGTTTCATAACCTTAAATTCTGTCAACATCGAGATATATGCCTCATACACGGGTAACGATGCGAGTTACAAGATGGTCAATTCTCTGAGTGAGGATATTCTTGAACTGATAACCGCAGACCCTATAACAGAAGCCGGTTCTGGTGGTGAGAATGTAGGCGGGATAGACGGTTATAGAGAGATTAACATAATGGTCGGAAGTATAGCAACACAAAGGGTCTTGATGGACAATAATATAGTTATAATGAAATCAATAGTTATTAAATTCAGATTAGAGGAGGAGTAAGAATGCCAAAATTAAGCGGAAAGAATATGCTTGTACTTGTTAACGGTACAGCTATCGGGGGGACGAAATCCTTCACACTAACAGTTAACAGCAACCTTATCGACACTACTACAAAGGATAGTGATGCATGGGGTGATAGCCTTTACGGTTCAAAGGATTGGGAGGTGTCATTTGACGGCCTGTACGATCCGAGTAACACGATGAACGTAGAGGAGATATTTGACCTTATCACGGGCGACACCACGGCAATCCTTGAGATGGCTGTCATTGACGGCACAGGTGGAGGTCTGGTATTCAAGGGCAACGCCAATGCGACAGGGTTAACCATGTCAGCAGGTTATAATGATGCTGTCTCTATGTCGGGCGGTTTCAAGGGAGCTGGTGAACTTACAAAAGGAACAGTAGCAACATCGTAATGAACACACTAAGCGGTTATATAGAGATAGACTTCGGTAGTGAGCGTTTACCGTTTCAGTTTGGTTCAAATGCGTATGCCCTGTTCTGCGAGAAGTATAAGATAGAGTTCTGGCAGATAGCTACGAGCGGGATATTCGGGAAAGAGGACGGGACACCCCCCGATATATTCAAGTTAAGGGAACTGTTCTACTTTGCCCACGTATCAGCCATGAGAAGCAAGGGGGAAAGTGCTATGGTTAATGAGTTCCGGTTCGGGGACTTGCTGGATAACACCGAGGGTGCTATTGGTCAGTTACAAACGGCTGTCGTCAATGCCAAGATGTTGGGTTTCTCCCTTGCTGAACTGGCAAAGGGTAACGAGGTAAAAAAAAAGTAACGTGGCGTGAAGTTCTTTCCTATTGTGTCGGGGAGGTAGGGCTGAAGCCTGCGGAGTTCTGGAGGATGACCTTTGAGGAGATAGAACTTTCCTGTAAGGGTTACGAGACGAGGGAGGCAAGGCGCAAAGAACTACAGAGGTTGCAGTGTGCTATTCTGATGAATGTTCACAGGGCGCAGGGTAGCCCTCCGGTTGACGTGCGGGATGTGATGGTACTTTACACGGACAAAGACACACCTAAAGTAGATTTGATGACAAGGGAAGAATACGAGGAAATGAAAGAGTGGAGGAAGCTGATTAAATGGCAGACGAAAAATTAAAAGCGAAACTCGGACTCGATAACAGCGAGTTTAAACGTGGGCTGAAGGAAGCACAGGGTAATCTCAGCCAATTAAATGCCGGGTTCAAGAGGCTTGGTGGCATGATTGGTGCTGCCTTCACTGTGTCTGCCGTTACAAGTTTTGTAGCCGAAGGAATAAAACTGGCTGCACAGGTCGAGGGGGTTTCGCAAGCATTTAAAAACCTTAACCAGCCTAATTTACTTCAGAACCTGCGGACTGCCACACGGGGAACTGTTACCGATCTTGAGTTGATGAGAAAGGCGGTTCAAGCACGTAACTTTAAGATACCACTTGAACAGCTTGCTACTTATTTTGAGTTCGCTACTAAGAGAGCAATTCAAACCGGAGAATCGGTTGATTATCTTGTTAACTCCATTATTACGGGGATAGGACGTAAGTCAGTCCTTGTGATGGACAACCTGGGGATTTCTGCTGTTGAGTTACAAAAAGAGATAGCGAAAGTCGGGGATTTTGGCATAGCATCCGGTAATATTATTCAGCGAGAACTTAGAAGTATGGGTGACGTGGCAGATACAACAGCCACATCTATTGCTCAACTTGCAACAGCATGGAGTGATTTGAAACTTGCAGCTGGGGATTTTCTTATAAATAGCGGGTTAAAAGAATTTTTCCAAGACCTTACTACTTACATGAAGGTTTTGCAAGATCCGGATGTTCCTTTGATTGGTTGGAAGTCGCCCACTCACAAAAATCTCGAAGAATACCGCAAGGCAAAAGAGTTTTTAGCAGAACAGCAGGCTGTCAATATGTATTCGGGTGGTGAGTCTGCGGGCGGGCCACTTGAAAAGGTAAAGGAACAGGTTGAGACAATAGCATCACTGAATGAACAATTAAAGACGGAAAAGGAGAATCTTGAACAGATTAACATTGCCGACAAGAAAGGATTAGCGACACAACTTCAGGTTATTGATGCTCTCGAAAAGAGGATTAAAAACCTGACCACTATAAGACAGGAGAGTTTTTCTCTTGAAAAATTAACCGTACCGAAAGGGTTTACAGAAGAAAACTTTAACCCGTGGGAAAAGCTTTGGGATGACTATAAAGATTTTCAGAAGATACAGAACAAACTTGCCGACGCTCCAAAATTTACGAAGCCCATAGAAGACATGACCGATGCCCTGATATTACAGGGGGAGGCTATTAATATTCTGACTAACGGGTTTGATACTCTGTTCTCCTCCACTGAGAACGGGTTTAATAACATGATTGATACGATAATTGACGGACTGAAAAGACTGGTTGCTGAGTACCTTGCAAAAGCAGCGATATTCACACTGATAAGAATGTTGTTTCCGGGTTCAGGGTTAGCTGTTATGGCAACACAGAATCTTTGGAATATGGGACTTGGCGGGAAAGCGACGGGCGGGCTTGGTGGATTTCAGAGTCAACCACTGAATGTAAATGTAGTTGGATCAATAAAAGGGAAAGATATAGCACTGGCACTTAGAAGAAATGGCTGAGAGGTGGAGGATAGAATTTTCTGACTTGCAAAAAGTCGAGTGGCGGATCTCAATAGAGGACCCGGACTTCACGGGTGACTATACTCTATTGAAAGCCACTGGCAACCCGCTTAATTTTGCTTACGACAACGAGTCAGATGATGTATTCGACCCGATGCGTCCCTCACGGGCCACGTTTGAAGTCTATTCTGAAACGAACTTTGCACTCCTTGACCTTTACTCTGTCGAGGATATGCACTACCCAGTTAATATTTATTGTAACGAGTCTTTATTCTGGAGCGGTTACGTTGAAACACAGAACTACGAGGAAGTATATGAGCCGGTTCCTTATGCCGTTTCAATCACAGCTACTGACGGGCTTTCAATACTTGAAAATATTCTTTACGCTGATGACATAGCTTATAGTGCCGGGGAGGAAACAATAACCTATTATAACGGGCATGAACTTGAGTCAGCTATCATCCTTGATATTTTAGCAGAGATAGGGTTTACAGAGTTTAAGGAGTACGTCAATATCTACGAAGACAATATGTTATCCACGGCTTCGGATAGCCCCTTTGACCAGATAAAGATTGACAGGGATGTGTTTAAGGACTACTACTGTTATGAGGTATTATCTGAGATTCTAAGGAAATATAACGCTATCATACGTCAAAAAGACGGGGTGTTCTGTATTGTCCGGCCTGCAGAACTTCTTGATACTACTGTTTATGGCAGGTGGTTCACGGGTGACACGACAAAGACAGCTATCACGTTAAACCCGGATCAGTTCATAAAGAGAAAGGCCACTCACCCTTCATCTCGCAGAATCCAGGTTCCGGGGGGCAGGTTGATGATAGTACCACCGGCAAAGAAAGTCACTTCTGTTTTTGACTACGGATATAAAGACTCATGGCTGGATAATTTTGAACTGTCAGCAAAATACTGGAACGGTTCAGACTTCCAGCACTGGACTCGTAGTTCAGGAACGACAGTTGATACGGTTGGTTCTTATGTGGCGGGTATGACTGAAGGGGTTATGATGACAACCACGAATAACCTTGCAGGTCTGCCATCAATGACGGGAATTGATAAGTATATATCTCAATCCTTTGGAAACGAAGCATTAATATCTACTTACGATCAGTTTTATTTTGAGTTTGACTACCTGACATATAACTTCAGCGGAAGCGATATATCCTCTTATAATTTTATACTGGTAGTCAAATCTGATACAGGAGGTTATTATCTATACAACCTGTTAGGTGATGAGAACTTTGCTTACTGGCAGAATAGCTTTACTCCATTAAGCTTTACTGTCGCTGCTCCTAATGGTAATAGTGCTTGGACTACAATAAAAAGACAGGTTAGCGGATTGCCCGTAGGTGGATCATATACTGTAGAACTGTACGGAGCGGGGGCGGGCGAGGATTGTTATATCGCTTTTAAGAACATTAAGTTTTATGTTACTTCTGATGAGATAATAGTAAAGCGCAGAAAGCACAAAGGACCGTTTGCTAAACTGGCAAGGTGGATTTTAAGAACTCCTGAATATACATTTAAGTATGTTGATAACGTAGAAGTTACGGAAGATGAGTATGTCGTACATAATGCTATCAACGGCATTAATATGGCCTATGATTATCGGCTTGGTGACGTAGTTGACGGCTCAATAGATAATATTATAGAGCAGTGTGCGGGAGCTTTATGTGTTATGAAACGCACCGATATTTACAGGGTTGACACTATTACACTGACAGGATCTACGGGAACCTGTAATATACTGGTAGGTGGATTTACGGGATTAGCCACTTTCTCAATGACGCTATCAATTACTGCACAGGATTTTGTCACTGCCTATGAGTCAGATTACGATGCGGTAGGGATAGTCCTTACAAGTGTCGGGGCTGACCTTATCTTCACGGCAAAGGTAGCGGGTACGGAGTTTGACGGTGAGACAAGTCTGGTAAATGCGTCCGGCAATCTCTTTGGATCTATTGCCTACACCACATCTTCATATAGTGAATCCCTTGAGTCATCAGACAGGTGGATATACAGGGGTGGATCTTCTTATAAACCCCTTTTGCATCACATAGCTGATGAGATAGCATCGGAGTACAGCAAACCCCGGCAGCTTATTCAGATGCCACTACTGGAAACAGCACAGGGGGGGCAGATAGATGTGATAGGCAACTTTCAGGATGACATCAATACTTCAGGCGGAGAAACAAGGGTATTCGTTCTTAACAGGGCTGAGTTTGATGTTCGCAGGAGACGGTGGGAAGCTGACCTGCACGAGATAGGCACAAGAACGGCAGAGGCCGAAGATGGCGAAGGCGGAAGCACCACGGCAGACAGCACGGTAATAACAGTTGATGATAACACAATAACGGTTGATACGATATGAAGAAACTACTTTTTTTACTTGTAATAATTACCGCTTGTCAGAGGGATATAGTACCTGTTAAGAGCAGGGCTGTTTCTTTGTCCTTAACCGATGTGAACATTGGCACGACAGCCAATGACGGGACAGGCGATCCTCTCAGGACGGCTTTTCAAAAGGTCAATGCAAACAACGCTTTGATAGAAGCTGCCATTGCTACTACAAGCACTACAACCGAGGTAAGGGGTATAGTTAATGATTCGCTCGATGCTTTGAAAGCTGCTGCATTACCAGCAACTTCATATTTTTGGGAGAAAGCTGACACGGTAGGAGGGTCGGGGGAAGATGTACTGGTGACAACAACCGG
>MTKW01023106.1_pt1 | contig 10705 bp, 10 predicted proteins | sample 1042761 | NCBI WGS metagenome assembly MTKW01 (sample SAMN06205366, study PRJNA360243) | anaerobic digester metagenome | biome: Wastewater treatment plant; feature: Anaerobic digester sludge; material: sludge; isolation source: anaerobic digester fed with sludge from wastewater treatment plant ...
GATAAATCTGAGCCCCGTTACCAATTACGGCTCGTTTGCCTATGTAAGAGTTGGTGCCTATGTATACATTCTTTCCTATTTGTGCCTTACGAGAAATAGTGTGCGGGTATTCCCTTCCTTTTTTCTTCTTATCGCTTGCAAACATGGCCATCACCTGAGCAAAAGCAACATATGCATCTTCTACCTGAATCAAGGTGGCCTTTACTTCCTTCTTTGGAACAAACACTTTGTTTACAAGAACAATAGAAGCCTTTGTTTTGTACAGGTATTTTTCATATTTCATGTTGGCCAGGAAACAGGCTGTTCCCGGCTTTCCATATTCAATACGCGCAACACTTGTTGCTACTACATGAGGATTTCCTACTACTTCCCCATTCAGTTGTTCCGCGATCATCCGGGCTGTGAGTTCCATGAGATTTTGTATGATACTGATTTACGACAAATTTCGTTCCAATAATGATATATTGCAAATTCCAAAATAAATTTGTTAAAAATCAGTAAAATACTTACATTTGCAGCCGCTTAGGAACATGTGAAAGAGGACCCAGGTCCTCTTTTTTATTACACAATAAAAAAAACCAAAAATGGAAGGTTTAAATCTGATCAGTACATTCGCGGAATTCAAGGAATTAAAAAACATAGATCGCCCTACTATGATGAGCGTTCTGGAAGATGTTTTTCGTTCCCAATTGACTAAGATGTATGGAAGTACAGATAACTTTGACATAATCATCAATATTGACAAAGGAGACTTTGAAATCTGGAGAAGCAGAGAGGTTGTGGAAGAGGTGGAAGATCCCAATACTCAAATCTCGCTTGCAGAAGTTTCAAAAATTGATGATTCCTACGAAGTAGGAGAATCGTATGCAGATGAGGTTAAGCTCTCGGAATTTGGCCGTCGCGGCATCCTTACGCTCAGACAAGNNCTCAGACAAAATTTGGCCGGAAGGATTATGGATATTGAAAAGGCTAATGTTTATGCCAAATACAAAGAGCGCGTAGATGAAATTTTGGTAGGAGAAGTGTACCAAGTCTGGAAAAAAGAAGTCCTCGTTTTAGACGAAGAAGGAAACGAACTCATCTTGCCCAAAACAGAACAAATACCTACCGATTACTTCAGAAAAGGAGATACGGTAAGAGCTGTTGTGTTGTCCGTAGAAATGAGAAACAACATTCCCATCATTACGCTCTCCCGTACTTCTCCAAAATTCTTGGAAAGACTTTTTGAACAAGACGTGCCGGAAATTTACGACGGATTGATTACCATCAAAAAAATTGTTCGTATTCCGGGAGAAAGGGCAAAGGTAGCCGTAGAGTCGTACGACGACCGCATTGACCCCGTTGGTGCCTGCGTTGGAGTAAAAGGTTCTCGTATTCATGGAATTGTCAGAGAATTAAGAAATGAAAATATAGATATCATCAACTGGACAACAAACCCGCAATTGCTCATTCAAAGGGCATTGAGTCCCGCAAAAATTACGTCCATCAGGATTAACGAAGAAGAAAAGCGCGTGGGTGTATATTTGAAGCCAAGTGAAGTATCTTTGGCCATAGGCAAAGGCGGGTCCAATATCAAATTGGCCGGTATGCTCATTGGATACGAAATTGACGTATTCAGAGAAGTAGATGAAGACGAAGAAGACGTCATGCTGGACGAATTCAACNNAGAATTTGAAAACGATACAACAGAATAAGACTAAGGAATCATATATGTCGGAAAAGCAAGGTATTCGCATAAGCAGAGTTGTCAAGCAATTTAATATTGGGATTGGAACACTTACCGATTTTCTTAAAGAGAACGGTATAGACGTAGATCCATCTCCCAATAGCAAGATTTCACCGGATGCTTATGCTCTTGTTGAAAAAGAATTCAACAAAGAGTTGAAGCTTAAGGAAGAATCTAGAAAAATCATCTTGAAAGTGAAAGATGTCGTTCAAGATGACACTTCTGCTACACCTGCGTCGACTCCGGAACCGAAGGCGGAACCGAAAGCGGCCCCCAAAACGGAACTGAAAGCCGAGCCCAAGCCTGAGCCCAAGCCCGAGCCCAAACCGGAACCAAAACCGGAATCCAAACCGGAACCAAAGACGGCGCCGAAAGCGGCCCCCAAAACGGAACCAAAAGCCGAGCCCAAGCCTGAGCCCAAGCCCGAGCCCAAACCGGAACCAAAAAAACAAGAGCCGAAACAGAAAAAGGAAGCTGAGCCTGCAAGCAAAGAAAAACCAACTGCCAAAACAAAAGAGGCAGAAGCCGGCCCCGTAGTATTAGGGAAAATTGACCTCACTCAATTTGACNNGTCCATATTCATACAGAGGTAGAAAAATTAGCCGGTCCCAAAATTACCGGCCAAATAGATTTGTCCCAGTTTGACAGAAAAAAACAGACGGAGCAAAAAGAAAAGCCAAAACAAGAAAGGCAAAAAACAAAACGGGAACGTATTCAAAAACCTCAGAGAGAGCGTGTGGATGTCAGCAAAGTCTCTACAAGACGCACAGATGGTGCAAGAAGCAAAGGTCGTGGAAAAGAACGTTTCAAACCCATTCATCCCGAAGTGGACCAAGATGCCATCCAAAAACAAATCAAAGAAACGTATGCACGAATGACTGAAGGCAGAGGCAGAACTAGAGGAGCCGCCAGACACCGTCGTGAAAAACGTGAAATTGTGAGCCAAAGAATGGCACAGGAGATGGAACGCAAAGAAATGGAAAGCACCGTTCTGAATGTTACCGAATTTGTTACAGTCAACGAATTGGCTACGCTCATGGATGTGCCTGTCGTTAAAGTCATAGACGCTTGTATGAACTTGGGCTTAATGGTATCCATCAACCAGCGTTTGGATGCAGAAGCCATGGTTCTTGTAGCTGAAGAATTTGGCTTTGAAGTAGAATTTGTGACGGCAGATCTGCAAGAAACCCTTCAAGAAGAACAGGACAATCCCGCAGATATGCGTGAAAGACCTCCCATTGTCACCGTCATGGGACACGTTGACCACGGAAAAACCTCTTTGCTAGACTACATCCGTGATTCCAATGTCATTGCCGGAGAAGCCGGAGGCATCACACAACATATAGGTGCGTACAGCGTTCGTTTGGAAAGCGGTCGCCTGATTACTTTCTTAGACACTCCGGGTCACGAAGCCTTTACGGCCATGCGGGCGCGAGGAGCCAAAGTAACAGACTTGGCCATTATCATCATAGCAGCAGACGATGCCATCATGCCGCAAACGGTAGAAGCCATCAACCATGCTTCTGCAGCCGGTGTGCCTATGGTTTTTGCCATCAATAAAATTGACAAACAAGGAGCCAACCCGGAAAAGATTCGAGAACAATTGGCCAATATGAACATCTTGGTAGAAGAATGGGGAGGCAAGTACCAATGTCAAGAAATTTCCGCAAAGAAAGGAACGAACATAGACAAGCTCCTTGAAAAAATACTTTTGGAAGCCGATTTGTTAGAGCTGAAAGCCAATCCCAAAAGACGTGCCAGCGGAACAGTCATTGAATCTTCTCTTGACAAAGGACGTGGTTATCTGGCTACCATTTTAGTACAAAACGGAACCTTGGAACAAGGCGATATTTTGTTGAGCGGATGTTGTACAGGCCGCGTAAGGGCTATGTTTAACGAACGCGGTCAAAGGGTCACTGAAGCCGGTCCCTCCCACCCCGTATCTGTATTGGGTCTAAACGGTGCTCCTGCAGCAGGGGAACTGTTCAACGCCATGGAAGACGAAAAAGAAGCGCGTGATATTGCAGCCAAAAGAGAGCAGTTGATTCGTATTCAAGGAATAAGCACACAAAAACACATTACCCTTGAAGAAATAGGCCGCCGTATAGCAGTAGGCAATTTCCAAGAGCTGAACATCATTGTTAAAGCGGACGTAGACGGTTCTATAGAAGCTCTTTCAGATTCTCTCATAAAATTGAGTACAGAAGAAATTCAAGTGAACGTCATCCATAAAGCAGTGGGAGGCATCTCTGAATCAGATGTGTTGCTTGCCACTGCCTCGAATGCCATCATCATAGGGTTTCAAGTCCGTCCGTCTGCATCTACCAGGAAATTGGCGGAAAAAGAAGAAATTGAGATCCGTCTTTACTCTGTCATTTATGACGCCATAGAAGATGTTACCAAAGGAATTGAAGGCATGTTGGCGCCCATGGAAAAAGAAGAGATTACGGCTACTGTGGAAGTTCGTGAGATTTTCAAAATTTCACGCATTGGTACCATTGCAGGTTGTATGGTGAAAGAAGGAAAAATCACAAGAAACGCCAAAGTACGAATCATCAGAGACAGCATTGTTGTCTATACCGGCACATTGGGATCGCTCAAACGTTTTAAAGACGATGTCAGAGAAGTGCAAACCGGATACGACTGCGGATTGAACATTGATGGATACAACGACATCAAAGTAGGTGATATCGTAGAAGCCTATAAGATTGTTGAAGTAAAGAGGACTTTGTAACCTTTTCGTATAAGGTAGACAAGTGCCAACAGAATGACCACAAAAAGCTGCGTCCTCAGGCGCGTGTGTATGTTGTTGCGCGTAATCACCAATTCAGAATCTTCCTGCGTAAGTTTTTTCCACTTCTTCAGAGTAGGGATATCTCTGAAACCATATTTAGCTACAACTACTCCCTCTTTGAGAACCATCAACCCGGGTGAAGATCTTATCATAGTCAAAAGCAAAGTCCTATCTGCCCTATATATGGGTATTTCTATCCCCTTGGCTCTCATGATGGGTTCCAATTCTTGAGCAGAAAGACCGCTTATGGCATATACGGGAAGATGTTGTGACTGCCTTTCTTCTACCAACGCTTTTAGCTCATTCAACACCTTATCCGTTATATGATAATCAGAAGAAAACAGCAACAAAAGGGATGTTTCTTTCTCCTGCAGAAGCGAATCTGTCATAAGGAGGCCCGCTGAATCGAATACAGAAAAATCTGTTATTTTATGGCGCACGCCCGTTTTGATTTCTTTTGTGTGTGAAGCCACAAAAGTCCAACTGCTATCGGGCAGGTTTTCCGGTTCAAACACCTCTTGTTTTCCGTCCTTACTATATATCAATTCTGTTTTAAACAAAAACTCGGGTCGAGTCCGTGCTTCTTCCAATAAAAAGGCTATATCGTTACCTACTTTAAATCCTCTGAAATCTACAAGGGGAAGATGGCGGTAACTGTATATAGAAACTGCCACGACTACTGCAGCAAAGAAAGCACAAACAGGCCACTCTGCTCCCGGCGGAGCTACAGGGGGCGTTCTTTTTCTTTGAACAAACAACAGAATGGCAAAAGGCAAAAACAGAAGGTTTTTAAAAAACGTTTGCCAGTTGGTCAATGTGACAGCCTCGCCAAAACATCCGCAATCGCTAACGGGATTAAAAAGTGCCAAATACAATGTGAGTAAGGTAAAAAACACCATAAACAACAACACTCCCCAGGCCGTCCATTGCTTCCTAAAATCCAATAAGAGCATAATCCCAAGCAAAAACTCTACGGCAGACAAACCAATAGAGCCTGTCAATGCCAACGGATCCAGAAAAGACACGTGAAAGGCNNATAAGAGAAAACCCTACCGGGTCCACTGCCTTCACGATGCCTGAAAACACAAAAAGAAAACCTAAAACAATACGGGCTGTTTTTCTCATGAAAGATACGGTTTGATGCGTTCAAATATCTCTTGCCACTCTGCCATCTTGCCTTGATTGTCTTTGCATGATATCAAATGGAAAGAGGGGTCTAAAGTGGCTTGTTCCAAATATACTTCCCTAACTTGTTGCTGAAATTCTACAGAAGCTTCGTGGATGTCTTCTTTTCCTTCCAAGTAGTGTCTGTCGTCACCGGTACGTGCCGCTACCAAATTGTTTTTTACGAAGTCAAGCGGTACGTCCAAAAACAAATTGATATCCGGTTTGGGAATTCCAAAAAAATCGTACTCCATCTGCAGTATAAATTCCCGCAAACGGTTCCTTTCCTCTTGACCGGCCAACTTGGCACACTGAAAAGCCACATTGGAATACACATACCTATCCAATAGGACTATTTTGTCTTCTTGCAGCCATTGTGTAATCTGTGCGGCCTTTTCGAACCTGTTTCCGGCAAACAAAAGCGCTACCAGATAAGGATCCACGGCGTCGTTATCCCCGCTTTCCCCACGTAGAAAACGTCCTATAAGTGTACCGTATACAGGGGTGTCGTATTGTGGAAAATGCAGATACCTAAACGGTCTGCCTTGTTCTGTAAAATATGTTTGCATGGCTTTGAGCTGGGTTGATTTGCCGGCTCCGTCCAAACCTTCCAAAACTAATAACATGATACAAAATTACAAAAAAAACATGTCTGTGTTTTTTTTTTACTTTTGTTTTATGAAAATATCTTTCCCGGCCGTTATGGGGATTGTCAATTTGACACCCGATTCTTTTTATGCAGGCTCTCGTGCCGCCCATGCCGCAGATGCTTTGGAACGTATAGAACGCATGGTATTGGAAGGAGCAGATATTGTAGATATAGGTGCTTGCTCCACTCGTCCCGGCGCTCTAAGGGCTTCTGAAAAAGAAGAATGGCAAAGGCTGGAACCAGTTTTGAAAAGCTTAAGAAAGCATTTTCCCCATGTTGTTTTTTCTATAGATACTTTTAGATCGGGCATTGTAGAAAAAGCATACGAACTCATCGGGTCGTTCTGGGTTAACGACATCATGGCCGGTAGTGCAGATACAAATATGGTCCCTTTGGTTGCTCGTTTGCAACTTCCCTGGATAGCCATGCATCAAGAACCTTTTGAAGGTACGCAAGGCGTGGCTCGTTTTTTTGCAGAAACAATCCGGACAGCCACAGAATGGGGTGTCAAGCAAGTGTTCTTAGACCCCGGATTTGGTTTTAATAAAGACACAAATCAAAATTTCATGGTACTAAACGCGCTGCCAAGCTTGGTGCCGACAGACAGCAGCGGAACGCCTGCGGCACCGCTGCTCGTAGGTATTTCCAGAAAACGGATGACGTACAAACCGCTGCACACCACCCCGGAGAACGCACTCGTTGCTACCTCGGCCCTTCACCTTCATTTGCTTTTTAAGGGAGTATCGGTTTTGCGTGTGCACGATGTAAAACCTGCCAAAGAAATAGTCGTCCTCTACAAAAAAATGAGTATATTTGAGAAATAAAACATACATTATTATGGAATTTAACCCCCTGCTGGCCATTTCTCCCATTGACGGAAGATATTATAAGCATACGGCCCCTTTGAACCAATATTTCTCGGAATTTGCACTTATAAAATACCGCCTTCAAGTTGAGGTGGAATATTTCATTGCTTTGTGCAAGCTCCCTCTTCCTCAGTTAAAAGATGTGGATTCACGTTGGTATCCCATCTTGCGCAACATTTACAGAAATTTCTCCATCACAGACGCCAAAGTGATTAAAGCGCAAGAAAAAGTAACAAACCACGATGTCAAAGCAGTAGAGTATTTTTTGAAAAACAAAATGAAAGCTCTGGGTTTGAACAAATACTCAGAATTCATCCATTTTGGGCTCACATCACAAGATATCAACAATACAGCCGTTCCCTTGAGCGTCAAGCATGCCATTGAAAAAGAATACCTTCCCATTCTTCAAGAACTCATAGCTTTGCTTACAGAGAAAGGAAACGAATGGGGTTCCGTTTCCATGTTGGCACATACACATGGACAACCGGCTTCTCCCACGCGAATGGGCAAAGAGCTTTTGGTATTTAAAGCAAGACTTGAAGAACAACTCAAGTTGCTGGAGCAAATACCGTTTGCCGGCAAATTTGGAGGCTCAACAGGCAATTTCAATGCGCACAACATAGCCTATCCTCAAATTGATTGGCATAAATTTGCAGAGAAATTTTTAAATAAAACATTACGCCTCCAACGTTCTTTCCCTACCACACAAATAGAACATTACGACCATTTGGCGGCTCTTTGCCACAACTTGATAAGAATCAACACAATATGCCTTGATTTGGCCAAAGACATGTGGTCTTATATTTCCATGAATTATTTCAAACAACAGATAAAAGACCAGGAGATTGGTTCTTCTGCCATGCCTCATAAAATCAACCCCATAGACTTTGAAAACGCAGAAGGGAATTTGGGTGTGGCCAATGCACTGTTTGATCACATGGCTTGCAAACTGCCCATATCCAGACTTCAAAGAGATTTGACAGATTCTACCGTTTCTCGCAATCTTGGAGTGCCCATGGCGCATACTCTACTTGCTTTTAAAGCATTGCTAAAAGGCTTTGGCAAATTGTTCATCAACCGGGAAGCCATAGATAAAGACTTGGAAGACAATTGGGCTGTCATTTCAGAAGCCATTCAAACCATCCTCAGGAGAGAACATTACCCGCAACCCTACGAAACGCTCAAAGAATTGACGCGTACCAATTTGCATATTGACAAAGAATACCTGCATACGTTCATCAACGGACTGGATATTGACCAAGAAATCAAAGACGAACTGCTTCAAATTACTCCCTCAACCTATACAGGAAATTAGTATCCCAATTTTTATGAAAAAACCATTTGCCATGATGCTGTGCCTGACATTATTTGTAATGGCGCAAGCTCAACATATTGATTACAAAACATATTTCACACCGGAAAGGCTTCGTGTAGACCTTGTTTTCACAGGAAACGCTCAGACACAAGACGTGTTCCTGCATTCCTTACATAAAGAACCTCTGTGGGCAGGATCAAAAACAGTATTAATAGCTCCTTTTGACTATGGAGATTGTCGTTACAACGTCTATTCCACACAAAACGTTCTCTTGTTCTCCCGAGGATTTAATTCTTTATTTGCCGAGTGGACAACTACAGAGGAAGCTTTGGAAAAAGATAAAGCCTTTGCCACTTCTTTATGGATGCCGTACCCAAAAGACACCGTATGGTTTGAAGTATCGCAAAGGGTTTCGAGCACCGGAGCCTGGAAAGCATTAAAGAGGTTCCGTATTGAACCAACGGATGCACTCATTCGTGTAGAGGCTCCCGTTTGTGAAGCAGAAGCCCTCATCTACAACGGTCCCGTTGAAAACCACGTGGATCTTCTTTTTGTGGCGGAAGGTTATCAAGCTCATGAATTGGAGAAATTCAAACAAGATGCAGCGCGTTTTGCAGAATATCTTTTTGAATACGAACCGTTTACCTCTAGGAAGGCCGATTTCAACATATGGATACNNGCAACGCGCTTTGTAGATTATCTTTTTGAATACGAGCCGTTTACCTCTAGGAAGGCCGATTTCAACATATGGATACTCCCCTTGGAATCACAAACTTCCGGTCCTTCTTTTCCGCAACATGGACTTTGGACTCAAACATCACTTTACAGTGCTTTTCATACTTTTTATCTGGAAAGATACTTAACCCTCCCAGACTTTTCGCCCTTGGGCAAAGCCGTATCGGGAGCCCCCTTCGATGCCTTATTCGTTATTGTCAATTCAGACATATACGGCGGAGGTGGTATTTACAATTATTACGGCATAAGTACTTCCGACCACAGTTTGAGTAAAGAGGTCTTTGTACACGAATTCGGACACAGTTTTGCCGGATTGGCAGATGAGTATTATACATCAGATGTAGCTTACATAGATATGTATCCTACAGACGTTGAACCATGGGAAGCCAACATCACCACTTTGGTTGATTTTGCTTCCAAATGGGAAGACATCATGCACTTGGAAGGAGTTGGCGTATATGAAGGCGCTGCCTATATGGCAAAAGGCATGTACCGTCCGGCTATAGATTGCCGCATGCATACGAACAACGCTCCGGCTTTTTGTCCCGTATGCCAAAGAGCCATCAATCGAGTCATTGATTCTTATACTAAATGAAATACAGTTTCTTTCTTTTTGATTTAGACAATACGCTCTGGGATTTTGATGCAAACGCCCGCGATTGTATAACTGAGCTGATTGATACGTTCCATTTGCAATCGTATATACAAGACCCGATAGCCTTCTATGATACGTATCATGCCAACAACAAAGCTTTGTGGAATTTGTATGAAGCAGGACAAATGAGTCAGAAAACCTTGCGTTCCAAACGTTTTGCCATGACTTTGGAACAGGCCGGAGTCCCCGATGCAGATACGCTGGCCCCGGAATTAGGAGAAGCGTACCTAGCATTGATGCCCACCAAAACAAAATTGGTGCCTTACGCCAAAGAAGTGCTGGAGTACCTGAAAAGCAAAAACGCAGGCATGGCACTTATTACAAACGGATTCAAAGAGGTGCAATACAAAAAAGTTGAAAGCAGCGGTTTGGATGCATTTTTTGGCCATCATATCTTTATCTCGGAAGAAGTGGGGTATCATAAACCCAATCCACGTATTTTTATAGCTGCACTCACAGCCATTAACGGAAAGAAAAAAGAAACGCTAATGGTAGGGGACCATTTTAGAAACGACATAGAAGGTGCGCAAGTGTTTGGAATTGATCAATATTTCTATAATCCTCAACGTCTTCCCTGCGATGGAGGCCCTACCTATATGGGACACGATCTGCGGGATCTGAAGGACCTGGTGAGACTATAAAAACATCTTCATTGTCTTTGTGAAAAAAATAATTTTCCCTTGCAAATTTTTCAAGGGAATCTTTATTTGATTGCAATTCCATCAAGTATTTTTCTGTTTGATGGATTTGTTCTTTATAGTATCTTTGTTGTGACTTGTTTTCGTTATAATCCTTTAGTGC